>Ga0180732_1001656_pt1 | contig 13193 bp, 10 predicted proteins | sample KR11_01MetaG_FD_148674 | JGI IMG/M metagenome (GOLD analysis project Ga0180732, IMG submission 148674) | Groundwater microbial communities from the Olkiluoto Island deep subsurface site, Finland - KR11_0.1 MetaG | ecosystem: Environmental > Aquatic > Deep subsurface > Groundwater | place...
AACAACAGGACACCTGAAGCAGACGCTGAAAAATGAACTCACTGGCTTTGTATCCGAAAGGATGAAAGTCCCACCGTGCAGGTCTGCTACTGTACAAAGTGAAGAGAAGTGCTGTTTCGTGAGATACCGTTTGGAGTACACTTATCGGCGACCACAACTCTGAACGAAAGTGAGCCCGAAGTTACCTTATCGTTGCTGCATTTGTTGCAAAAACAGAAATCAAAATACAGATAATGATACCAATTTTAATCCATTTATTATTCTTCAACTTTCCACCTCCTGTTCAGTTGATACCACTATCATCATGAGTTTTAATATTATAGAAACTGTTTCCGTTTTTGTGATTCGTGCCCATAGCGTCAGGATAGTCTTGTACTACTTTAACGATTTCGCAAACTGGAGCCCCGTTTCTTCTATTTAGTAAGTAATGTATATACACCACAAAGCAACCGAGTGCTCGCCTTCCATAGAATATGTAGTTTAAGAGGCTTCATCATGCGTTTTTGAGCATTGCACATATCCTAATTAATAATATCTTTCCAAGGTTATCTTGACGGTATGGAAAAATAGTGTACTCGATTTGTAAAGAGTTATAAGAAAGAGGAGACAATATGAAAAGTAAAATATGGAAAGTAAAGAAGAGTGTAGATTTTATTCTGACAGTAAATGTATAGCAGCAGACTTGGAACTTTGTGATTTCGAAGGGGAAAATCATGAAAAATGTCTACGTTATCGTATCTATTATTTAAAACCGCAAACGATGCAACTAAGATAACTGAATATATAATGACATGACATAGAGCCCAAACCTACTTGGAATGAGCCTGAGCCAATATAGCCTGATGAAATTGTTCCAATTCCAAAATATTCAAAAAACATGAAATTCTTAAAAAACATTTTGGGACAGACCGATGCAAGAAAGGGACATCATAAAGCAATGCTTCGGGATTCAGCATACCCCGAAACTACAAAGCGCCAGCGCAATCATGCCCCGCAGCTCTGCTACGGTTGTGTTTGCTGGCGCAACGTTTGACTGATTGTTTTACAATCCTGATTATAGGAGCGACGGCGCACAGACAGCCACATTACCCATGTAAACGACCAATGTTTCTTTTCACTATAGCTGAGTTATTGCGCACATTTGTGGCATTGAAAAACCATCCGCTAATAGAACTCAGGCAATGTTGAGTTCTGATTACAATCCTCCAAATATATCGTTGTCAACAATTCTGGAAAAAATAATGCCTATTGATATTTGGCATTATTATTTCGATTGCATTAATTCCATCACGTCTTTTATATCCATCACTGGAAACGATTCAACTTTGGCAAGGTCAGTCCAGTAGTGGTTAGCTTCAAGAAGAACTTTAGGGTCTTCTACTTCGTATACACAGAATGCATGTCTTCCGGTGAGGTCTACCCAGTAACCAATTTCTTTCATTCCCTCAGGGAATTTCCATTCGGATACCCGTCTTTCCAGTTCGTCTCTTTTATCTGGCTCCCACGTCCATATGTCCATAAATAACATTTCTTATTCCTCCCTTTTCGTCTTTATTCCGTTAAAGAAAAAAGGCAGTAAATATCAGATGACAATAATTTTAAACAAACCCGCCTTTTTCTCAGTAAATATGTTGGATATTATCAGTAATAAGCATTATGGCGATATTTTCCGAATTTATCATTATTCTAAAATCGTATGTTCTATGCATCACGATAATAGGGTAAGATATTGTATCCTCCCATAATTACCAACACGAATTGAAACGGTCACAAATGGAGATGAGAAATAATTACTTCTTATGTTATCTAAGGTGCTTAAGTGCCTTATATACTAAATATTCATATAATTCTGATATTTTGGATCCAAAAACCGGGCAGCCAAAAGTTTTATATTTTGGCCGCGCATCATGTTGGTTATATGGCTTATATGCGTTACGTTTTATCGAATTTTTGCCCCGGATCCGTTTTAAATGCATTTCAAAAGGCTTTTATAGCACCCATAACTTTAAACAAGTCATCCAATGCTTATATAATAGGTATATGCTTAACCAAACAGTTAACAGAGGCTTAAACATCGTTAATATCCCCACGAACATGACTGATTACTCCAGAAACAATTTGATGCAATTCATAAATCCAAAACCGCAGGATATCGAGATATGCGATGTCACCCTGAGGGACGGGGAGCAAACGCCAGGGGTAGTATTCACAAGGGAAGAAAAGATCGCTATTGCTGAAAAACTCGACAGTGTCGGCGTGGATGTAATTGAAGCAGGCTTCCCTGTGATCTCTCACGGAGAGGAAGCCATAGTCAGGGAGATCGCACACCTTGGGCTTGATGCCAGGGTATGCTGCCTTGCCCGCGCAGTGGCTAAGGACGTGGATGTGGCGCTTCGCTGCGATGTGGATTTCGTGAGCATATTTATCGCGACCTCTGATCTTCATCTTAAATACAAATATCATAAGACCTTCGAAGAGGCAGAATCGTGTGCCCTTGACGTGCTTGACTACGCAAAAGACCATGGACTCACTGTAAGATTTGCGGCTGAGGATGCCACACGCACTGACATCAATGTACTGAAATCCATCTTCAGGGCAGCAGAAGAACACGGCGCTGACTATGTCAGCATAGCCGACACAGTCGGGATACTGAATCCCAGCACTGCGTTGTATCTGGTAAAAGAGATAAAGAAAGCCGTGAAAACAAAAGTATGCATCCATTGCCACAACGACCTTGGTCTGGCTGTCGCTAACACGCTAAGCGGGGCTGAAGCCGGAGCATTCCAGCTTCATACCACGGTCAACGGCATCGGCGAGAGATGCGGGAATGCCTCGCTTGAGGAACTGCTCGTGAACCTGCGGGTGCAGTACGGCATCGAGAGATACGATGTGAGCCAGCTCACTGAACTGTCACAACTGGTGGAAAAATACTCTGAGATCCCTATTCCCAGGATAAAGCCCATAGTGGGAGCCAATGCTTTTGCGCATGAATCAGGGATCCATGTGGCTGCTGTTCTTGAGAACCCCATGACGTATGAGGTGTTCCTTCCAGAGATGGTGGGTGGGAAGCGGGAGATCATCATTGGCAAGCATACAGGCAGTAAAGCTCTCAAAGGTGTTGTGGAGAAGATGGGGTATAACCTCACGCACGACCAGATGAGTACACTCCTCGAAAAGGTGAAGAAATGCAGCGAAGCGAAGAAAAAAGTTACGTGCGGCAGGTTGACTGAGTTCATAAAGGAACTGGAATGAGAGCCCGATAAAACCAGGAATTAACGGATTCGCTCATAAAAACGTTTAAGTATCTTTAATGCAAGTTAGGTCAGAATTACAATAGAATGCATGATTATTAACTCAGGAGCATATTAATGGCAGATTTTAGAATAGTAGTTTCAGATAGCAAAACCGCACAGGCATACCAGATCACAGTTACAGGCACAGCAGCCAGTAAGATCATTGGAAAGAACATCGGAGATACCATTAGTGGGGATATCGCAGGATTGTCAGGATATACACTCAAGCTGACAGGCGGTACTGATAAAGACGGCTTCCCGATTAGACCGGATTTACCCGGTCCGGCTCGAAAAAAGATCCTTGTGGCTGGCGGCGTTGGTTTTCACCCGACGCACGATGGCGAAAGGAGACGAAAAGCCATGCGCGGACGAGAGATATCATCAGAGGTCACTCAAATAAACACCGTGGTCGTGGAATACGGAGAGAAATCTCTTGCTGAGATATTCCCCAAGAAAGAGTTAAAGGAAGGGGAAGTCGCGGAAGAGAAGAAAACCAAGGATAGAAGGCGGTAATAATTTAGTATTCCGCTTTTTTGATAATAAGTTTTAATACACGTAAACTCCTTTTAGCCCCAGATGCAAAAGCGTGAAAACATACTTATCGAAGCTCTCCCATACATCCGCGAGTTCCACAACTCTGTAATGGTGATCAAGATGGGAGGGCATGCCATCGTCGACCCTGCCATAATGGACCAGATAGTGCAGGATATAGTATTACTCAGGTTCGTGGGAATACGCCCCATAATCGTGCACGGTGGCGGCCCTGAGATCACGGAAAAAATGGCTCGAATGGGGAAGAAACCAGAGTTCGTGTCAGGATTGCGGATAACGGACGACGAAACGCTTGAGATAGCAAGGATGGTGCTTGTTGGTAATGTTAACAGCAAGATAGTCTCATTGATAAGCAAGCACGGTGGGAAAGGCGTTGGTATCTCAGGAAGCGACGGCAGGATCATCGTGGCGCGCAAAATGGCTCCACAGCGCATGACAGTTGAAGGAGTCGAGAAAGAAGTAGACCTTGGCTGGGTCGGAGAAACCGAAGTGATCAATCCGGAACTGCTGTACATTCTTGCTGACAAGGACTACATACCTGTAATAGCTCCAATAGCGACTGATGACAAAGGAAATGACCTGAACGTGAACGCGGACACTGTTGCCGGGGATATCGCAGCATCCCTTAAAGCCATGAAACTCATTTCCCTGACCGATGTGCCAGGGGTACTTCGCGACCCGAAGGACACAGGAACGCGTATTTCAAGGATAGCCTTCGAAGATATTGAAACGCTTATAGCAGATAACATCATTAGTGGCGGGATGATACCCAAAGTAAGATCAAGCGCTGTGGCTATTGCCGGAGGCGTCGGACAGGTGCATATTATCGACGGGAGCATGCCTCATTCCCTGTTGCTTGAGCTGTTCACGCACGAGGGCATAGGAACAATGATATACAGGAAGCAGTGAAGCTCATGAAAGAAAAAATAGAAAAGGAAGAAAAGAAAGAAGCAGAACCTGTTGTTAAGGTACTCACGCCAGGTGAGCGAAAACGGCAGCTCATAGAAGGCATAAAGAAGACGGCGTTCCCAGCCTTCATTGGAGCGTTCTTTGCATTAGTGCTTTTCCTGAAATTCTATGATGCAAAAGAGGTACACTGGGTCTCTGTCCTTTTACTGGTGGCGCTGGTTTCTTATTATATCCAGAAACTGGCGTATCCAATGCTTGGCGTCAAAGTTGATGAATTTGAGACCAAGGACTGGTTATATGTTGAGTTAATGACCATAATATTCCTGCTTGTTTCATGGACCCTTTTGTTAAATTCAGGAGCACTTGACGTGACTGTTGATCCAATGTCAATAACATTGGACACTCCTGAAAATCTGATCGCAAGCGTCACAAGCAATAGCTTGAAAATTGCAGACGCAACTGTTCACCTGGAAGGTCCCGGTGTAAACATGAGCAACATCACAGGAGTTGACGGATTGGCGTTTTTCCATGATGTTAAAACCACAGGCCCCGGGAACATGACAGTGACTGCAACAAAGATCGGATACATCCACGACAGCATGAATATTACGATTAATAAATAAAATTGATAACGGGTTCATTATGAGACTTGCAATTTTAGACCGCGACAGATGCCAGCCCAGGTTGTGCGACTTCCAATGTATCAAGTTCTGCCCGAGGGTTCGCACAGGCGATGAAACCATTATAGTGGGCGAGGACGGAAAGCCGGTAATCTCTGAAGAGTTGTGCGCAGGATGCGGTATATGCGTGAAACGCTGCCCTTTTGAGTCAATAATTATTATCGGGCTACCTGAGGCGCTTGAAGAGCCCACCCACCGCTACGGAAAGAATGGGTTTGCACTGTACGGACTGCCAGTTCCTGCCACCGGGAAGGTCACAGGCATCCTGGGACCTAACGGGATAGGTAAAAGCACGGCGATAAATATACTTTCCGGGACGCTGAAACCCAACCTTGGTAAAGGCAGGATCGGCTGGGATGATATCCTTAAATATTACGCAGGCTCTACCCTTCATGAATACCTGGAAGGCGTATCGCAAAAAAATATAAAGACTTCACATAAACCGCAGTATGTGGACATGATACCCAAAAAATTCAAAGGTAAGGTCATGGAACTCCTGTTAAAGACCGATGAACGGGGCGTGCTCAACGAACTGATCAAGAAACTTGATATAGAAGGTATAATAGATCGCAGCATCCAGGAACTGAGCGGCGGTGAACTGCAGCGCGTGGCGCTTGCAGCATGCATATCGCGTGAAGCTGATTTCTATTTCATCGACGAGATAAGCCCGTATCTTGACATTTACCAGCGTATCAGATCAGCCCAGATAATCAGGGAACTAGCAGAAACAAAGGCGGTAATGGTCGTGGAACATGACCTGGCAATACTTGACCTGCTCGCTGACATGGTGCACATAGCTTATGGCACACCGGGAGGGTTTGGCGTCATAACCCATCCAAAAGTAGTGCGGCTGGGTATAAATGAGTACCTCAGGGGATTCCTGCGAGAGGAAAATGTCAGGATACGCACTGAAGCTATTGAATTTGAGGTACATGCCCCACAGGTAACAAAGGAAGTCTCACCGCTTTTAGAATTTGGCAATTTCTCGAAAAAATATAATGAGGGATTCGAACTTGTCGCGCAGGGGGGGAACATCAGGAAAGGCGAAGTCATCGGGATAGTTGGACCCAACGGGATAGGTAAATCCACGTTCGTCAAGATACTTGCGGGAGAGATAAAACCTGATACAGGAAAGCTTGATATGAAGATAAAAGTGTCCTACAAGCCGCAGTATATTAAAGCTGAAGAAACCGTTAGTGTAGCTGAACTTCTGCGCTCCATCACAAAACAGTTCGATACGAGTTTTTACCAGGGTGAGATCTTAAAACCCCTTCAACTCGAAAGACTCCTTAAACAGCAGGTGAATGATCTCTCAGGTGGAGAACTCCAGCGCGTTGCGATAGCAGCGTGTCTTTCACGAAGCGCAGATCTCTATATTTTGGATGAACCTTCTGCGCACCTTGATGTTGAGCAAAGGGTACTGGCCACCAAAGTCATAAGGCGCTTTGCTGAGAACAATAAGGTCACAGCGATGGTGGTAGACCATGATATCTACATGATAGATATGTTAAGCGACAGGATTCTTGTTTTCGAAGGGAAGCCAATGGTAAAAGGCGACGTGCATGGTCCGTTCAACATGCGGGATGGTATGAACCGGTTCCTTAAGAATATCGGGATTTCATTCAGGCGGGATGAGGAAACAAAGCGCCCCAGGGTTAATAAACTGGATTCACGTCTTGACCGGGCGCAGAAGTCAGAAGGGGAATATTATTATAGTATAAAATAAAAAACACAACCTGCTGTTTGCCGGGATGGAGATATTAGATTTTCACGGTTATTATACGTAAACTATATATTGTATTCTCATAATTATTATTATAAGTGATGACATGAGATGGTACACAGCTGTTTTAATTATTATCATATTGACATTGTCTATGAATCAGGCATCTGCGGTAACTTTCAGCCCGAGCGACATAGAATGGGCTGCCGCCGTGACAGGCACCCTGCATAAAGGTGGAACACTGACCAATGAGGAATACATGGTCAAAGCAGTGCAGTTCCCTGCAGGGGTACCTGGAAAAAAGACTTACCCCTCAGGCGCCATAGTTCCTGAAGATGAAGTAGACCCTATGGTTTTCCTTGAGATATATAAGAACGGAGTGATGATAAAGGAATTTGTCATGACCCTCACGAGTGAAGCTTATATCGATCCTGATTATGAAGTAAAAGTATCCACTCCAGCATTTATTTTAAGAAATGATAGAGGATGGGTGCTTGAGTATTACGACCCATGGGCCACTGTAGCTATCCAGAAAAGGGCTCTCCCTAAACTTGAAGTAACTGTAACCACAGATAAGCCCACGTACTCATCCAACAATGCTGAGATAATCATAGCAAAGGTAGAATTGAAAAACACCGGTGCTGCCTTTATCAAGAGGGTTGATCTTGACCTCAATATTGGAGAATTGAAACTCAGGGGAGGAGAATTGAGCCAGCTTCACAGGTATTACGACAAAATATTGAAAGATGAAATCAAAAGTTTCGAGGTCATACTTGTTGTTCCAGATCTGATCGATGAAAAAATGTACTATCTGAATGCGAGCGCAAAAGGATATGATGTAAAAGACCTCACTTACAACGCTTCGGGTTTCGCATCCCCCACAGTTTCACCCAAACAGAATTATTTTTCCATCAGCAAAGCGGTCAGGGACCGCATATATCTACAGGATTACGCATCTGTAAGGATCATAGTGGCTAACGGCGGGATGTATAATATATATAATATCCATATCACAGATAACATGAGCGACAAATTCGTTTTAAGCTCATCTCCCATACCATTTGCATGGGATATCCCTGTGCTGAAGCCAGGGGAGGAATGGAGTACGGGCTACTCTATCAAACCAACAGAAGCAAACATCGACGGATGGACGATACCCGCTTCTTCCGCAACATTCATAGTCAATAATAAACCATACAGCGCCTCCTCTTCGACGATAAAATTGATCGTGAACGGGCCCAGACTTATAATTAATAAGACTGTAAGCAAACCAATCGTTAACATTAGCGAGGATGTGACTGTGACTGTGAGCATCAATAATATCGGGAATGTAGGTACCAAGACTGAGGTAAAAGATTTATTACCCAACAGCGTAAGTCTCGTAAGCGGTCAGTTGTCCCAGCTCAATTTTTCTGAACCAGCTAAGGAATGGGGATTCAGTTACATTATCAGAATGAATAAAGAAGGAGATTATGAGTTGCCTTCAGCCATAGCCAATTATACAAATGTGGAATACAGGGGCTTTGTACGTGATGTGAAAAGCTCGGATAGACCTGTGATCATGGTTATCGACCCGAGTAAACCTAGACCTGTATCAACCGATCCGGCGTCACAGAGCACGGGTGGAACTTCCTCATCACAGGGAAATCCCGGGACAAATTCGCAGGGAACCTCTGAGGCAACATCCACACCCGAACCGACCCCTACTCCTATAACGCCTGGTTTTGAATTTGCATTTGCTGTGTTCATATTGATATTCGCGGCAGGTTTCATGCGCAAATGAGTTCGATCATATTTACTCATGGCGATTCTGATGGTATATGTGCCGGAGCTATTGTTAAAAGCGCACTTCCGGGATCAACTGTGTTTTTCACAAGCCCGGTTGGTCTTCTGGGTGAATTGAACAGCCTAACGGAAGATCATGAAAACATCGTGATATGCGATATCGCTGTCGACGAGAAGAGCTTCAGGCAGTTGAAAGAAAGGCTGAATGAACTATCAGAAGAATCAAAAATTACTTTTATGGATCATCACCCGCTTCCAGAGGCGGGGTTTAATGCTCCCTGGTTCTACCACGACAATTGTTCTTCTTCTGAACAGGCATACCGCATATTTGAGAAAAAACTGGACCGGGATGTTAGAAGCGTGGCCATATATGGGGCTATGGGGGATTTCAATGAGACTGAGATCATAAAGAAATGGATGAGAGACTGGGATAAAAGAACGCTGTATTTTTATGCCGGGGTGCTTATACAGGGGATTACATACGCTGGCAGGGATTATGACTTCAAGAGAAGGATAGTGGAAGCCCTTTCTGAGGATATTCCGCCTCCCTGGATAGATGGGCTTCTTGATGCTGCTCTAATCGCGTCAAAAAAGGAAGAAGACATAAAGCTCACAGTCAGGCAGAAAGTCGTGAAATTGAAGAACCTTGCCTATGTCATAGATATAAACGGATACCGGTCCAAAGCAGCAATATACGCTGCTGCTTATGGTGATGCCGGGATTGGTATTTCATGTGAACACAGGAGCCACAAACACGTTTATGACCTGAGCATAAGGCTCAGGAAGGGTAAGGCTGACCTTAATTTGCTCCTGCGGCGCATTGCTCCGGAACACGGGGGAACAGGAGGAGGTCATCCTTTTGCAGGGGGTGCGCGCATCCCGGAGAAAGAGCTGAAGGCTTTTTTGTATGATCTGGATGATGCGCTGAGCTATTATAGTCAGATTCGCATATAATCACCACATCCCATACTTGCCCCAAATAAAAAAAATAGTATCCACTATCGGTTTGTCTGGTCAGTATCCCTTTCAATAGACTAAACTTAATTCAGTTGTGTATGATACTCCTTGTTATTCTTCAAAACCCAGTAGACTATCCTCAATAATTTAGCAGCCACCGCATTACCTTTTCTAAGCAATGGAGAACCCCTTTTTGAGATCGGTCCATACCTATTCTCAAATCTTCCCGATTGGCTGACAACTTGAGGGCATACGTGTATGCGCCCTCCAGAGGCGCGACTCTGGAGGCTCGTGACTCTGGGCGCCTTTATCTGCGGTTTCTAATTTTCAAATATTTCATGATAGCTCTCCCAACACCAAACTTTTTGACAGCCTCAGAAACCAGGACGTTTCTTTCCTCTGCGGATTTATAAAGTGATATTCAGAAGAACAAACGCCTTATAGACAACAAAACCTCCAAAAGTGGTCGCCGGGATTGTCAAAATCCATGCGCCTACTATTGTGCGGGCAAGACCCCAGCGGACGCTTGTCGCGCGTTTTGTCGCGCCCACGCCCATTATCGAACCCGCGATAACATGCGTTGTGCTTACCGGGATCCCGAAAATGGACGTCAAAAACAGTAGCACTCCACCGCCAGTCTCCGCGCTGAAGCCGTCAACGGGTCGCAATTTAGTGATCTTCATGCCCATCGTCCGTATCACCTTCCAGCCGCCTATCAGGGTTCCAAGTCCAATGGAGATATATGCGGAGAGAATAACCCAGGTAGGAATATCCGCATTTATATCCATATATCCAACCGAGATCAAAAGTGCAGAAATAATACCGGCGGTCTTGAGAGCATCATTGGCACCGTGCCCGAGAGAGTACCAGCTCACAGAGAGCAACTGGAGCTTTCCAAATACCCTGTTAATAGTAGAAGGACGTAATTTTCGAATCGCGCGGAACAACACGGCGGAAAACAACATACTGAACACAAAACCAAATATCGGGGCCAGAACGATAAATAACAGGACTTTGGTTATTCCACTCATTATTAGAACCTGGAACCCGCCCGCAGCTATACCTGCGCCCATAAAACCCCCTATCAGTGTGTGGCTCATAGATATCGGCAAGCCAAACTGCGTCATGAACACGCCCCAGAAGATAGCTGCTAACAGTGTTGAGAGGATCAATGTGGGAGTAACTATAGAAATATCGACAATTCCTTTTCCAATGGTCAGCGCCACCGCATGGGGCATAATAAGAAAAGCAATAAAATTCATGAACGCAGCAAGACCAACGGCTTTTATGGGGGTGAGGACTTTTGTCGATACTACAGTAGCTACCGAATTTGCCGCATCATTCCATCCGTTCACGAAATCAAAAAATAATGCGATAATGATTATTAAAATAACTGTTGTACTTAAACCATCAAACATTTATGATCACCAACACGACTGACAGAAAATCATCCTCTTAACTATTCTTTACCACGATGTCGCTGATGACGTTCGCAGCATCTTCGCACTTGTCAGTCGCGAACTCGAGACGTTCATAGATCTCTTTCAGCTTCATGATCTCGATAGCATCTGTCCGTTTGAAAAGGTCAGCCACTGATCTCTTGTACAGGTCATCAGCTACATTTTCAAGCCTGTTCACTTCGATGCACCGTTTTTCGATCTCCTTCGGATTCTTGATGTTGCGCAGACCCTGCATTGCAGTGTTCAATTCATTGGCTTGTTTTACGATCACTTCTGCCAGCTTTATCATGTTCTCTTCCGGCTTTTTTATCTCGTAAAGGATAAAGCGCGTCGCTGTGCCGTCGATGTAATCCAGCACATCGTCAAAAGCAGAGGCAAGCGCTGAAATGTCCTCATGGTCTATCGGGGTTATGAACGACTTATTGAGCTCTTCGAATATCTCATGCACGAAATCGTCGCCCTGATGTTCAATATCCTTTATTTTTTGCTGCTTTTCATTTATGTTATTGTAATTTTTCAGCATATCGAGGAAGGCATTTGAGCCATCAAGTACGTTCTGCGATTCATTTTCAAGCATGCTAAAAAAGTGTTTATCCTGTGGAACTATCCATTCTTTCAGACCCATTTAAATCGTCCTCTCTCCTTAAATATAATAGTGCATCCTGTCTTTATGTTTTTCTATTTTATTCCAAACTGTCTTACTTATTCAGTTGAAGTATTGCATACTGAGCAATATATGGCTTTTCCCAAGAATATATAGATGCTATAGAAAATCAGTATAATAAGTAGAACCTGAAAAAGTAGAACCTGAATGAAAAAGATGAACAAAACCCGAATAAAGCTCGCAGAATGAATGCTTTAAATAATATCCGCGTTAATTTTATTAAGGGTTTACAAAGATACTATGGGCGAAATTTTCGATCTTGAAAATATTACGGGGCTTTCGGATAAAGACGCTGCAATAAGACTTAAGAAAGAGGGCTACAATGAACTGCCATCTCAAAAACAGCAGAGCATTTTTTCCATACTTCTGAACGTATTCCGCGAACCGATGCTGCTGCTCCTGCTGGGCGCCGGTCTTATCTACCTATTCCTCGGTGAAAAAAGCGATGCTTTGATGCTGCTATTTTTTGTATTTGTGGTAGTGGGAATAACACTTTACCAGGAAAGAAAGACCGAACGGGCACTTGTTGCATTGAAGAACCTCTCAAGCCCGAGGGCGCTTGTTTTGAGGGATGGGAAGCAAAAGAGAGTTCCGGGGCGGGATGTAGTAAGAGATGACATCATGATATTAAGGGAAGGCGACCGCATACCTGCTGATGGGATAGTGCTAATTTGCTCAAATCTAATGGTCGATGAATCCTTGCTTACCGGGGAATCGCTTGCTGTCAGGAAATCACAATGGGATGGAAAAACCGCTCAGGTGCAGCCAGGCGGGGATGATCTGCCTTTTGTCTATTCAGGAACGCTGGTGGTTCAGGGGCATGGTATTGCAAAGGTCACATCTACAGGGATCCGCGCCGAGATAGGCAGGATCGGCAGAGCCTTGCGGGGTATTGACCGGGAAGATACGCCGCTGCAGAAAGAAACAAGAGAACTTGTCCGGAATTTTGCAATCGCTGGATTGATCCTTTGTATTCTTGTCGTCATGGTTTTTGGCATGAAGGGCGAATGGCTGGACGGCCTCCTGGCTGGACTGAGCCTGAGCATGGCGCTGCTGCCTGAAGAATTCTCTGTGGTCCTTGTGATATTCCTGAGCATGGGCGCATGGCGCTTATCAAAAAAACGGGTTCTGACCCGGCGCATGCCCGCGGTTGAAACGCTTGGCTCTGCA
>Ga0180732_1001657_pt1 | contig 13188 bp, 12 predicted proteins | sample KR11_01MetaG_FD_148674 | JGI IMG/M metagenome (GOLD analysis project Ga0180732, IMG submission 148674) | Groundwater microbial communities from the Olkiluoto Island deep subsurface site, Finland - KR11_0.1 MetaG | ecosystem: Environmental > Aquatic > Deep subsurface > Groundwater | place...
AGAAAATATTGGCGGCAGTCTTCCTCGGTCGCAAACCGATGCTCAAATTCGAGCAAGTTTTCGGGGTAATCCTCCATAATTAGAGATACTATATGTAGTGGCCACTTGAGTCAAGTGCATACCCACAAAAATTAAATATCAAGACGCCTTATTGTAATTGTCCACGGGTTGTTGCGACAGCTTTGGGGGCGAAGGTGTTGTCAAACTAACAGTAGACACCTCAACCTATTACTGGTGTCGAACTAGTTGAGATTTGTTTTTCCAATCTTAACTGGTCGCAGAAAGTTCGTTTCCTGAAGTGATCTCTTGTAGGCCTAACCTATGGCGACTCTTTAGCAATGGAATTGGCGAGGCAGCTATGTCTAAACGGGACTGATCGAACGCTGGCAGCGAGCAGATTTGGTATCCACTATTGGCGACTGACTTCATTCTTATGAAGCGTATTTATAAATGACATTTTTTATGATGTTGAAACAACATGTTGTTATTGGAAAACTTGATCCTTGAAGATGGGGAATGCAAGTTATGTTATATAATCGTATGATTGTTCTGCTAATCTCAGCATCTTCGCAAGTCTTGTTTCGTATCAACTGTCTCTTCTTCGGAATTTGTTACTTCATTAAGGTTTTTCCCCTTGTTTAGCCGCCCCCATTAAAACCACTTTTATTGGCTTGCAACCGTAGATTCTTTACTCACACCGAAGAGTGATATGAAGGATTTCACTGGGTCGCCATAGCCGCATTCGGGGGCCCCAGGTGCCGGTGCCACGGGAAACCAGCAGGGTCATGTCATCGACTTTGTAAATCCCTCCGAGCTGGGGATGTACCATCTCCACAAGGAAACTGAATGGCCATATCTGGCCACCATGAGTGTGCCCGGACAACATGAGATTGACGCCAGTGTCTGCGGCTTTCTGAGAATCTTCGGGGATGTGGGAAAGCAAGATGAGGCCACCTGGCGGACGATCTTCTGGAGGATTCCAGGGACGTGTTGTCGGTGCTTCGTCATGACTACGTGGGACACTTCGGCCAGCCAGGAGCAAACCAGGAATGGGTTGTCTCAACTCGTTTTGCAGAGTGAGAATATGAGCTCCTTTAAGAGATGAACCGGAATCTCCGGTTTTCCCATGGTTTGCATGATTTCCATCCACGGACCAGATACCGTGAGGCGCTGAAAATTTTCGAAACGCTGGTAGAAAGGCTTCAGTATTTTCTCCGTGTCCTTCAAAGATATCCCCAAGCAACAGGATAATGTCCGGCTCCAGTTCCTGGACTTGGGCAACGCGGGTCTCGAGCCACCGGGGACCAAGGGTTGATCCCAGGTGGAGATCAGAAAGAGCTACCAGAGTGGTGCCATCAAGCACCTTGGGCAGGTTTTTCAATTTCACTTCGTGATGAGATACTACAGGGGGACGGATTCCCTGGATTGTCGCCACCAACGAAAGCACACAACCTCCTATCACTGCCCACCCCCGAAGACGAGGAGCCAGGCGGGGAAAGAAGCGACCAAATCCGGTGGCGAGATCTATCGGAAAAAGGCAGGTGAATATAAGAAAAAGAACGGCTGTAATCGTGATTCCAACAAATTCGACGGTTGAGGCCCATTGCGAACCGCTCCCATGCCCAAATAATCGTCCGCTGACAAGGATGATCCAGATGACAACACCACTATAGAAAACAGTTTTTTTTGAAGCAACCTCGCGGAGCGTTTGGATTGTCGATATTCTCCACAGGATATAGACAAGGAGAAGAGTTGAAATAAAGGTCAGACCGATTCCGAACATAGGGTCACCTGACTACGCGGTAAACACGAGTCCATATGTTTTTTAACCAGTCAATGTCTGATTCTTTGATCTCTCTGAACTTTTCTTCGCTAAATCCATCACTCTGCAAAAGATTAAGATTGTCCTTTATAGAGATCTTTTTAGGTTCAGGATTCCAAGTAGCAAAATATGGAGGCGTTTGATTTTTAAATTTCTCACAAATTTTGAGAGATCCAGCGTGACCCCATGCAACAGTTTTATCCCACAGGGGAAGCACCTTGAGCTCGGCAAAAAAGAGTCGCCTCTGTTTTGTGTCTGATTCATTTTCTTGAGGACCTAAAAAAATAATATCGGATTCAATAAAACATGTTCCGCCTATCGTTTTATTTAATCCTCCTATAGTAAGCCAAGAGATGATGTGACTTTTATGGACAGTGATTTTGTATCGACCAAGTTGGAATGAGCGTGACTTGGCCACTTTGACAATTTCATGGCTGATTTCGCCATTGGCTATTTGCCCTATTACATCGGTAGAAAGACCTTGAGCAATGCGTACTTGACGAAGAGTGGAAGCAAAACAGTAATAAAGTGTCTTGGTCCATCTGGGCAATTTCATTGAATACTCATGGAATTCCAATTTCAAGTAACCTGGTTCTTCATGGTCCCAAGGAAGAATTACAAGTATATTGCCAAGGCGATAGCATTGCCCGCTGCGCTGGCCGCCAAATGGAATATGCTTCACCCAGGTCAGTACGACGCCACTACGCTCTATGATAATAAATTCGTCCAGTCTGTAGTTGATTTCATTTTTTAACATAGCTCTTTTTTGGAACGGTTTGCTACCAGCTTAAAAATCTCAAAGCCCGTTATACTCAATAAACCTGCTGCAGTGCAGATACTGATCTCCAGCAAATTAACTTTTTGAAAAAGAAATATTTCCGTCAGAAATGGAATATTTAATACCAGTGCGAGGAAAAGTATCGCTCCGCCGACGACCCATTTCACGGTTGGGTTAGGAGTAATCAGGATCTGGAAAATATTTCGCGTCCAGGATCGGTTGGACAATATGACGGCAATGTTCGAGGATATAAGGGTTATGAAACAGAATGTTCTGACCTCTTTTTCTGAATACCCCTGATACAAACCAAGTCCATAAATTGCCATGACAATGATTAGTACGCCAACCCCCTGCAGACAGCTGAGAAGAATCTTTCGTCCTCCGAAAAATGGCTCGTCAATTTTTGCTGGTGGCCTGGACATAACGTTAGCCTCTTCCTTTTCCGCCTCAAAGATGATGGAGCAAGCAGGGTCTATTATCAGTTCCATGAACACAATATGAACAGGCCAGAGGATCAATGGTAAATCGGCAAAAAAGATCGGGATAAGGGACAGGCCGGCAATAGGTACATGTATTGCAAAAATGTACCCCAGGGCTTTCTGGAGATTGTCAAAAATCCGCCGTCCCATCCTTACGGCACCGACGATGGAGGCGAAGTTATCATCCATCAGCACCAAGGAAGAGGCCTCCCGCGCGACATCGGTGCCTTTTTCTCCCATGGCAATGCCTATATTGGCAGCCTTTAACGCAGGAGCATCATTGACCCCGTCACCTGTCATGGCAACAATTTCTTTGTTTTTCTTGAGCGCGTTGACTATTTTCAGTTTCTGCTCCGGTACGACCCTGGCAAACACATTAACATGTTGAATTTTCTCGCACAGATCAGACTCGGACATCACCTGTAGTTCTTGACCGGTGATGCAGGTTCCGTGGTTTTGCAGGCCTATTTCTCTGGCAATATTCATAGCCGTTACAGGATAATCCCCGGTAATCATAATCACCCTGATGCCTGCCCGGTAGCATTCTGCGACTGCTTCCGGCACATTTGGCCGGATAGGGTCGGACAGTCCGATCAGACCAACAAATTCAAAATCAAAATCATGTTGAACATCAGGTAAGTCTGATGATTCGATTCGTGCCTTGCCAACGCCCAGGACCCGCAACCCCTTCTCAGCGAGATGCTCGACGGCGGACGCCAATTCTCGCTGTTGTTGCTCATCCAGGTGGCAGAGATCAAAAATTGCCTCAGGAGCACCTTTTACGGCAATGGTTTTTTCGTCTGTCCCTGTCTGCCGGAACACTCTCGACATGGCCAGTAAATCCTTTGAAAGAGGATATTCTTTCAACATCTCCCAGTCGGTATGGATATGGTCGGTTCCATTAAGATGCAGCTCACTCATCTTTAAAATGGCTTTTTCCATAGGGTCAAAGGGATTGGTCTGGCTCGAAAGCATGCCGTATTCGACAATTTCATGGAATTTTCCCGGGAAGCTTTTGTCGTCAGCCAGGGAGAGGAAATCCGAACCGTTATACAGCCAGGCAACGGTCATTTTATTCTGGGTAAGGGTCCCTGTTTTGTCTGAACATAAGACCGTCGCTGAGCCGAGAGTCTCAATAGCCGCAGGTTTCCTGGTCAAGACTCTCTGTTTCGACATACGCCAGGCACCAAGTGCCATAAACACAGCAAGGACAACGGGAAATTCCTCTGGTAACATGGCCATTGCCAGTGTCAGTCCAGCGAGAAAGCCTTTCAGTAAATCGCCTCGGGACATGGTGTAGACCGCGATCACCAGTAGACAAAGAGAAATCCCTGTAATCGCCAGTTTCTTGATCAGCGAACCCATTTCACGTTTAAGTTTGGTGTCCTCTGGCATTACCGATTCCAGGGCTTTGCCGATGTTGCCGATTTCTGTATTCATGCCGGTAGAGGTCACCTTTGCCATGCCATTGCCCTGAACAATCAAGGAGCCGGAATAGACAAAAGGGAGATCATCACCACCGGGATGCGTTTTTTCTAAATGCGTATCCCATTCATTTTTTCGAACCGGCACCGATTCTCCGGTAAGTAAGGATTCATCGGCCAAAAGATTGACGGAGGATAAAACTGTAGCATCAGCCGGCACCCGGTCTCCTTCCTGAAGAACAATAATGTCGCCGGTTACCACTTCTCTCCCGGCGATTCTCTTTTCGCTTCCATCGCGAATAACCAGGGCACGGGGGCTTGCCAGATCCTTCAAGGCATCCAAAGCCTTCTCAGTCTTCTTTTCCTGGTAGAGCTCAATCCCCATTATCACGAAGACAAAACCTAAGAGCATTAACCCTTCCTGCACGTCGCCCAGGACCAGATACAGTGTTCCGCAGGCAACCAGCAACAGGAACATAGGTTCCCGAACCACTCCCAAGGCGATTGCAAAAAGATTTCTGGGTTTGGATGAGGGGAGTTCATTAAAGCCTTCCCTGGCAATTTTGTCCTGAACCTGAGTTTCGCTCAAGCCCTGAGGCATGTCCGGTTTTGTGTTGATATTCATGGGGTATTTATTTGAGTAGTTAATGAAGTTGCCTTCTGAGACTAAGCAAGGTCTCCGTCAAGGAGATGGTTGTGTGGTAGGTTGTGTTGTGTCACGGTTTGCAAAATATTTTAATGTTGAATCTCCACATGTTTTTCAGGCACCGGGTTCTGGTTTTTCTTTGACAGCCGGTCCTAAGCACGCATCCTTTAAACTCGTGATATTTTCTCCAAGAGGAGTCTCAAGCCAAACCTTTATATTCATCAGACTCTGGACTTTTTCCCAGCAACCAACCTTTACAATGGCCGGGATTTTTGGAATCCCTCCTTTGAGATTTTCCACCTGCTCCTGGACGTTTACATTGCTTCCAATCTTTGCCACATGCTGAACGGTCGCGACACCTGCCCAAAGGATGAGGCCACCCACCAACAGCAGACCGAGGCAACCAATACCGAGAAATATTTTGAGCTTTCTCTTAAGTTGATCATTGGCCTTAAAATTATTAAATGTTTTTTGTAACTCTGATTGATTCATTTATTTCCCCTTTCTTTTTATACTAAGATAATGCAGATTGATAAATTATTTAGTTGGGCAGCCATTAGGCTTTCACATCTTTTTTCCCCGTAATCATGGACTTCACTAGATTCTCATTATGCATCCGACTTGAGACAGCAACTCCAACTATATGTAAACAAATCAAAAGCAACATGAATTGTGCTGACATTTCATGAATGTCACTCCAGATGCTGTCGCCATCATTATCTTCCTTTTCCGAACTGCCGCCCTCAATAGCTTCTTTTCCTGCGTTATCGCTCCCTTCATTTTCTTCTTCATCGTCATCATCTTCCTCTTCTTTTTCATCATCTGCATAGGCATTTTCAACTATCGATAATGTATTGCCAAATCCAAATGAAGGATTTTCTCCCTTGGTTGCATAAGCGGCATATCCACTCAGACAGATAAGTATACTGTTTGTAATCAACAGAAGAATCATCCAGGCAGCTGCGGGATTGTGACCGATATAGTGTGTTGGTTTCCCGCTCACGAGTTCTTTCAGGTAGTTCAGACCCTTTGCAGGAGAACATATAAAATCACTAAAAAGAGCATGCTTCGTACCCCAAAAGCCCCAACATATTCTGGCTATCACAAGCAACAAGACTGCATAACCAACATAACGATGAAGAGGTCCTTTATCATCTCCAGTTACATATGCCACAAAGAAGAGCGGCAACAATGACCAGTGAAAAACTCGTATAAACGAGTCCCATACGACTACCTGTTTTTTTTCGTTCATTTCTTTCTCCAGAAATAATATTGTGTCGTTCTTTCCGTCCTATCCGTTGCTTTCGAAAACAGCCGATTTGCTGTTTCTTCAGGATCAGATCCTTCACTCATAATCAACTCAATCTCTTTATAGGAAACAGTATCGAGCAAACCGCCAATGGATAACAGAAATCGATCGCAAGGCAAAACATCAACAATTTTCGTGTAGACGCTTTCAAGAGGCTTATTACGACGCCGACAGAGGAAGGGTGATCGAAAAACGGCTGCCCTCACCCACTGTACTGTCCACCATGATCGTTCCATGGTGACCTTCAACAATTAACTTGACAATATTGAGGCCAAGACCTGTTCCGTCGCTATTTCTAACGGCGTCAGCCCTGTAAAAGCGGTCGAATATTCTGTTCCTGTCTTCTTCGGCGATGCCAATTCCAGTATCCGAAACCATAATATGCACTGCCCCGTTTTTTTGAACGAAGGAGACATCCACCACACCGTTCTCTTGGTTATACCTTACCGCGTTCTCGATCAGATTGAGTAAGGCTTCCGTCAGCCTGTCACCGTCGCCCTGCAGAAAAATATCATTCAAAGAAGATATCCTGACGCTGACGCCCCTCTGCTCAGCTAGAGGTTGAACCAGCCTAAGAGCATTGTGTATACAGGTTTTCAAGGAGACAGCACTTAAAGTGGACGTTGACAGGGCCCCCGCATCGAGCCGTGCAAGCGAAAGCAAGTCGTTTATGAGCCTGCCCATATTGGCTGAGACGTCTTGGATCGTTACTAGAGCTTCACGGTACTCTTCTTTGCTGCGATCATTCAGGAGAAGCACGTCGCAATGGGCCTTGATAACCGACACAGGTGTCTTGAGCTCATGGGAGGCATCGGACACCAGTCTCCTCTCGGATTCAAACGCCCTCTGTAGTCTGCCCAACATATCGTTGAATGACTCCGCAAGCCCGTCCAGTTCCTGAACTTCAGTCTTGACCCCAAGTCTGTCGTCCAGACTCCTGTGAGTGATCTTGCTGATTGATGCCGCAAAGACATCCAAAGGCAACAGGGAGCGTGTTGTTATCCATTTATTCACAAGGCAAACGATCAGAATGCTTGCGAAGATAATTATCATCAAAAAGTTCCGGAAGGTATGTATCATCCCAACATGTTCCCGGATGCTTTCTGCGACAAATATATCAAAGGATCGGCCGTAGGTCCTAAAACTATGGTGAAGAGTTCTGATCGGTTCTTTATCGGGCCCTGTGGCCATATAGATCTTTTCGTTCTTATCGGTATCCGAGGAAGCAATGCTCCCGGATGCCAGGTCAAAATCATCCTCCACCATGGAAGGAGAGGCTGCCAGGAGAAGGCCGTTCATCAGTACTTTATAGTAATGGCCGGATCTAGGTAGGGAATATTCACCGAGCATGATTTCCGAAAGCTCAATCTCAATGTTGTTGTGCTCTTCGTGTAAAAGCCCTGTGATGAGTTGTTCTTTTGAATGGAGAGCCTTGTCGACGGATTCCAGTATTATCACTTCAACTTCATGATACAAAAATACCCCCATGGTCAGGAGCATGGCCGCGATGAAGGAGAAAGACCATCCAAAAAGTCTACCCTTAATCGATCTCAACCAGATCATTGCTCACCCTTTAAGACATAACCAGCACCCCTTACCGTCACAATCAATTGCCTGTCATAGCCCTTATCTATCTTATTTCTGAGGTAATTAATGTAGACATCTATAATATTACTGTCCAAATCGAACTCCGTGTCATACAGATGCTCGGTCAGTTCGGTTCTGCCGATCACCCGGCCACTGTTCAATGCGAGATATTCGAGGAGATTGTATTCCTTGGCGGAAAGATTGATCTCTTTTCCCGACCTGGTGACAGTCTTGGCACTCATATCTAGGGACAGATCATCTATAACGATGATGGGAGACGCCTTGCCCATGCTTCTTCGTATAACGGTGTTCAAGCGTGCCAGCAGCTCTAAAAAATCAAATGGCTTTACAAGATAATCATCAGCCCCGAGGTTCAAGCCTCGTACTCTGTCCTCAAGCTCTCCCTTTGCCGTCAGCATCAGGACCGGAACCCCTATCTTTTTTGCCCTGAGTTTCTTGAGAACAGTAAGTCCATCGACCTTTGGAAGAAGTATATCGAGGAGTACGGCATCGTACGGATAGGTTCTAGCCATAAAGAGTCCATCTTCACCGTCAAGGGCCACATCGACGACAAAACCGCTCTCCTCAAGCCCCTTCTTTAGAATCGCGGCAAGTCTTTTCTCATCTTCAATGACCAGAATTCTCATAACGTCTCACCTCTTGATGTTCTTTGTCGTCATGGCCAAAACCCTCCTCGCCCCATTCACTCCTCACTGTATGGCTTGTTGTGTCTCTATCCTGCCGGCCTGAAATGTCTCTCCCGATTTGATACCAACCACTTCCACAAGAGATCCAAGGGTAGCTTTGCCATTTTTTTCTTGTAGTACAGTGTCTTTTAAGACAAGAACCTCCTTGTCTCCTATAACCCAGGTGCCCAGGGTTCCTTTGGGTATTTTTTCTACCTTACCGGTGATTTTCTGCTCGGTTGCACCGTAGGAAGCATCGGCTTTTGCTCTTTTGACTTCTATTGTTTCGGCAATAAAGGTGTTTTCCGATTTTATGCCTTTGATTTCAACGTAGGCACCGGGCTCAAGCAGCCCATGTTTTTGCTCCAGGAGGGTTCGCTCCGTCACAACAAATTCTCGTCCATCAATGATCCATATCCCGGAGAGTCCGGTCTCTGGAAGTTTCTCCACCGTACCGTAAATCTTGCTCCGATACCCTGCAGGATTACGCTCACCGTCGCCTATGCGCCTGCCATCCACGCAATCATCTTCGCTGCTGAATACCGGCCAAGCCATACAACCAAGGACCAGCCCCATTACTAAAGTCACCATTAATGTTTTCATAATCGCCTCCTAGAAATTTAACAATATGAGCCGCTCTTTCGTAAACATTCTTTTCACTTCCTGCACTTTCCTTTACAAACACCTCTTTCGCCCAAAAAGATGACGATAACAGAAGAAAGGATTGCAACAACCCCCTGCCTCTTTATGCCTCGGTAGGGCATCAATCATCGTCGTCATGATGCTACTTCTCACTCCCGTTCTCTTCACCTCCCATCCCGTACCCAACAAGGTTTTGGGTTAGCGCAAATAACAACCCGCCGGTGAGTATGACTCCGTCACTGATGGTGGCAAGATATAACCAAAGGCGGTCATTGATGGCCACTTTCACCATCCATCTCCATTCCAAGACAAGATGGACGACCACCAAACCAACCACAGCCAGTCCAAGCCAATGCAAAAAACAGAAAGTAAAGCAACAGAATGCAGATGCAAAGTCAATGTTCAGATCCGCAAACTTTGAACCATCTTTGACTTCAATATAACAAGAACAGGATTAAAGGAAGGTTAAAGCCAGATATTTTTTCGTGGTCAATCAGGTTCTGTTTGACTCAGAACTATCTATTGAGCAAATGATTTTTGCGCAGCCACTTGACCCTCAAGTTCCATGACCAGTTCAGAAGGCAATCGCAGGCGTGCGGCCAACATGGCGAGATAGCCTTTTTCAGCGGCGGTATCGACGTGGTTGTGCTAACCTAAAATTGATCAGTAAACCGGTGTTGTGCTAACCGAATTTTGACCACCCCAAGCATTACTTTTTCAGTTAGGATAAGTTTTCAATTTCTAACTGGAGGAAAGGAGATGCTTGAGATGGATCAATATGAGTTTATCAGGACTGCCCATAGGGTTTATGGGAAAAATATTACGGAACTGGCCCGGCAGACTGGGCATTCACGGAATTCGATCAAGAAGGCAATCCGAGGTGAGCCGTGGGGATACAAGGAAAGGGCGTCGCAGAACTCTCCAGTTCTTGGCCCTTACCAAACGATCATCGATGGGTGGTTGGAGAATGACCAGGAACAACCAAAGAAACAGCGGCATACAAGCCGGAGAGTTTTTAACCGTCTGGTAGCAGAGCACGGCTTTGCAGGCGGTGAATCCACTATCCGCCGCTATGTAAGAAAGACTAAGATTGATCTGGGGCTCGATCTTTCCTGCCAGGTTTTTATCCCCTGTGAGCCGGATGCCGGACGCGAGGCCGAGGTGGACTGGGGTACGGCCACGGCGATTATTGCTGGGGAGTCGGTTCGGTTAAAGTTTTTCTGCATGCGCAGCAAGTTCTCAGGGAAGCATTTTGTTCGGTTTTACCCCTGTGAACGGCAGCAACCATTTTTTGATGGCCACACCAAGGCGTTTGAATTTTTTGGCGGCATCTTTCCTGTCCTGATCTATGACAACCTGACTACTGCCGTTCGCAAGGTCATGCAGGGAAGAAACCGGCTGGAACAGGAAAGTTTTCGTAAATTCAAGTCCTACCACAGCTTTGAGGCCCGTTTCTGCAACCCGGCCAGCGGTCATGAAAAAGGTGGTGTTGAAGGGATTGTTGGCTTTGCGAGGCGCAACTATATGGTGCCGGTACCTAAAGCTGCAAGTATCGATGCGTTGAACGAAGAGATCTTGAAACAATGTCTTGCCTATGGCTCCCACAAGATGGCCGGTCGAGACCAGTGCGTTGATACCCTCTACGAACAAGAGAAGGAAGCCCTGCTCCCCCAGCCGGAAGTAGCCTACAGTAATATCCATGCCCATGATGGCCGTGCTGATAAATACGGCACGGTGATAGTGGACAAGAATCGCTATTCCATTCCCTGGCGGTATGTTGGCCAGAAGTTGAAGATCCTGCTGCATGTCGATCGGGTTGAGATTTTTGCGGGCACAAAGCTCCTTGCCGTGCATGAGCGGGTATTTGGGAACAATAAATGGTGTCTGAATCCAGAACATTATCTGGAACTGATCCAGCAGCGACCGATGTCCTTCAACAGCGCCAGACCCATCCGTCAATGGCGGGAACACTGGCCGGACTCGCTGCACCGTTTACTGGCAAGCTTTTGTGGCTCTCAGGGTGAGACCAAGGGCATTAAGGATTTTATCTCCGTTCTTATGCTGTACCAGAATAACAAACCAGGCGAGGTCGAAGCAGCAGTTGAACTCGCTGTGGAAAAAAATATCAGCACCAGCGGCGGTGTGCTTCATCTTCTGATTTACGCAAATGAGCCCGGTAACGCCACCCAACCGCTTACTGACTGGCCGAGCATGCCGCCTCCTGATGTGACCATTTACGGGCAACTGGGAGGTGTGCAATGAATAAAACAGCAACCTTTGTCGAATTACGCGAGAATCTCAAGTCATTGATGTTATCCACCATGGCTCGGGGCTTGGAGGGCCATCTCCGCCAGGCGAAAGAGCATGGCCCCGGCTATGATGAATTCCTGCTTGATTTGACGGTGGCGGAGATTATGGCCAGGACAGAGAACAGGCTCTCTCGCCGGGTTCGTGAGGCGAAATTCCCGCTGGTCAAGACTATGGAAGGATTTGATTTTGATCTCACCCCCGACCTCGATATCAGACTGGTGCGAGAGTTGTCGGGATGTGACTATGTCAAGGAACGACGCAATATTATTTTCCTTGGCCGCAGTGGCACCGGCAAGACCCATCTGGCGACAGCCCTTGGGGTGGAGGCCTGTAAGAACAATTACCGGACCCGGTTTGTCAGTTGCTATACCCTGGTTAATGAACTGATTGAGGCTCGCCAGGACAAAGACCTGCAACGACTTATTCAACGGTATTCCCGCTATGAGCTGCTGATCTTGGATGAGCTTGGCTATATCCCCTTTTCCAGAGAAGGTTCAGAGTTGCTCTTTCAGGTTCTTGCCGAACGTCAGGAAAAAGGGTCGGTCATCATCACCACCAATCTTGGCTTTGCCGACTGGACGCAGGTCTTTGGTGATCCGGTCATGACTGCAGCACTGCTTGATCGACTGACCAACAAGGCCCACATCGTCAATTGCCAATGGGAAAGCTATCGTCTCAAACAGAGCTTGAAGGGAATGGGGCGGCAGCGGAACGAAGGAGAACGAGCATGAAACATATTGTACTCAACCTGCAAAAGGGGCGATTGGAAACAATTGATGTGGATTTCACCGACGAAAACACCACATGGTTTAAACGCTGTAGGAGCTCAGCCGATATTGAAATGATTACGGACTACAACAACAAGGACTTGCTGATCAAAGAATACGGCTGCTCCTATCCGGTAAGAATTTATAACACATCCCGTGCCGCTATCGGAAACAAGAAGAAGCAAGCACTAAAAATGCTGAAGCAAGCACTACGGGAGTAGACAGGAAAGCATAATCAGTCAAAAAAATTAAAGCTTCCTTATAGGAACCCTTGATTTTTTTTAACCATTTTTTAAAAAAACTGGGTGATTACTCTGTCACCCTCGAACGTTCAGAGCTTGGGGTGGTCAATTTTCGGTTAGCACAGGTGGTCAATTTTCAGTTGTCATTACTAGGCGGTGCAAGGACGAAGAGTTGTGACTGTACCGCTGAAAGAAGTGGTCAACAAACGGAAGGTTGTACCGTTGGATCATGCCTGGATTGAATCAGCCCGCAGCGTGGGCACCTGCCTGGGTGATTGCCTCTAGTACAGCGTATATTTTAAAGTTTCGGATATAGCCGTTTCAGTTTAATTCGCGCATCATTCGTGGTGAACTGCCAATCGACCTTGGTTTGACGATTATTCCGATCAGTATTCCATGCCATTACTTCAGATCGCATTTTCTCAATACAGTCAATTCGACCCGCAAGGCATTGTCGCTTTAAAACGCTGAGTTCAATCTCTGCTATATTCAACCA
>Ga0180732_1001658_pt1 | contig 13187 bp, 5 predicted proteins | sample KR11_01MetaG_FD_148674 | JGI IMG/M metagenome (GOLD analysis project Ga0180732, IMG submission 148674) | Groundwater microbial communities from the Olkiluoto Island deep subsurface site, Finland - KR11_0.1 MetaG | ecosystem: Environmental > Aquatic > Deep subsurface > Groundwater | place...
GATTATCTTGTGAGGAGGGACTTTTTAAGATCAATAGGCGTTAAGTGACTAAGAACAGATTTTTAACCGTAGGGTGGTTTACCTATATGGTTTTGGTTTGAATCTGACGAAGATGGGTTAAAAAGAAAGTAAAGATATCATTCGACTTATACGAAAATGATACAAATATAATACCTCTTCTTGAGCAAAATATGCAAACCTGTAAGGATGATATGGCTGCAAAAGGATTAAATATTGATTATAAACTATTTACAGAAGATTTTATTTTATCAAATACGCGAATTTTTAATAATCAAGAAAAATTCGATTGCAATAGAAATGGATATGATTTAATTATATTAAATCCACCATATTATAAACTTAATAAAGAATCCCCACAAGTAATTGGAATGAAAAATATTGTGAGTGGACAACCTAACATCTATCCACTTTTTATGGCAATATCGGCAAAATTATTGAAAAATGGTGGACAAATGACAGCATTAACCCCAAGGAGTTACTGTTCTGGATCATATTTTAAAGCTTTTAGAGAATGGTTTTTCAAAACTGTCAAACCACAAAAGATACATCTGTTTCATTCTCGAAAAGAAATTTTTAAAAAATACGATGTGCTCCAAGAAAATGTAATTTTAAATGCAATAAAAACCTCAAAAACACCAAAAAATATCCAAATTAGCGTAAGTAAAGGAATACCTACTGATGAAGAAACGTTAATGATGAGAAATACAACTTATGATAAAATTATTATTGAAAATAATAATGATATTGTAATGCGAATACCAACCTCTGAAATAGATGAATTAATAGCAGTTTATATTGATAAGTTTGATAATAATTTAGAGACTTTAGGATTCAAGGTATCAACTGGTCCTGTTGTTCCTTTTAGAGCAAAAAACTTTCTTTTAAAAAAGATAAATGACCGCAATGATTTTATTCCTTTGTTTTGGATGCATAATCTTGTCGATGGAATGATAAAATGGCCTCTTAAAAACAAAGAGATCCCTATTGGATTAAAACTGACAAAAGAATCAGTCAAGATATTAATACCCAATAAAAAATACGTATTAATTAAACGGTTTAGCACCAAAGAAGGAAAACAACGAATTAACGCAGGGATCTATTTGAAAAATTGTTCAAATTCAGATTATATTGGTATTGAAAACCATGTAAATTATTTATATAAAAAAGGTGGCGAATTGACTATAGACGAAGCATATGGCATTTCAACTTTATTAAATTCAAAGCTATATAACCAATATTTCCAAATTACAAATGGAAGCACTCAGGTTAATGTTTCTGAAATAAGAAATTTTCCTTTTCCCTCTTTAGAATTAATAAGAGAGATTGGGAATTTGATACGAAATTTAAAATTGACTGATCTTAAAAAAGAAAGCATTATAATTAACACCTTAAAAATCGAAGAAAAAATATCAAGCGAATTACTAAAAAATGATAATTAGAATTTAGGAAGATATTTATTCGCAACAATTATTCTTTATGGGCGTGATTTCTTGCATTGCAGGATATTATTTCGGCTTCATATCGCCTTTCGGGAGCATGAGAACGAGCGCGTGTGAGCAGTCACGAACCGCCGGGCTGAAGTGCCGAGGCATCGCGATGGGATGCTCGATGGTTTTGACCTCTTTTAGTTTCTTTGCTTTCTTTTGATTCAATTCAGGCGCAGAAGTCGGGATAAAGTTATTTTCAAGTTGTTCACTTAGGAAGATTAATTAATACGATTAGATGTTAATGAAAAGGTGAAATTAATGGGAAAAGGAAAAGATAAAATATTATTTTTAGAAACCGATTTAGATGAGAAATTGAGTTCACCGAGAACTCAAATAGGATTTATGAAATCATTTTTTGGAACTTATGATCATATTGAATTTATACCTAAGGAGGTCCATTCTCGTTCAGATTTATCAAAGTTTCTAGATTATGCAAGGGAAGATAAACGCATAAGAGCGATACATATTGTTGGACATGGGGAAATTTCCAAAAATAAATGTTCATTAGTTTTGACGATGGATGAGCGAATAGATTTAACGAAAGATGAAAATCAAAAAATTTTCAAAAATCTAGATGGTCGTGTATTATTTTTCTCGTGCTGCCAAATTGGGAGTGATGTCGATATCATGCAGAATTTATTAAAAAAAAGTAAAGCTGAAGCCATTTTTTCGTATTCAGATGACGTTCAAGATGATCAAGCTTTCCTTATCGAATCAATATTTTATCACTTATTTCTTGGGTTCCGCCCCCCACAATATGAAAAAATGTCATTATATACCATTTATGAAAAATTGAAATTTGCATTAGATTATTTACTTATTGACGATCAGGAAGAACCTTTAAAGAATCCCCTACTTGTAGCGGATTTTTATGAAGACCTTTAGGATATCCTAAAATCCCTAATTTTCAATTTTGTCGACAATTTATGCGCTATTTTAGCGATTTTTTTCGTTTTTTGATTATTTGGCTTTTATCGGCAAAAATGGGCACGAAAATAGTGAGAGTGGTACCTTTCAATATTTACAATTCCTAATAACGTGTGGGATATAAAATTCCGTAGGCATGTGAAAATCAGCGAGTTTGGATTCTGATTTCATGCAACCATGAACTCTTTATGAAGTGAGCCTAACGTTCCGCGCATATACGACGTTTTTAGACAAATGTTGGCATAGCCCGGAGCATATACGCGCTGTTGTGTGATGGGCAGAGCATCTCTTCATGTTTTCATTTTCTTAACCCACCTCCTCTTTTCGCCGGAGCACAGGAGGTGCGGATGCGGCTTCTAAAATCCATACTTGTCCTTTCTTAGTCGGAATGCTTTCTCTCCTCCTTCCATTACGGAAGTGATTTCATTTCTGACGGCTTTCTTATCAATTGCACCTTCTTCTTTTAATATTCCTCTTGTTTGACTTGTTGAATCTTTGTAATCACAGCAAATCACTAATTCAGCATCTCCATTAACAACAAGATTTGCATTATGACTTGTAAACACTAATTGCCTTTTCTTTTTTGCATCCCAAATGTTTTTTATGATTTGGCCAATTGCTCTGTTGTCAATATCATCTTCTGGCTGGTCAATAAGAAGCGGAATTCCTGACTGATTTAATAGAACTGTCAAAAGTGCTGTTGCTTGTTGTCCTGCCGATGCTGCCGCAAATGGAATAACATCACCAAGTTCATTATTGGTTTTGTAATAAAATTCAGGATTAAATTCTAACTCGTTTGTAGATAACCTCAACAAATCATCTGTTGAAATTTTACTACATAGCTTTGATTTATGTTCTTCGCTAAATCTACAAGATGTTAGAATTGGAGTGTCAGGAATTTTCAATGTTTTATCTTCTGAAACTTTTAGTTCGACTAACAATCTAAATTCCTCTAAAACTGAAATGTATTCTTTAATTGGTTCGTTTGATTGTTTGATATGCTCAATTATTGCATCAATTTTTTCTTCTCTAATTCTTGTTCCTTCAAAAATATTTTTTAGTTGCGTTTTGAAAGGTTGGAGATTAATGCTCTTTGTTACTTCGGCTTTTATCAAATTATTTGATAATTCTGTAAACTGTTTTGCCTGTTCATTTAATAACAAAGCTTTATCTGTATGAAATTTTACCCAATTCTGCTTTTGAGTATTAAAGTCTTTTTCAAAATTTCCAATTTCTTTAATAAGTGATTTTTTGTCTGAAACTTCTTTATTAATTCCACTTATTCCTTCTTCAATTTGCTGAATTTCATGAAGCTGTTGTTTGCTTGATTGAGACTTGCTTTTTGCAACATCATAAGCAACCTCAAAAGATTCTTTTTTCAATCTCCATTCATCCAACATTGCATTGAGTTTTTTCAAACATTCAGCACTAAAAATATTTTTTAGTGTTGTTGCTGCTGTTTTTATCTCAACAAATTTTGCGTCAACTTCTGCCGAAATATTTTGAATTAATTGTTTGTTTTCAGTTTCATCAACTCCCCTTAATGGTTCAGGATATAATTCAAGAAGTTTAAGAAGCTCGTCTGCTTTATTTTCAACCACACTTAATTCTTTTATGGAATTGTTTATAATGGTTTGTTCTATTTCATACTTTGATTTTTTATTGATGGTCTCTTTGTCAGCATCTGAAATTCCTTTCAGAGATTTTCTGATAGTGTTAACTTGTATATTTAATGACTGGAATTGAAGATTGAAGTTTTTAATCTCCTGTTCAATTTCTTTTTTTCGTATCAACTGGTTATATGAACTTTTAAGTTTTGTCCCAGTTTCGCTAAGTTGAAATTTCAATGTATCTAATTGACTAAGAATAGGTTGTTCAATAAATCGTTTCAATTCCTCCGTCTTTACACCAACATCACTAAGCTGCTTTTGACTGTATGATTGAATCGGAAGTAACTTACGAATATCTTCTTCTTTCACCTGCTGAAACTCATCTTCTCCGATTTTCAAAAGTATTTCTCGGCTTTCAGAATTGCGCTTTACAACGTGAAGAATTCCATTCTTCTCCATTGTTATTCTTACTTCTCCATTTACATCAACCAAAGTTTTTTGAATTAATGCAGCCCTTCTTCTTTCAATAACAGTTAGCTCATCGTAATCAGCATTCTGAATTGTTTGGTCACATAATCCCCATCTCAAATATTCCAGTATTGTTGATTTTCCTGTTCCTCTTCCACCTATTAGTGCATTATATTGTTTGTTGAGATTTATATTGAATGTTCCTAAAAATTTGGAAGTTGTTACATCAATTGATTTAATATAAATCTGAGGTAGCTCAGGTTCTGTCTGTGAAATTCTTGATTCCTTTGCTAAACAGGCTTGTCGTATTGCTTCTGCTATTGGTTCTGCCCACTTAATCCAAGTTGCATGTTGTCCGAATTCTCTACCATCTTCAAAACGATTATCAGATGTTGAAATAAGAGCAATGGATTTGTTTACATAATGAACATCACCACCATTGATTTTATTTTGATAACCCGATTCATTTGAAATAGCTTTGTCAACATAGCCACCAACGCAAGGCATTTTTCGATAATGTTCATGGAAACCTTGTCGTAAAATTGAATGCTTACTTCCATTTCCGACATTAGGTAAAATAATATAGCGTCCACGACAATAAGGAAGTTCATCTAATTTTTTATAGAGATGCACTAAGTCTTTAATTATCTCTTGTGAGATTCTTTGAGTTTCTACTGTGAACTTTTCAAATTCATTTGTCGGGTTAATCCCTAAAAAATGAATAACAGACTCAAGATTGGCGTCACTAAAATCAGCATCAAAGATTAATAAACATTGACATACAGGATTTGAAAGAGTTAATTCAATACCCGGAAATATGTTTATTATCTTTTCAAATTGAGATGCAGCAATAAGTGCTCGGTTTTCTTCTTCTGCAACCTTTCTAATAATCTTCACTGAAACTACATCGTGATGGTCTGTTATAGCAATTGCATTGAGTCCTGCATTTCTTGCTTTAAGCAAATACTCTTTTGCAAACTGAATTCTGTCATCAGTTATTTGCCTTTTTTGTTCAATGGTTAATGCTTCAAGTGCATCTTGATTAACGCCAAATTTATTTCCAGTCCAACCTCTATCTCTCGGACTATGAACTTGAAAATCGCATCTGTAAAAATGTGCTCCTTTATCCATAATAAACACTCCTTTTGTGAAGCTCGGTACGAACGTCGGGCGTTATTGGGAGCGGGATTAAGAAATCTTCGTTCATAATCCCCTTTAATATTTCAAAATAATCTTGTCTCTGCCTTTCGCGCAACATAATATATCCGAACTTATTTCGCATGTACATCCCTCTGGTCGAACTCTGCAATCGTCAATCATTTTCTCCTCTTTTTATCTGTAAACTATCTAGATGACTTTTAATCTTACCTATATTTTTGTATATATCTTCAGTATTTCTCATCTGGATGCCATATATATCCCTGCACTGTTTTGATTTTCGCGATATAGTAGGGGTTATAAGAAGGGAAACTCACGGTTATTCGATTTGTAGCATTCCTGCCAATTTTAATAGTCATCCAATCCTCTATGAGGTGATATTGCATAAGCCTCATATTAATTTGACGCTTTTACTGACGCCCGGGAGTTCACACGTGTATGCCAGAAGTACGAACTCATCCCAAAAACTCACCGGGTTTCCAAGCACTTAAAACCCAAAAAAATTGACTAATCTGGAACTATGAACTAACTCGAAATTCTGAAAAAGTATCATTCCCCGCAATATAGTCTGTACCCACATTCCCCGCAAGCCTTCTCATCCTTCGTCCTCTCAAACCCATGTTCATAATCATGCGCGATCGACTTTGCGATCTCAATAATATCATCAATAGCATCCTCATCAAGCCCTTCCATCCTTGAGCTACCCGAACACTCATACTTGCCGCCAGTCAGTTCAAATGTCCTGGGATTGGGACGTGCAAGCAATTCCAGAGTGAGTCTTTTCACCTTGTATTTTGGATAAACATGCTCGATCCCGCGGGTATACAGCAAAAGCTGTCTTCCTCGTTCAACAGGTCCTGGTTCATATTTTCCTGCCTTGTAATCTATGATCTCGACCTCATCCTTTGTCCCCGGAATAAGATCCACCCGGTCAATGAACCCCTTGAAATTGAAGCCGCCAAGCGGTACAGTGAACCGCTGCTCGACCATCAGGTTATTCGCAATTGTATCCTTATTACGCTCCCAGAATACATCCAGTGCTCCGGTTGCCGCTTCAATATCAACACTCCTGAATTCAGGCTCTTTAGCGACTGTATCTCTTATCTCATACAGCCGATCCTTTGAGGTAATTTTCTCACTCACCGCTTTTTCAAGCACCTTATGAACAAAATTTCCGCGTCTCATGGCTCCAGTAGAATCTTCTGAATCCCGTGTGGGCATCCTGAGAAGCTCTGCAAGTTCATACTGTCTGGGACAATTCTCATAACTACTTATTGAGGAATAGCTGAAAGTCATGCTTGCAGGATTGAATTTCAACCCGTTCTTATTTTCTTTGATCTTGCCCAGAATATTCTCAGCATCCAGCGCAGGATCTATTTTTTCCCAGTTGGAATTGAAAACTTCCTTGAAATCCGGCGCTTTTCCAGGCTTCAAAGCCTGATACAGCAGCGTATTCTTCATGATTTCATTAAAATCGCCTGAATCAAGCGATTCGATGAGAAGCCTCTTACGCATTGCCTTTTCTCGCTCAAGCGCACTGTCCTTTACCATCTCCCTGACCTTGGTATCGGTATCCCTGAAATAACTGAGATCTCCAAATGTGATATTCCCGCCAGCCCTCCAGTTATCATATCCGATATCCGTAAGGAACTCAGACGGCTCTCTTTCATCATCAGCGTATTTTATTGCCAGGGTCAGGAAAAGATGTTCTTTGGCTCTTGTGAGCGCCACATACGCAAGCCGTCTTTCTTCTTCCTTTTTGATCTCTTTCTTGCGTTCACGGACTGCTTTTTCAGTGTCTTTGATCAATCCGTCCTCAAAAATGTCCCTGTACTGCTCCATCAATTCCGGCGGGATGAGTGGCTCTGCGCCTCCTCGATAGAGGGGGAACTTATCTTTAGCAAGATTTGTTACAAATACAACCCTGAACTCCAGCCCTTTTGCCGAATGTATCGTCATGAGGTTTATGGCATCCTCATCAGCTATCCTTGCAGGCGCCGGGTTACCGTCCATCTCGTCAAGGATCTCAAGATAATCAATGAACAAACTGAGGTCTTTTCCATGGAACTCCTCAAAATTACTGGCTAATTCATGAAGCTGCCTGAGGTTCAAAAGTGCTTCCCTGCTGCGCTTTGTGTCTGTGTGGGCGAATTGCCTTGAGAGACCTGACAGGTCATAGACCTCAAGGATCAGGTCTGATACATCAAGGTTCCTCTTACCGCAAAGCGAATCTATCCTCTTTTTTACATTGCTTATGGTCTCAAGACCGCTCTTAGAAAGTCCAAGGTCTCCAATGTGATTATAGATGGCTTCCTGGAAAGTGACCCATTTCTTCTTGATGTATTCTCCTATCCTGATGGAATCTTCCTGGCTCAGGGCATTATTGTAATGGAATATCCTCCACCACGCCTCTGTCCCGCGGGCTGTGGGATGAGAGATATTGTTGATAATATACAGGTAAGCAAGAGCAGTCTTTATTTCAGGCTGTTTCAGGAAATCAGTATCGTCTTTGACCCGGAAGGGCAGACCCCTGTTTTCAAGAGCCTGTCTTACCTTGCGTCCCTGGGCATGTGTCCTGTATAATACTGCGATCTCTTTTGGAGGGATACCCTGTGCCAAATATTCCTCGATCTTCTCGACTATGGCTCTTGCTTCTTCATTATCATCCTCTGTTTCAATGATACTGACATTCTCCCCTTCAGTATCTTTGTGATTTTTCAGGAGCAGGCATTCTTTCTTTTTGTCATCTCCATAATTCTTTTCGATAAGAGTATGGGCGACTCTGAGTATCTTATTGGTTGATCTGAAACTCACATCCAGTGACACTATCGCCGGAGTGAATTGCTCCTTGAATACCTCGATATTATTGGTGTACGCGCCACGGAATGCGTAAATGGTCTGGTTCGGGTCTGCCACCACTGTTATGTTCTTATTCGCTGATGTGAGCTTTTTTATGAGCTCGAACTGGACATAGTTGGTATCCTGGAATTCATCAATAATGATGTAGCGGAATGTGTCATTCAATTCCTGCGTGCCGTACACGTCGAGATACCAGAGGGCGATCTTATTGAGGTCGCCGTAATCCAGTGCGCCTATAGCTGATTTCTTTTCTTCGTATTTCTCCCAGGCTGATATGAAGTTTGAATATTTCAGGTATTCTTCAAAGAGGTCTATGAATTCCGAGCATCTTTTTTTCTCTGCCTGTTTTGTCTTCTTATCTTCTTTGTCTTTGAATTCCTGAAGATGGAAGGTATTGAGTTTGAATTTAGATTCACGATACAGTTCTTTCCACTTGCTCTCATCTTTTTCGATATCATGAACCTGTTTTTTAAGCGTTTCAAGAAATTCTTTGAATTTATCTATTGAGATATTCAGGTCTTTGGCTTTTCCGATCGTGTTTGCGTACAGGCTGGCAGTATATGCATCGACTTTGAGTTCCCTGAATATGAAAATAGCAGAATCTATCTCCTCGAATATCTTGAAGTCTCCGGGAACTTTGCATCTGTCGGCGTGGTCTTTTATGAGTTCAGCACAGAATGAATGAAACGTTTTTACGTGGATTTCCTTTCCCTGAAGGAGCTTTTCCACCTTTTCACGCATGTGCCTTGCTGCCTCTTTGGAGAAGGTGAGCGCGAGTATCTGGGATGGGTCGATGTTTTCTTTTTCGACCATGTATGCGATCTTTGCTGTAATGGTTGTTGTCTTGCCAGTGCCTGCGCCGGCGAGGATCAGTTGGGGGGCCCGGGTGTGCTTTATGGCTTCAAGCTGGCGGGGTTTTAGGGAGGAGAGGGTCGAATCTAATGTAATAGTACCACCGTTTTATTATGGTTAAAGGAATACGTCTGGAATAATAATACTTTGCAAGAATTATTTCCATTCGGATCAAATGGCGACCGCTGGCGAGAGGAATAAGGTGATGAAGCTTTAAATTATGAAGGCCAAAATGTAACCCAGCTCTCTAATGTGTTCATCGTAGCATGTAATTCTTGACGTAGTTAAAGTGCTCCTTAGAAAATCGGAGCCTTAACGCTTCTCCACCCATTATTTCTGGGTATAATGTTAGAATTACGACCTCGTCATTTTCCTCAATTATAATATTCCCATTTCTAAATCCAAGTTTGAAATTCTCTACTCTATCCAGTATTCTGTGATGGTATTTGCAAAGTAATATTAAATTCCCTTTCTTATCTCTTTCAGGATTATTCTCAAATCGCTCAAAATGGTGAATATCAGTTGGTCCATGAACTTCTTTACTCAATTCACAATCACAACTTTCAATAGTTCGTGATTTTCTACACTCTTCGCATATTAGAACACAAGATTAACAAAACCCACTTACACTGGTTCTTACCCACTCACAAATTTCTCCGTAATTATTGGCATGATTCTGCGGTGGCCTACCCCCACCCCCACCTCCTCCGCCTCCACCCCCATGTTTTTTTCCTGTGTGTATATTTCTTGTAATATTTATAGGGTCAATTAGACCAGTTCGACTTTTTTGAATGGTAGATTCAGTATATTTGTGTGGCTTTGTTTTTATATTTTTTATACCCCATTCTTTCAATAAGTTCTCTGGATTGGGTACTACTAACAGATTCATTATCCAACTCGAAAGGCTTCTATTCTCTTCGATTGTTCCAAGAATCTCCTTTGAAATTAGATATGAAAACTTTTGAAGTTTTTCTCCTCTCAATTGTTCAACGAAATAGATATTTCCATCTTTTAAGCAGACCTCTTCGTGTCCTATTGCCTCTATTCCGTTAATGATATATGTTGAGATTATATCCTTACATCCTTTTATCCCGGAAATTTCCCCCAATTTTTCCTCCCATCCTGATCTCTCGAATTGTAATTCATGTTTGAACTGCATTAGGAGAATGGCTCTCACATGATTAGCGAACTTATCCCCTTTTAGTATCCTCACGAGCCTCATATCATCCGTTCCTGTGCTATCAGACTCCCCACTGATATCAACAGCGACTGGCTCGAATATTTCCGATGTTCTTTTCAAAAACATATTTCGTAAAAATGCCTCTCCCTCCAAACTTCCTGGATCTGCAAGATAAATCCCATTCTCTTTAAGTTGCTCAGAAATAGTATTGTTATCATTAATCACCACTTTTCCTTCCTTAGCAAAACCAACTGGTACCATTAAGCCAGAGTCGGTAAGGATTATTTCATCTTGATCCTGAAATTCAACATCTTTCCAATCGCGTCTTTCATACAATGCATGAACTCTCTTTCGGTAATGCCGTCTAAACTCATCTGGAGATATTTGTTGACATTTCTCAGCAATCATTATTAGAACTTCTTTGTAGTCTTTACCTTCTGGTTTTTCTTTGCATCCCAAATTAATGAGGGCGTCTTTTAACGTTTTGGAACAACCATTGAAATAAGTTCGAAACTCTCCAAAATCCTCCTTGACTCTTCTTGTAGGATCTACAAACACCTTCCTTGGCATGCAATATTTTCCGTTCACAGAAATAATTTTTTCTTCAGAATACTCTGTGGATTTAATTTTTTCCTCTTTAATAGCCCTCGCCAGTTCAATATAGAACTCTTTATAATGCTGCAGAGGTTTTTGTTTATCGCGCATATTTCTCAAAAATCTCATCAGATCGGAGAACTTTGGTTTTGTATTTATTCCTAACCGCCGATATAGCGAGGTGTATGGCCCTTTTACATAGTGAACATCTTTAGACCCGACAATATCCATTAATAACTTGTTATTTTCATAAGCATTACCTATTAGAACAAGTCGATTATTAGTGTCTAGTGTATGGAAGATTTGCTTTAATTGTATTAGCAGATTGTTACTTATTTTTCTTCTTGATAGAAACTTTTCGAAGAGTATGCTATCTTTTTGTTTAATCTTGGGATTAGCTGGATGAATATCTTTTGCTCTTCGAACAATGTCTACATCTGCAATTCCACTCTTGATTTTGAAAACCTTCATAAATATTGGATTCTCTAAGAGGACTGGGGCGGGGTAACTCAACGTTTCACCAAATGCTTTTTTCACTTCCTTGTCAAGGAGATAGATTTTATCAAATGTACACAATGTGTTGTTCTTATCTGGAAATATAGGCAGAGCTTTCAGTTTTGTGACACAATTCTTTTCCTTCAAGAAATCAATATTGTCCAATATAAAACTTAAGAATCTCCTTTTTTCTTTTTCTTGAGTGCCTTCTTGTATAAGTGGTATGTATCTTTCTATTATTTCTCTTGAGATATTGTATTTTGGAAGAATCCTGTGCCTCTTAAAGAGATTGAGATCTTTCAATTCAGGGTTGACAATCGAAGATTTATCAAATCCTTTAAAATTACTTTCTACCCCATCGAATACATATAAATTCCATTTTGAGAGATCTCCATTTGCATTCAGTAATGATTTCGATGCTTTGAGCCTCTTAGGGAATTCCTTATCATTCGCCTTCAGTTCTTCAATGTGGTTGGCGATAGCATCGAGGTATTTCTTTTGGTTATCAACATCTTCAAATACTTTTCTGAAGGATTGCGGTTTAAAATACATGCCGTTAATTTTACCACTTCTGATGGCTTCTTCATCATTGACCATCAGATTTACAATGTCTTGGATTGTGAATGCTTTAACGATTTCATGTTTGAGAAGGATGACGGCGACCTCCGGATTGATGGTCGATGAAAGTAATCTCGAATCGGATATAAATCCATATAAATCTGGTGATGTCTTAGTTTTATCTGATGAAGAAGGGAGATATCTTTTGTCTGCCAAGAACACACCTTTGTGTAACCGCTTATTTCCACGCATATACTTGTTATTTAAAAGGGCTAATCCATTCATCATCTCCTCTAATAGCGTTTTTATGAACAAATCATTCTTGCTATCCTTATACTCTATGAGCACATCATATGCTTCTGGACCAAACAATGGCAACAATTCAGCTTTTATTATCTTACATGCCTTTCTTGCAACATGCTGAATTAATTCCGTGTTAAAATCATTCCCATTCAATCTATCCCTGGTATCATTTAGATTGAATGGAGCGTTAACACTGAAATAATTTCCAGTAAAAACCTTATCAAGCCCAATTGGATAAAAGAATCTGCCTGGAACTGATTTGTCAATCTTGCCCCGCCTATCAATTGGTATGGATATACCTACATTTAAACTTAGACCTTTCTCTGTCTTATGAGGTGAAAAATATTCTGGGATTCTCTCTTCCTTACATATGCTACTAACTTCTATTTTTTCAATAAACTCAATTTCTCGAAATATTTTCTTAATTGGTTCAAAGCCCTCACTCTCTTGTTGATTGGTACATGTTCGAACAAATTCCACGGTTCGGCGATACGTCAGCCCTTTTCTCCCACGTCTTGATTTCAACTTCTTTAAAGCTACTTTACATTCTAGTATATCGATTCCAAATTAACATTACAATGATTCAATCCCACCAGGCATTTCATCCATCTTATACTTCCACTTGAAAATCACTGGCATTTCGTTGATTTCATCAAGATACTGACAAATGCGTTT
>Ga0180732_1001659_pt1 | contig 13174 bp, 9 predicted proteins | sample KR11_01MetaG_FD_148674 | JGI IMG/M metagenome (GOLD analysis project Ga0180732, IMG submission 148674) | Groundwater microbial communities from the Olkiluoto Island deep subsurface site, Finland - KR11_0.1 MetaG | ecosystem: Environmental > Aquatic > Deep subsurface > Groundwater | place...
GCGCCGTCGCCGCTGTTCCGGGTGGTTACCGCATGCCCCCTGTTTTCCAGAAGCTTCTTCATGTTTTTCGCAAAATCCTCCTCATCATCCACCAGTAGAATTCTTGCCTTTTCCATATTTATGTTCCTCCTCTTATTAAAATGATTGCTTGAATTTCTTTGAAAGAGGCCGGGCCAAAGCCCGGCCTTGTTGTTATTAGAATGCCCACACCAAGGGGATCATTATGCTCATGAGCACCCAGGCGATGAGGTTCATGGGAATTCCGATTTTCAGAAAATCGCTGAACCGGTAGCCGCCAGGACCGAACACCATCATGTTGCACTGATAACCGATGGGGGTGGCAAAGCTTGCCGAAGCACCCATCATGATGGCAAAGGCAAAAGGCGTCCAACTCACACCCATTTGAGTGGCCATGGCATAGGCGATGGGCCAGAGGATCAGGGCCGCCGCATTGTTGGTGACCATCTCGGTTAGGACGGAAGTGGTGATGTAGAGCATGGACAGAACCATCCAAGGGCTTCCCCCGCCCAGGCTGACCATTTGCGTTGCGATAAACGCCGCCGCACCTGTTTTCTCCATGGCCTTTCCAATGCCGAAGGCCGCGATAATAACCAGAAGTACCTGCATGTCCACGCTTTTATAAGCTCCGGTGAAAGTAATGCACCGGGTGACCAGTAGAATGGCAGCAGCCACCACAGCGGCCTTGAACATCCCCACATCAAAAAACGTTGCGGTAAAAATCATGCCCACCAGCACCACGCAGGATAGAATGGCCTTGTTGTACCGGGGTGATGCGGATTCTTCCAACTGACTGATGAGGTGAAAGTCCTGGGAGTTTTTGTTTCTTTCATAAAAACTAGGGTTGGTTTCCAGAAGCAGGGTGTCCCCTTCCTTTAGAACCACATTACCCAGAGACCCTTGAATTTGCTCCCCGGCCCTGGATATTGCTACCACCACCGCATCATAGAGCTGCCGGAAGTGGTTTCCAACAATGCTCCTGTCGATGAATCGGTTGGAATTGGAGACCACGGCTTCCACAAAGCAGCGATCAGGCCTGGGGGTATCGATTTTAAAAAGACGGTCCATGACCGGCGTCAGGCCCTTGACTTTTTGAACTTCGGAGATCATGCCCAGAATCCCGCCAAAAACCATTCGGTCGTCTTCCTCTATCTTCAGGTTGTAATCCGTGGCAGGAATGCTGTCTTTGCCCCGAATAATTTCAATAAGATTAATTTCATTTTCTTCCGTCAATTCCGCCTGGCGAAGGGTTTTTCCAATCAATACGCTTCCGGGGGGCACAATCATCTCCGTGGTGTATTGTTTCGGGTCTCCCATCTGATCGATGGCGGAGGACCGGTCGGGCAAAAGCCAGAGGCTTAAAAGGGTGACCACCACAAACATGATCAGGGCAAAAGGCACTCCGACCTTGGCGATTTCAAAAAGACCAATTTGAACCCCAAGCTCTTTTTGAATCACCCCGCTCACCACCAGGTTGGTGCTGGTCCCGATCAGGGTGCAGGTCCCGCCGAAAACAGCCGAATAGCTTAGGGGAATCATCAGCTTGGACACGGGCACTTTGATTTTTTTGGCCCAGGCTTTCACCGCGGGAATGAAAATTGCCACCACCGGGGTGTTGTTGAGAAAAGCGCTCAGCAACGTAACCGGAGCCATCATGCGAATCAGAGCCATCGGCCTTGATTTGATCCGGGGAGACAAAAGAAACGTAAGCAACTGAATAGCCCCGGTTTCTGTAAACGCCCCGGCCACGATAAACAGAATGGCCACGGTGAGCATGCCCTGGTTGGAGGCCCCTTCCACGGCTTCCTTATCCGTAAGAATTCCCGTGACCAGAAATAACAGCAGGGTCCCCAGGCAAATCCACTCGGGAGGAATACGTGTTTTTGCGAGCATTACGAACATCAACCCCACACTTATCAATGTAAACCACATCTGCCATTCCATACATTCCCTCCTCTTATCCTTTTACGGTTTATTTTCAGCCAAGGTCCCGTTCCTCTCGGGTCTGACCTTGCAACCCGGACTTTTCCTCTTTCTTCATCCCGGGCTGGTGCTTTTTTAGTTATTTTAGAGGCTATAGATCAAAAAATGTGCCATTCACCATGAATGGGCTCAAGAGGATCCAATCAATTCTTCAGCATTCTGAAATTAAACGATTTTCTTGGATCAATCCAGGGGGTCTGACAGGAGGGGAGACTCAAGGGCTCTTGGCAGAAACGATCAAATGTATCCTGTCAGGTGACAGGTTCCGGATCTACTGAAACGATTTGTGGACAGTGGAGAGGGGTGGCCCATTTTTTTCCGGCGGCCTTGGTCCCTGATGTTTACAATATATCGCTCCCCCAACCCTTTATCTATGCCTAAAAAGCATGGTCAAGCCTCCTTAACACGGAGGGGCTTGAAAATTTCGGCATTGTTTTTGCTGAAGGGTTTCTACCGGGGAGGACAAAGTTGAGCCCTGGAATGAAGAATTGGAGGCACGGTTGGAATTCCATAAAGTCAAATCCATTATGCTGCCTTATGAAACCGGGGTTTCCCTGAAATTTTCAGTGGAACCGGAGGATAAGCTCACCCAGGCAGTGGAACGAATGCTGCTCTATAACGCCAAGCAAATTGCCGTGATAAAAAACAGCTCTGTCGTGGGCATGATTCGTCTCGGGGATGCCTTGAAAAAACTGGGGCTGGAATCGGGGTAAGCTATAACCTAAATTGAGCGATTGTTCCAGTTTGCAAGTTCGCTCCTCATGAAGCACCAATCCATTTTACTCTTCAGGCTCCAGGCCCGCCTGGTTGATGAGCCGGTGAAGATATTGCCGCTGGATACCCGCCGTTTCAGCCGCCCGGCTGATATTGCCGTTGCTGTTCTGAAGGAGTCTCTGGATATATTGGCGGTAAAACCGGTTCATGACAGCATCCCTGGCTTCCCGAAAAGGCAGGGTCAAAAAATCCGCCTCGGTTTCCATGGCTTCAGAACCCCGGGAGTTGCCTTCGGCAAAAACGTCGTTGACCTCCAGGCAATGGGTCCTGCAAAACACAACCCCCCGTTCGATGGTGTTTTCCAGTTCACGGACATTGCCCGGGAAAACATGGGATGAAAGCGTTCTGAGGGTATCCTCCGATATGCTGTGAATATTCTTCGCGTACAACAGGGCATACTTTTTAAGGAAATGATGGGCCAGCATGGGAATGTCTTCCCTTCGCTGGCTTAAACCCGGCATTTCCAGGCGGATCACGTTAAGCCGGTAAAACAGATCTTCCCTGAAAACCCCTTTTTGAATATCCGATTCCAGGTTATGGTTGGTGGCTGCGATAAAACGAATATCCGCTTTCAAGGTCCGAATGCCGCCCACGGGCTTGAATTCCCCTTCCTGAAGCAGGCGAAGCAGCTTGGTCTGCATGGCAAAATCCAGGTCACCGATTTCATCCAAAAACAAAGTTCCACCATCGGCGATTTCCACCAACCCTTTCTTGTCCTTCCAGGCCCCGGTGAAGGCTCCCTTGACATGACCGAACAACTCGCTCTCAATCACATTTTCGGAAATGGCTGTGCAATTGATGGTAATGAAGGGTTTATCTTTCCGCAAACTGAACTGGCACAGGGCCCGTGCAGCCAGTTCCTTTCCGGTGCCGCTTTCTCCGGTGATGAGTACGGTGGCTGTGGTGGGGGCCACCTGCCTGATCTGGTCCAGGAGGATTTTAATCCTTCGGGAGGATCCGATGAGATGGCCTGAGGCTTCCTTTTCCGCAAGGGCTTCCCGCAGGGAAATGTTTTCCGAAACCATCTCCCGCCATTGCAATACCTTGTCAATGGTCAGAAGAATTCTCTCCCGTTCAAAGGGTTTGGTGATATACTCAAAAGCCCCTTCCCGAACGGCTTCAACAGCGGTTTCAATGGACGCATAGGCGGTGATGATGACCACGGAGATGTCCGGCTGAATTTTTTTGATCTGCCGCAAAAGCTCGATTCCGTTCATTCCGGGCATTTTCAGATCCAGGAAGACCAAATCGAAAATACCGGGCTTGAACAGGGACAGGGCTTTTTTCGGATTGTTTTCCGTGGTTACCTGATGGCGGGTTTCCTCCTTGATGATACGGGAAAGGAGCACCAGCATGTCCGCTTCATCGTCCACGATCAAGATTCTGCCGTTCATACAGAGGCTCCTTCATGGTAAATCGGCATTTTGATGGAAAATACCGTTCCCCTGGACCGGGTTGCCGAAAGGGGGGAATCCGTGGAAATGCTTTCACAGTCAATGGTTCCTCCGTATTTGGAGATGATGCCGTAGGTCACGGCCAAACCCAGGCCCGTGCCTTCCCCTTCGGGTTTTGTGGTAAAAAAAGGTTCGAAAATCCGGTCCATGTTTTCCCTGGAGATGCCGTGGCCCGTATCCTCGATCTGAACCTCGGCTTTCCGGCTTTTTTCATCCCATCGGGATCGAATGGTGAGCTTGCCGCCACCCTTCATGGCCGAAGAAGCATTGTTGATCAGGTTCAAAAACACCTGCTGTAATTCTCTGGGATCCCCTTGCACCGGAGGAATGTCCTTGGCCAGATGGGTCACCAACTCAATGTTTTCCATTTCAAGGGTATGACCGACGATGGTGATGATTTCCCTAAGCTCTTCATTGATATGGGCTTTTTCAGTCTTCCCCCCTCCGAACCGGGCGAATCGAAGCAGGTTTTCCACAATCCGTTTGCAATTCATGCCCTGCCTTTCAATGGTTTTCAAGTCTTCGTATGCCTGGGTATCCTTGGGGGTTTTGCGGACCAGCAAATCGGTGAAACCCAGAATAACGCCCAGGGGATTATTGATTTCATGGGCCACGCCTGCCGCAAGGGTTCCCATGGAAGCCAGTTTTTCCGCATTGATGAGCTGGTGTTCCATATTTTTTTCATTGGTCACATCCCTGGCAATGCACAGAATGGATCCAACTCCCCCGGATTCTTCCCGAACCGGCATGAAGTTCACGCTGAGCCAGAGCTCATGGTCTCCCACCTGGAGGGCGAACTCATCACGAATGCTTCTGCCGTGCCGGAAAACCAATTGGAGTATTTTTTGATTTTTGGCAAAAGCCTCGTCCGGAAAAACCAGATGAATACTTTTCCCGATAAAATCCTCCGGGCTCCCACCCAGAAAAGCTGCGGTGAAACTGTTAATGGATTGAAACTCCCCTTCCGGGTTCACCGTATAAATGAAATCTTCAGCGCTTTCCACCAGGGACCGGTATTTTTCTTCGGATTTTTTCAAGGACAGGGTGCGTTCCTCCACTTTTTCTTCTAGTTCCCGGGTCCATCGCATTTCATTCAGAAGAATGGCTGTACCTGCGAAAATCACAACGATGATGATGATGACCTGAAAAAGAGAGCGCCATAGATAGGTTTGGTTGATGTATTCATCCACTTCCGAGGCCGGAGCCACCACGGCCACAGACCATCTCTGCAAGGGGAACTCGGATACGGTAATCGGACAATAGGCTATGAGCTTTTCGATTTCACCGGTAATGCCCCGATGCCAGCCTGTTTGATAGGACCCGGCCCCTTCAAGCCCCATGAGCATCTGGTTCTCCTGGATAAAATTAATGGTTTCATGGGACATCTCCGGGTTTCGTTCTCCCCGGGCTGTAAAAGCACTTTTCCCGATGAACTCCGTATAGGGATGGTCCAGGAAAATACCGTCCTGGGCCACAACCCAGGCATATCCAGTTTTCCCCGACCGGGCGTTTTTAAGAAACTGATTGAGAAATCGGGTGATGTCCAGTTCCATGGTCAAGGTGAACCTGGGGTCGACAAAGGATCGTCCCAGAATCATATGGATTCCTCCGGTTTTTTGAACCGGGAACGAAGCATAAGCCCCCTGGGGGACCTCCTTGATGGAATCCATGAAAATGGATTGGTTTTCTGAGGCAAAATCCTGAATCATCCAGGGTTGTGAATACTCATAGGAATACATTTTCTTCTGAACCTGATCCAGGATATTGATTCGGAAAATCCCGTTTTTCATCACCCGCAGGAGGGTTTTTTCCAACCCTCCCTGCATGGCCATCAAGTCCTCGGATGCCTTTGGCTTTGCTACGGTGATCATTCCGATTTCTCTTCGAATGAATTCCAGTTCGCGCTCAATGTTCCACCGGATATTCCGGGCAATGACCAGCTGTTCCTCATTGAACTGTTTTTTGGCAATTTCCCGCAAATTCCGGCTGGAACGAAAATCCAGGTATGCACTGATGGATAGGATGAGGAGGGTGGCGAATAGGAGAAAACCCAGGACCCGTTTGGTTCTTTTCGTTCGAAAAAGCAATTTCAGGTCTTGGCTGAATGTTCGGATAAAATTCTTAATAAAAGAGAGGTCCATAGCGTGCTATCATATTAACAATAAAGATAAAATCATTGATAAATCATCCCCTGAATACCTGGCCCGGACTATGGCAGAAAGGATGGGGTGTGTCAACATGGGTTCAAAGGCAAGCCATGTCGCAAAATCGGAAGAAGTATCGATATTTTCAACCCTTTTCACCTTCAAAGAAGATAGATTTTCACAATAGGTTTTAAGAATTTCATTAATCGAATCGATTTGACATCCACGGCCAGTGAATATTAGTAGAAACCTTTAAAATTTCTAATGGATAGGATGATTTTTTATAGAGGCTGCAAACCAAAACCATTTTAAGGAGATACCATTTTGACCTTTTCTTTCCGCAAAATAACCAAGCCAAAGCGAAAGGCCCTATGGCTTTGCGCCCTGGCTTCAGCCTTTCTGCTTCTTTCCTGTACGTCTGAAACCAAACCAAAACCGACCCTGGATAATTCGCTTTCGGTTTCCGGGGAAGTCAAAAACCCCTTGGAGCTTTCCTTGGAAGATCTCAAGGCCATGCCCTCCCTCTTCATCAAGGATGTTCTTTTCATCCAGGAGAAGGAGCGTTGCGGGGATTCTGAAAAATTTATTCACGGTGCACACTTCCGGGGGGTTCTTCTGAAGGATGTGCTTCTGAAAGCCGGAATGAAATATGTCAGAAAATGGGAGCCCGGCGTGTATATCACGGTGTACGACACCCAAGGCAAAGAGGAGGTTTTTTCATTCGGGGAAATTTTTTACTCCAGCATCGGGCGTAGCGTTCTGCTGGCTTTTGAAGAAAATGACAAGCCCATGGTTTTTCCCCAGGGGGTTTGCGACCTGTTGGTGTCCACGGACCTGCGGGCCGGACGAAGGCTTCAGGGTGTATCCCGCATTGAGGTTTCCCGGGTGGATGTGGAGATGTTGGCTTATGATGATAAAAAAGAAAAGGTCGTAAGGCCCCCCACCCTGGCCTTTATGCTCATGGACCATAAAACCGGCGCAACCCGAAATATCTCTCTGGAAACCCTCAAGGCACTTCCCCCCGTTCGCCTGCCCTTTGCCGTCATGGCTGGAGATTGCGAGGGGTTCCGCGGCATTTATTCCTTCGAAGGGATTTTGTTGAAAGATCTTCTGGTACAATCCGGCGTGGACCCCTGTCGGCCGGAGTACAACCGCTATGTTCTGGTGGCCAGCGAGGACGGGTTCTGCGCCACTTTTTCCTTCGGTGAACTTTTCAATTCCCGGCTGAACAACAACCTGGTCATCGCCTATAAACTGGACGATGCTTTGCTCAATGAAAGCCAAGGCTTCGCCATGTCCGTTGCCGGGGAGGACAATTTGGGGGGTCGTTCCGTCAAGCGTATTCAAAGAATAGAACTTTTTTAGGAGTATAAAAAATGAACAACCGCAGAAAAATAGCATGCTTTGCCTTTATGATCTGGTGTGTGGCTTCCTTTGCCTTGGCCGTTGAAAACGATTTTTCGGTTTTCGATCTCGGGGAAATCGTGGTCACGGCCAAAAACCAAGGCCAGGAAGGCCCTTCCACGGTTTCGGAAATCACCGCTTTGGATATTGAAAAGAAAAACGCGTCCAACCTGGGGGATGCTCTGAAATGGATTCCCGGCGTTCATGTTCGTCAGGGCCGGACCAAGGAGGGTTTCTATATTACGCTTCGGGGCTATGAGCAGGAAAACGTCCTGATTCTTCTGGACGGCATTCCCCTCAACGTGCCCTATGAAGGGCTGGTGAACCTGGCAGACATTCCGGTGGAGAATATCGCCCGGATCAAAGTTGTCAAAGGCAATGCATCTGCTCTTTACGGCCCCAATGCCATGGGAGGCGTGGTGAATGTGATCACCAAAAAAGGGACTGATAAGCCGAGCCTTTCAGGCACCTACAGCGTCAGTGATTACAACACCCACCACCTGGTGGCAACCCACGGCTGGCAGGTGGGCAATTTCAGCTATTTTGTCGGTGCGGCCCACCAGCAGTCTGACGGCTGGAAACTTGCAGACACTTACGCCTACCCTGAAACGGTATATGCCAGTATGGCGGCGGCACCGGCCAACCCCGGAACCGTGCCCAACGTGCCTATTGCCCCGGATTCCGGAAAAAGAGAAAACTCCGATTACCGGAAAAACTCCATTACCTTTACCGGAAGCCTGGAAGCAACCCCTGAAAATACCCTGGGCCTGTCCATGGAGTACTACAACCATGAATACGGCATGCCTGCGGTCCCCATCATTCGCGATCACCGTCGGGGAATCTTTTACTTTCCCAGGTACTGGCGTTTTTCCGACTGGGAACGCTTCACGGTAAACCTGATCGATGAATACCGCATCACCCCAGCACTCAGAACCAAATTCCGGTTGTTCTACGATGATTACGACAATACCCTGGACGCCTATGATGGTCCGGACTATGCCACCCGGAACCGCATCGGGCCGCCTTCGGGCCCGGGGGAATATAATGACTACAGCAGCGGTGCCCAGGTCCAGTCCTTTTGGAACAATACTCAAAACAATGAAATCCGCCTGGGTGTCCAATTCAAACGGGATGTTCACAGGGAAAACTTCCTGGACGGACCCTTTGACACCCTGATTTCCCATACCCTGTCTCTTTCCCTGGAAGATGAATTGCGTATCGGAGATGGTTTGGCCCTTACCGCCGGTGCCGGTTATGATAGGTTTGACAAAAGAAAAAAGGACCAGGAAGAGGAAACGGACAAAGACCCGGGCAGAGATATCGAAACCTTCAGTCCCCAAGCGGGCCTTGCCTGGGATTTCAACGACGCCCTGACGTTTTCCTTCTCCGTGGGAAAAAAGGTGCGTTTCCCCACCATGCGGAACCTCTATGCCGACGGGGTCCTGGGACCTGAAGGGAACCCTGATTTAAAGGAGGAAAAAGCCCTGAACTATGAAGCGGGAGCCACCTGGGCCGTCCGGGAGAACATCGAAGTGGATGGGGCGGTGTTTTACAGCGATATCACCGATCTGATCAACTTTGACAACATCATCGGCCGCTTCGAGCAGTATGAAAGCGCAGTGATCAAAGGCTTCGAACTGGGGCTGAGTACCCGTTTTTCAGAGGGCCTTCTGGCCAGGCTCGGATACACCTTCCTGGATACCCAAAACAATTCCATGGTCACCATTGACAACGAAATTCATGAGGATCTAACCTATAAACCCGATGAGCTTCCCTATCGATCGAAGCACAAAATCGATCTGGATGTGAGCAAGAAATTTCTTTTCGGTCTTGAAGTCGCGTTGAACGGAAGCTATTTTTCAAAACAGCGGTACTACGACCATTACGATCCCACCAACATCAACCATATGGTGAGCATTCCCAAGTGGCTGGATGATTATTTTCTTTTCAACCTGAAACTCACCCGGAGAATTTCCAAAAATGCCGATGTTTTTCTGGCCGGCGAAAACCTTTTCAACGAAACCCATGAGGACATCTCCCTGGTTCCCGGAAAAGGCAGGGCCCTCTGGGCAGGTGTAAAACTGTCATTGTAAGAAAAATAATGGGTTCCCAAACCAAATTCGGTCTCGAATTGGGCGGTGGCGGGTGTTCCGGGTGCAGTTGCTCCAGTGATTCCGGGGAATGCTGCTCCTGATGGCGGTTGAAACGCGATTTCCATTTAAGCTTCTCCAGCCAGAAGGGCTGCCCCCAAGGCTCCCACCCCCTGGGGGTATTCGGGAACCAGGATGTCCCGGCCCAGCAAGCCGGTCAGTAAATGCCGCATACAGATATTGTTTGCCACCCCGCCTGCAAATACCAGGGGATCTTCAAGGGATACTCTTTTAAGCATGGTCGCAGACCGTTTGGCCACGGCCATGTGCAATCCCTTTGCAATTTCAAGGGGGCTCTCCCCCTTGGCGATCAGGGTGGTGACTTCCGACTCCGCAAACACCGTGCACATGCTGTTGATGGATAGATTTTTCTCGGCTTTCAAGGCTTCTGTTCCAAATTCTTCAATGGTAAACCCCAGGGCCCTGGCCATGATTTCAAGAAATTTTCCGGTGCCGGCCGCACACCGGTCATTCATTTCGAATTTCTTGACTTTTCCATTTTCAGAAAGGGCGATGGCCTTGGTGTCCTGGCCCCCGATATCAAGAACAGTCCTCGCATGGGGAAACAGTTCCCTTGCGCCTCGGGCATAGGCCTTGATTTCGGTAACCGTTGCCGCATCAAAGGAGATTTCAAAGAGGTTCCGACCATAGCCTGTGGCCATGATTCGATCGTATGGAACCTCTCTCAGCATGGCCCGGGCTTTGGCCATGGGGTCAAAGCCCGTGTCCTCCTGAATACTTTTTACAATTTTTCCCTTTTCAACCACCACCAGCTCAATGGACCGGGAGCCGATATCAATCCCAGCAAATTTCATACTCACTGTCCTATTTAAGCTGCTCAATAAAGGCTTCCAGACGGGTTTTCAACTGCCCGGCATCCTCCATACTGTAATCGGTTTCAATTCTCAGGGTGGGTATATTATTATCTTCCAGGGCCTTTTCAATAGGCATGGATTCCATGAGGTAAGGCTGGCAGAACTGCAAACTGTAGTGAATCACCCCATCCGCCCGGTAGGTTTTGGCCATCTCTTTGATGTGGCTCAACCGATCCGGGTTGGGCGTAAAGATGGCACAATCGACTTTAAAGTAACGATCCACAAGGGCTTCCATGAGCTCTTCCACCGTACGGCCGGAATCATTCGTCAGGTTTCGGGTTCCCCGCTCCCCTACGCAGGACTCTTCTCCCACAATCACAGCGCCGGACGATTCGATGAGCCAGGGCAACTTCCAGTTGGGAACCGCCATGGGGCATCCGGACAGAAGGACTCTTGGTGTTTTTTCCGAAAATACCCCCTGCTTATTTTGAATTCGGATTTCCAGCTCATCACAAATTTTATTCACGGATTCCGTAAAACGCTTGGGATTATCATAGAAAAAAACCTGGTTGGCCAGGAGCGCGTCCAGTCCGGAAATCGGCGCCGGGTTTTCTTTTCTCAGCAGAGAAAGCCGGTGAATGGCTTTTCGTTTGGCGTTCACCGTATCAATCCCTTGTTTTAAAGATTCAACCGTGATGGTTTTGCCGGTGAGGCTTTCAACAGCTTCCTTAAACCGGTAATATTCCTTCTTGAGCAATTCGCGACCCATGGGGGATTTCACCTGGGGAAGGTCCATGACATAGAGGTTGCTCACCAGATCTTTTAAGGTTTCATAGGCTTTTTTCTTCCCATCGCAGGTATTTTCGCCCACCACCATATCCGTGGCCTCAAGATAAGGGCATACCTTTCCCAGTTTGAAACCGAAGGAGGATTTGATCAGGGCGCAGGTGTTCCGGGGCACGTATTTTTCCACCTCTTCCATGGCGAAATCCGCCCCGGCACACAATCCCACTAGGGTAGCATTGGCGGCCAGGGCGATTTCCTCGGGAACAAACACGCAATAAGACCCGATGATCTTCCGGCCCTGATCCTTTTCATCCATCAATTCCTTGATCCGAAGCCCGTGCACCTCGCTCATGACAAAATCAAAATAGCCCATGCCTTCGGGACGGTCTTTTTGGGACAGGAAAATGTCCTGGTATCCTTTTCCCAACACATTCAGCAGCATATCATGGGCTTCTAAATCCAGCCCCAGCTTCTCCCACATGCTTTTGTAATCTTCGCTCATCAGTTCTCCTTGGATTCGTTTTTCGGAAAAAGAAAAATATCAGCCTTCTTTTCAGTTGTTGTTATACGAACTGAGGCACCAGATCCAATTCATTATGTGAATGCGTGTTGATCATCGTATTGAGTTGTTCTATCTTTCCGGTTGAAGGCGCCCTAAAACCCCTTTTCCGTGGCCAGGCAAAGTCTTCCGGCCCCGGCGGCCTTGGCCAGATCCATGACCTTCACCGCCTTGTTTAAGACCACGGCTCGGTCGGCCTTGATCACCACCAGCCGGTTCTTGTCGCTGCCGATCAGGTTCTTAAGCTCTTTGAACAGCCGGTCCAGGGGAACTTCCTTATCCATGAGAAAAGCCCTTCCCTCCTGGTCCACGTAAACGGTTATCTCCTGCTGGGTCTGGGGGGCGGCGGCCCGGGCCTGGGGCAGTTTGATCTTGATGCCTTCATCCACCATGAAATTGGTGGTGAGGAGAAAATAGATCAGCAGCATGAACACGATATCGATGAGGGAGGTCAGGGGCGTCTGAATCGAATAGGGTGCTCTTCTTTTAAATTTCAAAGACATGTTTTTCCCCTTTATCTTCTGAAGATAGCCGTCATGAAGGCCACGGCCCCTTCCTGAATCCGGGCTTCATAATTGTCCACCCGGGCCAGGAGATAACTATGAGCCACCATGGTGGGAAGGGCTACTGCAAGCCCCAGGGCCGTGGTGAGCATGGCCTCCCAGATCCCGCCAGCCAGGACCGCGGCATTAACTTTTCCGCCCATCTGCTGAATCACCATAAAAGCCTTGATCATCCCCATCACCGTGCCCAAAAGGCCCAACAGGGGGGCGATATTGCCGACGGTGGCCAGGGCCTGAAGGTAGGTGGAAAGGTTTCGCACCTCCTCTTCCGTGGAATGGGTGATAACGGATTCCACGGTTTCCCGATCCTGGTCCCGCACCTGGATGGCTTTGGACAAAACCCGGCCCATGGGGGAATTGCTCTCGGTGAGCAATTGATCGATTTCCTGAATTTTACCCTCCTTCATGAAATCAATGGTTTTCTGGGCCAGCCCCGCACCCCTGGCTTTCATCTTGGCAAACCGGATGACCCGTTCCACAAAAATGGCCAGGGCCAGGACCGAACACAGAAGAATGGGGATCAC
>Ga0180732_1001660_pt1 | contig 13169 bp, 16 predicted proteins | sample KR11_01MetaG_FD_148674 | JGI IMG/M metagenome (GOLD analysis project Ga0180732, IMG submission 148674) | Groundwater microbial communities from the Olkiluoto Island deep subsurface site, Finland - KR11_0.1 MetaG | ecosystem: Environmental > Aquatic > Deep subsurface > Groundwater | place...
TATTGTGGAAAACAAAAATTAGAAACATTGGTTCAATGTCCGCACTGCAAGCAATCCCCGGCATCAGCCTATAGACCTGCTCCGGCACCAGCCTACAGACATGCTCCGGCTCCTATGACAGCTCCACGTCCTGTTACACCTGTTAGACCTGAAGCTGCTATTGATGATCTGAAAAGGCAAAAAGAAAGGCTCAGCAGGATAAAGGAACTTCTTGAAAAACTGGATGAGAGGCTTGCGCAGGGTGATATAACCGAAGGCAGATACAAGGAATTATCCGGGCAATATAAAGATGAGGCTGAGAAACTGAAGAATATGATAACTGAGAAAGAGCTTTTAAAAGAGGTCGGGCTCTAAGCCGGATGAAAAATATACAGGGATGAGATCAGGATATATCATGACACCGGATAAACAGAATGAACTGGAAGATATCAGATCGCACAAGGATAAGATCAGCAAGATCAATACGCTCCTTGATAAACTGGATGAAAGGCTTGCATGCGGTGAAATAACTGAGTCCCGATACATGGAATTGCGCGACCGGTATAAATCCGAGGCTGAAAAACTGAAGGACCATTTGACAGAGCAGGAGATCATGCATGAGGTCGGACTCGAAGCCGTGAAGGATGAAGTGGAGGAGTATCGGGAAGAAGAGCCCGAAAAAGCAGTTGTTTATGAAAGTAATACTAAATATTGTTCAAATTGTGGAGCTCAAATAGATGAAAAAGCAGAGATATGTCCTAATTGTGGAGTACGTGTTTTATTTCCGCAGGTGTATCAACAAAATAAAAGTGGGGCTCTTGCCGCTATTCTTAGCGCCATTATTCCGGGTGTTGGTCAAATCTATTGCGGCAGGGGGGGTAGAGGGGTAGGGATTCTTTTATTGAATATTTTCCTGTTTTTCCTGTTTGGATCGGCAGCTTCGCAAGACCCGGGTTCTGGCGGACCAGGATTTTTCCTTTTATTAATGGTATTGGTCTATATATGGAACATCTTTGATGCCTATAAAATTGCCAGGACGCCACAGTAAGCTTTTTCACTAATACTCAGATATTATAGCCATTTGGCGCAAAGGTAAATTAATTACACTCGAAGGTATCGATGGGACAGGCAAATCGAGTATTTGAGTAATTTGTAGAAACAAAGATAAATTTATGATCATTTTGGTTAATAACGTAACATATTTAGCACTTCAAATCTAAGCAAGTGAAGTTAATAAAATATACAAAGGAGAGAAATTATGGTGAAAAATGGAACCCCATTCATCGTTTTCGAAGGAATTGATGGGGCAGGCAACTCGACCCAATCTCTTGCACTAAAAGAATGGTTGAGTAACAAAGGATTAAAGGTTTATTTAACAAAGGAGCCTACCGATGGCTTAATTGGTTCTCTCACTCGCGGAGTTTTAAGAAAAGAATTAAAAGTTGATGAAGAAACTTTTTCGTTGCTATTCGCAGCAGATAGAATGCTACATATTAAAAACATAATTAAAAAGTTCTTAAACAAAGGTATTATTGTTATATCCGACAGGTATCGCCTATCAAATTATGCATACCAATCTGTCATGGGTGTTGAGATAAAATGGCTGAAATGCTTAAATGAAAAAACTATGACTCCTGATCTAACATTCATAATTGATACCCCTCCTGATGAATGTATAAGAAGGAAAAAAAATCAAAGCTTTTATATGGAATTATTTGAAAATTCCAAGAAACTAGCGAAAGTGAGGAAGAAATATTATACCCTCGCTAAAGAAGAAAGTAATACGTTTATAATAGATGGAAATAGACCTAAAGAAACAGTCAGTAATGAAATTTTTGAAAAAGTTATAGAATCTAAAGTAGTACCCAGTTTAGTTAAGATGAATTGATAATTATGGAAATGTTAATAGATGCAGAAATAGAAAAGATTATTGGAACTATAATATTAAAGGGAGACAAAAAGTATGTGCAGCCTGCATCATACGATATTAGAGTAGGGGATGAAATATATTTACCAGAGAGAGGTAAAAGATTAAATCTGAAAAGGGGAGAGTTTGAACATTTACAGCCCTTTGAAAGTGTTCTTATAAAAACGCTTGAAGAAGTAAGAATACCTAAAAATATGTCTTGTTTGGTACAACCAAGTTCTAAACTTTCTACGCGCGGATTAATATATACAGGTGGATCAATTGATCCTGGTTATGAAGGTTACTTATGGATCAATATAAGAAATATGGCCCCAATGCATGAAGAAATAGAGTATGGTCAACCAATTGCTTCAATTCAGTTTATAAGACTGAAAGATAACGTAAAAACTGGATATGCTGAAGCGCACGGCCGAATAGATATTTTACCCCGAGAAAGACTGCCACATAAACCTGAAAGAACTTTATATGATTGGATAGAAATAAGTAAAAAATTAGATAATGTAGGCTTGGAAGTAACTAATGTAAAATCCAACCTCGATCACATAAAGAGTTTGTTATTTGGGGTATTCTATGCTGCTGTTGCTGGTATTATTGCTGGTGTAGTAATAGTTATACTTCTCGAAACTATAGCAAGAGTCAGGTCATTATTTCCTCCATTTTGAGTCTAAAAGTACTGATGCTTGCTTACCAGGGCGTCACGCTTTCTGATGAGTTCGAAGATGCGGTGGCATGGGTGCAGGGACTGCACAGGGGATGGACAGTAGTGCCGGATATGACGATCCTTTTTACAATTGATCCTGAAATTGCAGTCTCGCGCTGCGGAGTGCGCGGGGAGAAAACCAAGTTCGAGAAACTTGAGTTCCTGAAAAAAGTGCAGGATAATTTCCTGAGGCTTGCCAGGGAAGAGCCGCGCAGGTTCGTTATTATTGATGCGGGGAAGGAGCTCGAAACTGTGGGGCTTGAAGTTGAGGCAAAGGTCGGGGAATTTTTGAATGCGGTTCATAGATGACAATGAAATGGCAAAAATACTTTCGCGCCGCTTGCCCTGTTTTTATATATGCAGATGAAACTGTGAAAGAAGTGGTGGTAATATGAACAGGAAAGAATTTCTCCATCTGAGGGAATGGTGCGGAGATCATCTCTGGGCGCCGAGTTGTTTCCATGGAAGTGTTAGGAATGGCTGGGGTGTCGTGGAAAAATATATTCGTGAGCAAGATGTATATGAGTATAATAGAGATAAATAAGAAAAACGATAGCTACATGCCTCGTACATTTGTACGGGGTATACCGTAGTGACTGCAACGATAGGCATCTTACATGCATCCATCTATCCTTGATAAATAAACCTGGATGGATACAGAAAAAAAGAATCCGATAACTATTTACAACTTGATTGCTTAAAATGTTCTGTCGTGAGGTTCGAATATAACCGTAATATCTATGAGAAATAAAACCGCAGATAAACGCAGATGAACGCAGATTTATAGCAACGCATCTGCGTTTATCCGCGTTCATCTGCGGCTAATTCTTCATAAATTTCAGAAATTATGAATTATACAATAACAAGAGGGTGAGAGCATTAACCTAAAGGATTTCCTTTTACATAACCGTACAGACCCGAAACTTTCAGAGCTTATCCTGTTCCTGAGCGGGCAGGGAAAGACCATAAAGCAGGGATTCCTGAAAGCCCGGGATAAAGCCGGTACAAAAAACATCTACGGTGAGGAGCAGATGGCTCTGGATAAATGGGCTGATGATGTCCTTATCAATGGATTGAAGAAAACAAAGCTGGTGCGGTATATCGCGACCGAAGAACAGCCTGATATCATTGAAATCGACAAGCCAAAAAACCAGTTCGGCATTGTCATCGACCCTCTTGACGGCTCATCCCTCATCGACGTTAACCTTGCTGTAGGCACGATCATCGGTATTTATCCGGGAAATGTGCTTGAGCCAGGGAATACCATGGTAGCGGCGATGTACATCCTTTATGGACCGCTTACAACGCTGACGCTGACCACGGGAAAAGGAGTGCATGATTTCGTGATGGATGAAAAAGGCAATTTCACCCTTACGCAGAGGGATGTCAGGATCCCGAATGAAAAAATATACGCGCCCGGCGCCCTGCGAAAAGAATACCTGCCGCAGCATGCGAAATTCATCGAGAGCCTTGAGAAAGAGGGGTACAAACTGCGCTTTAGCGGTTCGTTCGTGGCAGACATGCATCAGATACTCCACAAGGGCGGTGTGTTCACATACCCGGGATATAAAGGGAAAGAGAACGGTAAGCTGAGATTGTTATTCGAGGCGAACCCGATGGGGAAGATAATAACAGAGGCTGGCGGGGCGATAAGCAACGGGAAGACCGATCTCCTGTCCATCAAGCCCAATGCCATCGATGTCAGGACGCCGGTATATGCTGGCGGCAGGAAAGAGATCGAAATGATTGAAAAGCTTAATAGGGAATGTTTAAAATAATAAAAACGAATACTGCATAGAAAAGAGGGATTTAACCATGGCTGTCATTCAAAATTTAATGAATTCTAAAAAGCATATTGACGAAACCGATATCGAGATTAACGTCGCTGACAATATAGATGTCAGACCGCGCCTCGAAAAAATGCGTTTTCTGGAACCGGGCGTCGAAGCTAACCTTTACCGCATGCTTTATGTTAACGGACCTGGGAATGGGACAGCCCTGTTCATGCCCTTTGACCAGAAAAGTTCTGAACACGGACCAGGTCATGAGTTCCTGTGGGAAAGAGACAATGCAACCACCGAAGAAATAAACATCAGGGGAAAGGGCTCGGCAGACATGCGCGCGATCGCTGAACTTGTGAACCGCGGCAATTTTTCAGGCTATGTACTGCACCCTGGAAACGTGAGGCAGTTCAAACACCTGTTCAGACCAGATATTCCTTTGATCTACAAAATAGACGGGCATGTTTCGCAGCCCCAGAGCGCAGGATTAATGTCAACAGTGAGCACGGTTGAAGATGCGCTGAGATATGGCGCATCGGCTATCGGATTGACCATATATCCCGGCGGAGAGCACATTAAGACCGATCTTGAGAGAGCGGCGCAAATTATCAGGGAAGCCCATAAAGTCGGTTTAGTTGCTGTAGTATGGGCTTATGCGCGGGGCTCAGGTCTCGATGAGATGAGAAAATTCAAGGACAAGGACGGGGAGTTCCAGGGTGTCACACAGACTGACAGCCTGTACTGGACTCATTACGCTGTTTCCATAGCCTCAGGCTTCCTTGGCGCCGATATAGTCAAGACCAAGTACCCGGCAAAGGTCAAACCTGACAACAGGCGGGCGTATGATGCGTATATAGAAAGCCTTGCGAAAAAGAACTCAAGCATGATCGCCTACAAATACCTTGAACCGAAAGATGCGCAAAGATCATTAACCCCTGAGCAGGAAATATTCAGAGCCAGCATTGTGGTGCAGGCAGCTCCCAATTCCATAGTCATATTTTCGGGCGGTCCGAAAGTACCGGGTAATCCCACAGAGAGCCTTGTGAAACAGACCGAGATCGTGATGAAAGCCGGAGCTGAAGGCGGTATTTACGGCAGGAACATCTGGGGTCTTCCAGTGGACGAAGGGCTTGAAGCAGCAGGCGCGATAAATGAGGTTATCGGAAGGCAGGAATTCCACAGGAAACTGACCGAGCCAAGGTTTGTCGGATATTGAAAAAATTGAAAAGATAAAATTAAAAAAAATTAAAAAAATATTTCAGTGAGAAAAAATAACTGGGGCGGTTATTTCTTCTCTCCCATAACAGACTTTTTGTCTGAAATATCGTTATTTTCTATTGAATTCATAGTTATATTGAAGATCAATGTCTTTCCTGCAAGCTCGTGGTTCTGGTCAATAAAGAACGATGTCTCGTTAAATCTCACTGTCATCGTACCGAACATGCTCTGAATCTTTGTCTCAGGAATGGAATTATGCCTTAGAGTGATATTGTCGTCTGTTACACCAATAACTGTTGAAGTCCATGGCGTTTTCTGGAACTGGTCAAGCGGTAGTCTAACCGTGTCATTTTTCTTTACGCTGGGTTTTATGGTAATATTCGTTTCATTGATCTTTACTACCGTCATATTCCAGGGCGAATTTTGTGTAAAAATCTGATATTCTGCCTTGAGGTTGTAAGATAGCGACACAACATTGGAAATGTTCAGGATGGTTGGATTGATGTTCGTTCCGGGGGGAATTACATTATCACTCTTGTTATGACCCGGACCATAAGTCGCTTCGAATTCCTCAAGGGAGATATTAAAGACCTTGGGGAACGAATTTTCTTTTGCTGAAAAGTTTTCAATCAGGTCATATGCCATGATCAATTTAGGGTCGACTGGTCCATATCCATCCTCAGGCAGAATGTTTATTGTTTTTGTCTCTCCGACCTTCATTCCAACAACACCTTCATCAAACCCTTTGATCATGCCGGGTTCGCCAACTGTGAAATTAAGCGGAAGGTATTCAGGTTTTATGATATCATGTTGCTTTGCCACACTTTCTATGTTAGTATCGAAAACCTTGCCATCCTGGAGACTTCCAGTATAATTAACAGATACCTTATCCCCTTTTTTTACTGTTTTTTCACCTGTACCAGACAGATTGCGGAATATAAGTAATTTACGATGATCGATGTCTTTCCATGTCGTTGATAATTATTTATCCACGGGGTCGGGAAACCCGAGTTCCGCCAGCAAGCGGCGCGCTATTTCAATAGATTCATCCCTGCTTGAGGTTTTTATTATCATCCTGCCGCCCGGATACATGGACACATCCACGCCGTTATAATCCAGCAGCAGCAGATGTTTTGTAGCTACCTTTGTCTTCAGGATACCGCTTGCTTTTATCAGATCGATCTTCGTATTAGTGCTGACCTCAAAACCGGTTCTTCCCGAACACAACCTGACAGAAATTACCATGTGCAAGAAGAGGCAAAAGAAATATATAAGCCTGTGTACAGACTCAATATAAATAATATGGCGCTGAGGCAAAAAGAAGTAATATTAATAATACTATTATGTTTTTTATCCGTTGGTGGCTCAGCCCGGAGCGATATTCTATTTAACGGAACGAACATGTATCTCGCCACAGGCGAATCCAGTACTCTCTACCAGGGATATATCCTGACTTTAAAAAGCGTGAGCAGCGACGGTTCAATGTGGCTCCAGCTGACGGACAATGAAACCATCGTAAAAAGTGAGATCGTTTACATTTATGGGTCTTTCGTGTATAACAAGACCAATAAGACCATTATCTCGCTTAATGTGGATAAGGTGTATTCAGGACCGTCAGAACAGAACCTTGTATCTTTTCTCCTGTACCAGTTCAATGACCCTGAAAAGCCTTTTCCGGATAATATGATCATACCTGAAAATACCGTAGCTCCTGGAAATAATAACAACCCTCCTAAAACCAGGTCTTCCATCGATCCTCTGATATGGGTGCCTGGCATAGCTCTTGTTTTGATACTCATTTATTTTGTACGCAAATTATGGTGAAGCAATGAAGGTATTGAAAAAAGAACTGCGGTTCAACGAAGGTGAAATCTCGATCATAACAGAATCACTGGACGACCTCTGGCACCTGAAATACATACTTGAACCAAATGACGTTGTATTTGCTTTCACCAAACGCAGGATAGAAGGTGCGACCGATAAGTTAAGACCCGAAAAGATTGAAAAAAAAACAGTGCGCCTGGGGATAACTGTGGAGAAGGTGGAGTTCCATAAATTCTCAAACCGTCTGCGAGTGCATGGGACTATCGTGGACGGGATAGATACAGGGGCATACCATACGATAAATGTTGAAGAAGGAACGAACATTTCGATAATCAAGAGATGGAAGAACGACCAGTTCGAGCGGATAAGGGAGGCAGAGATCGCGTCACTGCGCCCGAAAGTAATTATCGCAACGATCGAAGAGGGCGAGGCGAGCATAGGCATGGTGAGGCAGTTCGGGGTTGAAGAAACCTCATCCCTGCGCCAGTCCTTAGGGAAAGGAGAGGGGAATCAGCGGAATTCTTTTTTCGGGGAACTGGCTTCGCAGTTGAAATGGGCTGCGGAAAAAGTGGAAGCTGTAATTCTTGCTGGACCCGGGTTCACGAAAGAGGATTTCATGGAGTTCGTGCGGACAAAGGAACCTGAGCTTGCAAAGAAGATAGTGCTTGAAGATACTTCATCCATCGGGATGTCCGGGTTCCAGGAAGTGCTTCGCCGCGGGGCAGTGGATCGGATAATGCAGGAATCCAGGATAGGCAGGGAAGCAATCCTCATCGAAGAACTGATGAAGGAGATATCAATGGACGGAAAAGCGGCGTACGGCATGGCAGAGGTGAGAAATGCGCAGAGCTTTGGCGCGGTCGAGACGCTGCTGATAACCGATGAACTTCTGCGTACTGAGCGCGAAACCGACTCAATTGACAGGTTCTTAAGAGATGTGGAGCATTCGCAGGGAAGGATAGTGGTGTTCAGCACGGAATTCGAGCCAGGGAGGAAGCTTGATTCGCTGGGCGGAATAGCTGCGCTCCTGCGCTTTAAGGTGGCGGCATGAGCCTTGTGAATGCCGCCTCAGACATAAGGTCCCTTCTTGATCGCGGCTATCCACAGAAGAGCGCGGTGAGGTTCGTGTGCGCCCACCACAGACTGGATGTGAAGGCGAGGTATCTTCTATCAAGGACCGTGCTCGCGCGCAAGGTGGCTGAAAGAAGACTGGCTAAATTTCTCCCGTGTGAAATAATAGAAGGCAAAAGCATCGTAATAGACGGGTACAACATCATTATCGGGATGGAGAGTATTCTTGAGAAAAAAGCATATCTCTGCGATGATGGGGTGATCAGGGATATCAAAGGCGCTTTTCGGGGTTTTAAGGGGTCATCGAACACGGAGAATGCGATCGGGTCTATTCTTGGGTTTTTGAAGGAAAAGAAGCCTGAGAATATCGTTTTCCTTCTGGATTCACAGATAAGTAATAGCGGCATGCTTGCTCGTAAGCTGCGGGAGATGCTTGAAGACGCAGGGTTAAAGGGTGATGCGAGAACTTCAAATCATGTGGATCATGATCTTAAGATTTGCAGGGAAATCGTTGCCTCAAGCGATGGGGTAGTAATTGATGAGGCAAAGAACGTTGTGAACTTCCTGGCGTGCGTAGTACAGCGGTTCAGGGATATGGAGGTGCATCCGGTATTGTGAAGCGAAAATCTGGAAGAAAACTTAAATTACATCAATCCTCACACTAATATACCCCTCCCTCCATCATACCCCATCATGCCCCCAATCTTCGAAATAACCCACAAGGACATCTGCGGAAGGATTGGTCGCCTCGAAACCCGCCACGGGATAATCGAGACGCCGACCATCATGCCTGTGGTCAATCCAAATATCCTGACCATCAAACCTTCAGAACTTCGCAAGTTCGGCGCCGAGATCATTATAACAAATTCCTATATCATTTACCGCAAGCCGCAGCTCAGGGAACGCGCCCTGCGCGAAGGGCTGCACTCGCTCATCGGTTTTGACGGACCGATCATGACCGACTCAGGCTCGTACCAGTTATCTGTTTACGGCGAAGTGGAAGTGAATAACAGGCAGATAGTCCAGTTCCAGCAGGAGATCGGTTCCGATATCGGAGTACCTCTTGACATCCCCACGCCGCCTGATGTATCATGGGAACGGGCAGAATCAGAGCTTGCAATAACCATACAGAGGGAAAAGGAAGCCCTCGAATTAAAGAAGGATATGCTTCTGGCTGCGCCAGTTCAAGGCTCCTCGTTCCCTGAGTTAAGGAAGAGAGCTGGAAGAGAGTTGAGCGCCGCGGATTTTGACGTTTATCCCCTGGGCGCAGTTGTACCTCTCATGGAATCGTACCGCTACGCAGACCTTGTGGATGTCATCGTGGCAGCTAAGAAAGGTCTCTCACCAGCGGCGCCTGTGCATCTTTTCGGCGCAGGTCATCCCATGATGTTCGCTCTCGCAGTTGCGCTTGGCTGCGACCTGTTCGACTCAGCATCGTATGCGCTTTACGCTAAGGAGGGCAGGTACATGACAGTGCGCGGGACTTACCACCTGGATAAACTCCAGTACCTGCCGTGTTCATGCCCGGTGTGCTCGTCAACCGATGCTGAAGAACTCATGAAGAGCGAGAACAGGGAAGAACTGCTTGCTCGCCACAATCTCTATGCGACATTCGCAGAGATGCGGGAAGTAAAGCAGGCAATAAAGGAGGGCAGCCTCTGGGAACTCGTGGAGCAGAGGTGCAGGACACATCCGCGGCTGCTGGACGGGCTGCGGCGCGCGCTTTCTTATTCTGACTGGATAGAGAAAATCCAACCGGCGCCGAGAGCTACGTTTTTCTACAGCGGTCCGGAATCAGCATTAAGACCTGAAGTGGTGAGATTCAGTAAGAGGCTGGGGAATTTCAGGCTCGATGGCAGGGTTTTAATAAGGACAAAGCGGCAGGAGAATGAAGATGATTTCGACCATGTGCTTGAGTTCAAGGCGCCATTTGGCGCTTATCCTGTGGAACTTAAAGAGACATATCCTTTCAATGCTGAAGTGACGAATGAACCGGATCACGAATCACTGACAGTTGCACTGAAGAATACGCTTGCATTGATGGAGTTGAATCCGGGGGCTGAATTTACATTTGTTTATGAAAAAGAGCATCCTTTGATGACGCAGATAGGGCAACGAGCTAAATTGATGTTATAATATGATTTCTCCTTTGGAGTTCTTCTCTCCCCAACCAGCTTCCTGATGTCAAGCAGGGATATGTGATATTCATTTGAGACATCACGTTCTGCCCTCATCAGAGCCTGGTTTTCATTTATGCCGCTATGAACGAATGAGTTCTTTCTTGTAGAGATAGCGGCTAACACATCGAAAATGTCCATTATCTCGTTTCCTTCAATCAATATTACTACTTTCAAATATTTAAAGATATTTGAAAATGAATAATAATGAAGGAAATCTTATTTTTAATGATCATTCAACCTTCATGGGCATCTTACATCTCTTCGATTTTCTTTATGCTCATGAGGGGGTAATCTTTCTCTTCATTGTATGCAAGTTCAGCCTGAGCTATGGTACTTTTATATAGTATCTGAAGGCTGACGTGCAGCATGCGTCCCTCAAGCTCGCAGTAATTGAACTGCGGATTCAGCTTCTTCTTAACCATCTCCCGATCTATCGTAACGCCAACGCTCCTGACATGCGGCTGAAGGGCAATGCTATCCTCTATAATCCTTTCAAGCCCATCTGCCGTCTCCAGGCTTATAGGCGTTCCCACGAACTGGTGGTACAGCGCTCCGAGTTTGATACCTGCCTCGAACACAGCTTTGTCCCTTTCATTGATCTCTTTCATAGAAAATCCCCCTGAGCGGACTCATGATATAAGCAAATACGAATACAAGTAATATTAATGATGCTATTTTGACGATATCGGGATAGCCGAGATAAAAAACCACGATATCAAGGACAAGTATAATGCCCATGGGAGCAAGTATTACAGGGTTCTTCAGTTTAGGGTAACTTATCGTGCTTACCATTAGCAGTGACACGATAAAAAGAAGGAGAACAAACGCATGACTGGCATACGGCACATGATCCCTCGCGAGCAAAAATAAAGCCGCAATAAAACCTGCGGATGTTATGGGTATTCCCTCAAAACCATCCTTCTTCCCGGAAACATTGAAACGTGCAAGCCGCAGTATCCCGCATACCAGAAAAAACCCTGCTGATGCCCATGCCAGCGCGCCGAAGTCATTGAGAAACACAAGAGCAGCAACCGCCGGAGCCACTCCAAAAGATATGATGTCAGCAAGCGAATCAAGGTTTGCGCCCAGTACACCGCAGCCAGACCATCGCGCCACAGCCCCGTCAGCGGCGTCGGCTATCACCGCTGCAAGAATCAGCACAAGGGCGGCATCAGGCTGCCCGCTGAAGGTCATTATTATCGAGCCAAAACCCAGAAGCGCGCAAAAAAGCGTGATTATGTCCGCGGGTTTTATGAGTTTTATGATATTCTCTCCCATCGTTATCCCCTTATTTTCTCTTTTTTTCTTGCGATAATAGTCTCTCCGGCTTTTACCCTGTCACCGACATCCACCGAATAAGCGTACACTTCCGGGATTATTACATCTACCCGTGAACCGAATCTGATCATGCCTATGCGTTCACTCCGTTTTACCACGCTTCCTTTGCTAATGTACGAAACGATACGGCGCGTCAATACTCCGGCTATCTGTGTCAGTTCAAGATTCCCGTATTCTGTATTGATCACTACGTGATTGCGCTCATTTACATCAGAATCCTTATTGAATGCAGGGATGTAACCCCCTGGTCTGTAATCGATCTCCATCACAGTTCCGCCAAGGGGAGCGCGGTTCACATGGACGTTGTGTATGTTCATGAAAATGCAAAGTTTGCGGTCATTAATGGATATAACCATGCCGTCAGCCGGTGAAACAGCATCATCCTCGTCCCCTTTGGGCTTGCGCTCAGGGTCGCGAAAAAATACGATGAAGAAAAGGGTCAGCATAAATCCGATGATGGAAAGACAAATGAGCGCTACCGTCATTACACCAACGGATCTCGTTGAAAAATATCCGGTCAAAGCGGTTAATAAAAGGGGCGTGACGATCCACGACCATGATCCTTTAGCCAGCATTTTTGAAGATACCTCTGAACAGATTTATGATCCCATCTATCATATCTATGATCTCTGGAAGTATTTTCATAACCGCGTAGGCTATCACAAAAAGCGCAACAAGGGAGCCTGCCTTTGCAATGATCGTATGGGCGATATAAAAGCTCATTTCCGGGTCGCCGAACCAGCTCATAGCATAGGCTTCGATAACGAAAACATTTCTTATCAGGTTCAGGGCGTATATAATAGGAATAGACACGAGGAACGCTTTTGCAGATCGTCCAAATGGCGCGCTGGCGCTCGCAATTATCCCTGCGAACAGCGCTATGCTCTCTATTGCCGTGCACGCAAGGATTATTTCAACCCTGTACCCGTTGACAGATAAGAGATTCGTATCAAGCCTTATTATTTCAATACCTAAAAGCAAACCCAGCCATTCGGTCTGGTCGGTTACCGTTGTAATTAGCCAATGATTCAATGGCATTATCTCGGAAAAAGCAAAGTAAGAGATACCTCCAACAGCCGATGCGGTCGTTGCCATAAAAATGGAGTTAATGATGCTTATGCCGTTTATGTCCCTCATTAAGCGCCTGTCCT
>Ga0180732_1001661_pt1 | contig 13167 bp, 15 predicted proteins | sample KR11_01MetaG_FD_148674 | JGI IMG/M metagenome (GOLD analysis project Ga0180732, IMG submission 148674) | Groundwater microbial communities from the Olkiluoto Island deep subsurface site, Finland - KR11_0.1 MetaG | ecosystem: Environmental > Aquatic > Deep subsurface > Groundwater | place...
TGACGCGGAAATAATCAAGAAAAAAGCGAATCAGATTTGGCAGGATCTGGAAACGGCGAAAAATAGTTAGACGCCGGCAACTCCAACATCGGCAGAAAATACAAAAAATAATTTAGGGAGGTGATAAGAAATAACTTAAAACATAAAACTTTAAACATAAAACTTGAAACTTGAAACAATAATTTATAAAACCAGATTTTAGAAACAAACCTAAACTCTGGTTATTTTTTTGGAACTTTTTAATAATCGGCGATTTTAAACATGCCTTGCGCAATGCCTTTCATAATTTCCGAATATGTTATACAATTAAATCAGATTTTTCAACGCGGACCTGCCTGCGGCAGGCAGGCGCAAAGCGCAAATCGGAGCTCCGACGGAAGTCGGGAGATTGCCTGACTCCTGCCTGCCGCAGGCAGGTTCGTCAGGACTCCATCCGTCAGGACTCCGCAATATTAAAATTCCTTAGCATTAAGTTAAATCGCCTTGGATTGCAAGAATGGCTGCTTGTTATTAAGTTTATTTTTCATTTTTATTTTTAAATTTTAAATTTATTATCATGTGCCTCGCGATTCCCGGGAAAATAAAAAAGATAAATAAGAAAACCAGCATCGCGCTGGTTGATTTTGACGGCATTGGAAGAGATGTGAATATTTCTTTGGTTAAGATTAGGAAAAGTGATTATGTGATTGTGCACGCGGGATTTGCGATACAAAAGCTGGAAAAGCGGGACGCATCGGATACGATAAAATTATTTAAATCTGCTAAAAAAGAAGATAGGTAATTTAATGTAAAATGTAAATATCAAAAATCAAAATGACAGATTAAAATGTTAAAATTATCGTAACCGCTCAGCCGCTCTAAAAAACCGCTTGCCCTGAAAATCTGTCATTTCGAGCGATTAGCGAGAAATCTATAATCTTTGGATATTTCTATAATATTTAGATTTCTCGCGAGGCGCCTGCCTACCGCAGGCAGGCTCGAAATGACAAAGAGGGCGGGTAGTTGCAAATTTTTAAATTTTGCGTTGTCATTTTCCCTGCCTACCGGCAGGCAGGCATTTTGATTTTTCAATTTTTAATTTTTTATGGCTAGCAATATTATCGCTAAAATAAACAAATTAGCATCGCAAATCCGCCACCGCATAGTCCTGATGGAGCTTTGCGGCACGCATACGGAAGCCGTGGCAAAGTTTGGAATAAAAAAATTATTGCCGAAAAATATCAAATTATTATCCGGTCCGGGCTGTCCCGTTTGCGTGACAGATCAGCGGGATATAAATGCGATAATCGCTTTAGCCTTAAATAATATTCCGATTGCTTGTTATGGGGATGTTCTTCGCGTTCCGGGAACGCTTAAAATATCAAATATTAAATATCAAATATCAAATATTAGTTTAGACAAAGCCCGCGAGCTTGGCGCGGATATAACCGAAGTTTATTCAACTGAGGATGCGTTGAAGTTGCAAAAGAAAAAGCCGAATTTAGTATTTTTTGGGCTCGGCTTTGAAACAACCGCGCCGATGACCGCAAGCGCAATAAAACGCGGCTTAACTGTTTATTCTTCGCATAAAGCATTTGCGCCGGCAATGGCGGCATTGCTTGATACTCCGCAATTAAAAGTTGACGGTTTTATCAACCCCGGCCATGTTTCCGCGATTATTGGAGTCAAGCCATATAAAAAACTCCTACAACCTACAACCTACAACCTACAACCTCGAAAACTTCCCCAAGTAATTGCCGGATTCGAAGCTAATGATGTTATAATCACAATTTATATGCTTTTAAAACAAATTTCTGAAAATCGCGCTGAGGTGGAAAATGAATATACGCGAGCGGTTAAGCCTGAAGGAAATCTTATAGCTCAAAAACTGATCAACGAAGTTTTTGAAATTGAAGACGGGTATTGGCGAGGACTTGGCAAAATCCCAAACTCGGGATTGAAGATTAGAGAAAAATATTCTGATTTTGATGCGAAAATAAAATATAAAGAAATATTAAATTCGCTTAATACTAAATACTTAATACTTAATACTAATACTGGTTGTATCTGCGGCGCAATTCTTCGCGGCCTAAAAGAACCCCGTGATTGCAAACTTTTCAATAAAAAATGCACGCCTGATAATCCGATTGGAGCCTGTATGGTTTCTTCCGAAGGCGCGTGCGGGATTGAGGCGAAATTTACCCCCACACCTAATAAGCGTTGCGCCAAAGACGCATGAATTTAAAACGCTTGTTAGGTGTGGGGGTTTGGGGAATAAAAAAGAGCCACACGATTTCTCGCGGGCGGCTGCATTATTTTGATTATCTCCATTTTTCTTTATTTTTCTGATTTCTTTCCAAAATTTCAACAGCTTCTTTTCTTGTTTCTTCCAGACGAACTTGAAGAAGTGAAAGTATTTCCATACCAGAGGTAGCTGAAGTCAGTGTTGCGGCAAGATAAAAGGCAATTTGTTTTATTACTGGACCATAGACCTGCTCTTCAATTTTTATAAATGCTTCCTCCGTCTGATTGATGTTTATTCCTTTTTTTTGCAAAACTTCTTTTGCTCTTTCGGTCCATTCTAAATTTTCTTCAAACGAAGGAGATGACCCTTTAAATACTAATTCGGAATATGGTATTTCAAATATCACCTTCATTATGCCTTCTTCGTCTTTTGTCGCTTTAATTTTTACAGTCGCTTCTATTCTTATTGTCTTCAAAACATTCAACTCCTTTATCAACAAACTAACATAAAATTAACCATATGTCAACCCCGATACCAAAATTTAATAGCAATGATAAAAACATTAAACAAAACAAGATAAGTAAAAAATCCTCAAATAAAGATTCGAATAATGTAAATTTTATTACGGGGCAAGTATTCAAAAATTCCTCTATTTCCCTAGACATCGGCGCCGGCGGGGCCGCTTCTTGGGAATTTTTCAAGGATTTGCGGAAAATCCTTAATTTTACCGGCCAATGGACAAATACCGGCGATGACGGGGCGGTTTATGATTTGGGAGATCAAAAATTAGTTTTTACCACGGACGCGTTTATTGTTGATCCTCTGTTTTTCAAAGGCGGAGATATTGGGAAAATTGCGATGTGCGGAACTATAAACGATGTTTCGGTGATGGGAGCCGTGCCGATTGGCATATCATTAAGTTTTGTGATTGAGGAAGGATTTCCGACAAAAGATTTGGAGAGAATTATAAGATCAATTGATAAAATATCCAAAGAAGCCAGCGTGCCGGTGGCGACGGGGGATACAAAAGTGACAGAAAAAGGAAAGATAGATAAAATAGAAATTACAACTGCGGGAGTCGGACTTGCGGAAAATATTATAGAAAATAGCGGCGCAAGGGCAGAGGATAAAATTATCGCGTCGGGAAATTTAGGAAATCATGGCGCGGTGATTTTGGGCCATCGGTTTAATTATAAAACAAAACTGCAAAGCGATTGCCAGCCATTAAATAAAGAAATTCAAACCGTCGCGAAATATCTGAACGCCTGCAAAGACCCGACGCGCGGAGGGCTGGGAGAAAATTTAAACGAGATTGCCGAGAAGTCAAAAGTGAAAATTATTTTGGATGAAAAAAATTTGCCTTATAACAAAGAAGTCGTCGCCATCAGTGAATTACTGGGAGTCAATCTTTTCGCGTTTCCATCCGAAGGAAGATTTATCGCCAGCGTTCCGGAAAAGTATGTTGATAAAGTTGTTAAGAAACTTCAGCGATTCAATCCCGAAGCGAAAATAATCGGTGAAGTCGAAAAAGGCAAAGGAGTATATCTCAAAACTTCCCTCGGCGGTTTGCGACCAATTGAAATGCCGAGAGGAAAGCTAATTCCGAGGATATGTTAAGAAGAATTTTCAATGACCAATTTTCAAATTTAATATATTCGCGTTTCTGTCATCCCGAGCGAAGTTTTGTCTTCGCCATCTGGCGAAGACAAAACGAAGCCGAAAGATCCCTCTTTAATTCACAAAGATGATTATCAAAGTTATGCCCGCATTAGAATGATTCCTCCGCTCCGGTCGGAATGACAAATCTTTAATCAAAAATAGTATGATATTAGGTAATATCATACTAAAATATAATTTATAACTTTGCTTTATAATCCAATGCAATCAAAGCCAAAAACAATCGGGATAGACGCGCGGATGCATGGGTACGCGCAGACGGGGATTGGAAATTATATCCGGCATCTTCTGGAATATATTTTTAAACAAGACAAAAAAAATAATTATGTCATTTTTTTAATGCCCGAAGAATATGATAATTTTATCTTGCCTAATGGAAGAATTAAAAAAGTTAAAGTTTCCGCGAAATGGTATAGCTGGAAAGAGCAATTATTATTTCCATTTCAGCTATACAAAGAAAAACTGGACCTAATACATTTTACGCATTTTAATTCCCCGATTTTATATTTTAAAAAATCAATTATCACCATTCACGACATCACTCCTTTTTTCTTTCCTGGTCATAAAATGAAATCTTTGATAAGAAAAATCGGGTTTAGAGCCGTGTTTTTTTCTTCGGTTAAAAAAGCGTCAAAAGTCATTGCTGTTTCTCAAAATACAAAAAATGATATTATAAAATATTTCGGGATTAAAGAAAATAAAATTAAAGTTATTTACGAAGGAGCCGACGAACAGTTTCAGACAATAGATGATTATAATAAAATCGAAAAGCTTAAGGAAAAATATAATATTATCAAGCCGTTTATTTTCTATACCGGAGTTTGGCGCAATCACAAAAATCTGGTCGGGCTGATTAAGGCTTTTGATATTATAAAAAATAAGCATAAATTAGATTATCAGCTTGCGCTTGGAGGAAAAGAAGATTTGTATTATCCCGAAGTCAGAAAAACTTGGGGGGAGCTGGGACTTGAGAATGAAATTATAAGAACCGGATTTATAGATCAAAAAGAACTGGCTTTGTTTTATAATGCCGCGGAAATTTTTGTCATTCCGTCTTTTTATGAAGGATTTGGGCTCATCGGGCTGGAAGCGATGGCTTGCGGAACTCCGGTTGTTTCTTCTAATACTGCGAGCCTGCCTGAAGTATTGGGAAATGCGGCAATATATTTTGATCCCAAAAACCCGGAAGAAATGGCCAAAAAAATAAAGCTGGTTTTAACTGACAAAAAGTTGTATAATGAACTTGTGGAAAAAGGTTTTAAGCAGATCAAAAAATACAGCTGGAGGAAGATGGGAGAGGAGACGAGGGGGATGTATGGAAAGATATTGGAAACTGGAAATTAGAAACTGGAAATTATTTTGAGTTATGTAATATTATCTTTTGTCATTTCGAGCATCAGCGAGAAATCGCTTATATTTACCTATACTCGTCATTTTTATGTGTTTGAGAGGGATTCCTCTTTGTCTGATGACAAACCTGTCTGCCGACAGGCAGGTCGGAATGACAAAAGTAATAACCATTTCAACAGGAATTAATTATTGTTGGTAATTGTTTATATGTTATTATGTTTAAATGTTTAAATGATTATGGACATAATTTCAAACAAAAAATCGAAGCTTCTCTATCAAAGAGGAGATCAAAAGATGGGCGGCGTGATTGATTTGCGCTGTTTTGAGTTTGAAAAAGAAGAGAGAAGAAAACAATTGGAAGAAGAAAAGAAGAAAACTTTCTATAAGATAACTAAAACAGAAAAAAATAAACCCGCGGAATTTTCTGAGACTATTGCAAGACATAGCAATGAGAAAAAAATACTTTCTGAAATTATAAAAACGGCTAAAAGCGAAGCGGGGGATAAAAAAACAGTTTTTCAAAATCTGAAACAAAAAAGGAAAGCGGAAATATTCAAATTTCCGCGAGTCAACTATAATTTTTGCAAACAGCTAATCTGGCAAAAATCTTTTATGATTTTTCTTTGCGCCGCTTTTGCCTCTTCGGCAATAATTTTTTTCCTATCAGCCGCCCAGAAAGAAATTGAAAAGGGCGGAAAAATTCTTGGAGCAAGCACGGAAGCTTATGAAAACCTCAAGCAGGCCGGACAATCTGCGTCAAACCAAGACTTTCAAAACAGCCTAAGCGCTTTTGATTCCGCCAAAGTAAATTTTTCAAACACAAAAAGCTTAATAGAAGGATTCGGGATGGGCATTTCCGGGACCATAGGAAATTTGCCGATAAATACTCCGATTTCAACCGCTAAAAACTTGGCGGAAGCGGGAGAAAATATTTCTCTGGCGGGAAAAGACATTTCTGTCTTGTTTGAAAAAATTTCAAAACTGGACAAAGAAGATTTTCTCATAAATTCCATTTTTGATTTTCAAGCCGACATCAACAGCATATCCCTGAATTTGAAAAACTCAAAAGAAAATCTGAACAAAATTGATTTGAATTATATCCCGGAAGAATTTCGGGAAAAAATAAAACTGGCCAAAGAGAGCATGCCAACAGTAGCCAATAATTTCGAAAATCTATCTGAGGATTGGAAGGCAATAGCGGAAATTTTAGGGAAAAATCATCCGCAAAAATATCTGCTTCTTCTCCAAAATAACAGCGAAGCAAGAGCGACAGGAGGATTTATCGGAAGTTATGGAATTCTGGACATTGAAAATGGAGAAATCAAAAACTTATTCATTGATGGAGTATTTAATCCGGACGGACAATTTGAAGAAAAAATAATTCCGCCAATGCCTATTCAAAAAATAAGCGCCGCATGGAGCATGCATGACGCGAATTGGTTCGCGGACTTTCCGACAAGCGCCAAAAAAATAGCTCTTTTCTATGAAAAAACCGGCGGGCCGACGGTGGATGGAGTGATTTCCATGACTCCGGATGCGGTTGAAAAAATACTTCGCTTGACAGGACCGATAGAAATGCCGGGATATGGAGTTACAATTAGCGCGGAAAATTTTCTTGCTCAGACGCAGTTGCAAGTTGAAGAGCTGTACGACAAGCAAGAGAATAAGCCTAAAAAGATTTTAGCGGACCTCGCGCCAAAAATAATTGAAAGCCTGATTGATTTGGAAAGCTTGGACTCCCGGCAAAAAGTTGAAAAATATCTTGGTTTTATAAATGTCATGGAGGAAAGCCTCGGGGAAAAGCAGATGATCTTCTATCACAGAAATTCCGAGATAGAAAATATGATCATCAAAAGAGGGTGGGGCGGCCAAGTTCTGAATTCTGCCGGGGATTATTTGAGCGTCGTGAACAGCAATATAAACGGCTTCAAAACCGATAAGGTTATAGACGAACAAATCGCTCTTGATACGGAAATTTTCTCTGATGGTTCCATTGTCAACACGGTAAAAATTACAAGAGAGCACACAGGCGGAAATGAAAGCTGTGATTGGTATAATCGCGTCAATTCGGATTATATGAGAGTCTATGTTCCTTTGGGAAGCGTCCTTATTGAAGCTCGCGGACACACAACGCAGGAATACGAGCCGCCGATTGATTATAGTAATTTCAAAACCGATCCGGATGTTGAAAAAATCGAGAAGACGATCAAAGTTGATCCTGATTCCGGAACATACATTTTTCAAGAATCCGAGAAAACCGTTTTTGGAAATTGGGTTTACGCGAGTCCGGGCGAGACCGTTGAAGTGATTTATAAATATAAACTGCCCTACAAAATAAATTTTGACGCTTTTACGAAACCGGCGGAGAGATACAGCATACTTATTCAAAAGCAGTCAGGAAGCAAGGGAAGCGATTTCACGGGGACGATAAAACTGCCCGGCGAGTGGGAAGCGATCTGGAGATCGCAAGGGCTGAATATTAAAAATATTAGTGAAAGTGTTATAAAAACAGACCTAAAAACTGATAAAATTTATGGGATGGTGTTCGGGATAAGGGATGTTGGAAATTAGGGCATAATTCCAAAATCCAAATTATTCCAAATTGCTCCAAATTAATTTGTCATTTCGAACCCGATTAGGGTGAGAAATCCCTTAAACAATATAAGTATCAGTAATAATATTGAAGGGATTCCTCGCTTAAGGCTCGGAATGACATAAAGTTTATTAGAATAAGCCGGCCGTGCCCGCCTACCGGCAGGCAGGTTTGAGCTTTGATATTTGAACTTCTAATATTTTTGCCTGCTTTCATTATTTCTTGGCGCAAAAAAATAAGGCGCTGAGATTCTTTAAAAAAGAATTATACAGCGCCATTAACAGGTGGAGGTCCTGGCGTTTTAAATAAGGAAAATATCCTTATCACTATTCCAAAGATACCTCCAAAAAAATCATTTTCTCCGATTGTCATTATTATCATCTCCTGTATTTATTTTATCATCATTAAAAAAATACGCAAAAAAGTTATCCACAGGGCAATAATCATTTTAACATATAAACATTTTAACAAATTTATTATTCTGAAAACTATTGAGGGTTCCATAGTGGCGATTAGCCCTGTGGAACCCGAAATGCAAGACTTGCATATGCGGTTCCACAGCCCTGACGGGACTATGCAGGCTGTCTAATAATCGGAATTTACCCTTTAGGGTTTCATAAAATGTCGCTTATCTAAGCCAATCACTTGAAATCCTAAAGGATAAATTCCGCGCATTTTGGACTTATTAGACAGCCTGTATGGAACCGTCAAATTCACATAGACTTTACAACTTTACAAACTTTTAACTTTATAACTAATTTCCTATGTATTCAAAAAAAGTAATTGAGCATTTCACAAAACCGCATAATTATGGTAAGATGGAAAAAGCGGATGCCACGGGCGAGGCGGGCAATCCTGTCTGCGGAGATTTGATGAAAATTTATATAAAAGTTGAAGGCGATATTATAAAAGACATAAAGTTTGAAACTTTGGGATGCGCCGCCGCCATCGCCACTTCTTCAATGATAACCGACCTTGCCAAAGGAAAAACTTTGGACGAAGCGATGAAAATCAGCAACAAAGATGTGGCCGAAAGCCTTGAGGGGCTTCCACCAATAAAAATGCATTGTTCAAATTTAGCCGCTGACGCTCTGCGCGACGCGATTGAGAAATATAAAAGCAAGAAGCAAGATTAAACACGAATTAAACTAATACAAGCGCTAAATTTAACAAATTTACAATTTATATAAACATAATAAATGAAAATATATAAACCGAATAAAACCAGCAAATTTTCAATATACATAATATTAAGCGCGGTTTTTTTCTTTGCTTTAAATATTAAAGAAAGTTTTGCCATCATAACTTTGTCAAAAATACCGGGGGTTCCCACAAAACCGATTATGGATGTTTTAGACGATTTAACGGGATGGATTTTGGGCATCGGGCTTATGCTTGCGGTGACTTTCTTGATTTGGGGCGGGATAAATTATGTAGCATCTTCGGGAGACGCGCAAAAAACAGAAAAAGCGAAAAAGGTTGTGAAATATTCATTATTGGGAATTTTTGTCATCGGACTTTCTTACGCGGCTGTCATTATGCTGGACAAAATTTTTGTTTAAATAAATTAGGCCTCGCGCGGACGCAAAGCTCTAAACGAAGGCGAACAAGCGTTTGTTCGCCTTCGTTTAGAGCGAATATTGAAATTCCTATGCAATAAATTAAAATTTTAAAATTGCTAAAATGTTTATATGTTAAAATGTTAAAATGATTTTTCCATTTGACTAAATAATAAAAAGGTGTAATAATAAATATAATGAAAAAAAATAAATTATCAATTTCATCCGCGTATTCGTTTTTAGCCGTCTTGGCTTTAGGTCTTGCGGGAAAAGCAAGCGCTCAATGGTCAGTTCCCGCTAACATATTTAATCTCGGCGACGACCTAGATGAAATGATATTGAATCTTACTAATTGGCTCGTGGGGTTTGTTGTCTTGATTTCGGTGGTGGCTATTATTTGGGGAGGATTGAATTATATCAGTTCATCCGGAGACACGCAAAGAGCGGAGAGGTCAAAGATGATAATTTATTACGCGTTTATAGGAATGTTTATAGCCGGCATTGCCTATGCCATTATAAAAGTCATCGTAACCGTGATTCTAAAGTAGGAGGTCCCGATGGCTATTGCGCGCTCTTTAAGAACACAATTTTTAATTTATTAAGAAAAGATTTATGAAAATCACAAAAAAAGTTATTCCGCTTTTCTTGTTTAGCGCTTTTATTTTTCTCGCAGATTCGGCAATGGCGTTAACTAAATGGACAAAACCTCCAAAGCCGTCCAAAGTTCCTACGGATTTTGACAAAGCGATCATGAATTTAATCAACTGGATTTTGGGGTTTGTAACGATGGTTTGTGTATTGGCTCTCATTTGGGGAGGGGTGAACTATTTGACTTCCGCCGGAGATGAAGATAAAATAAAAACGGGCAAAAAAGTGATGGAGTACGCGATTATGGGGATTATAGTTTGCGGCTTTGCATACGCCATAGTAGTTGTGATAGTTGGTACGATATTAAAGCCTTAATACAGAAAATATAATCAATAAATTTGAAAGGGGGTGAAAAAAATGAAAAATTTAATCAAATCACTCATTGCTTCTTCCGTAGCCGCTTACGCTTTTGTTTATTCCGCGAGCATCTCTTTGGCGCAAATATCAGGCTGGGGGGCAGAATGCAAACCAAGCGGAGTTCCTACTGACATCAGACAAGCCATTATGAATGTTACCAACTGGATTTTGGGCTTCATCGCGATTATCGCTACTCTAGTAATCGTTTATGGAGGCGTTCAATATCTCACTGCCGGAGGAAATGAAGACAATGTCGGCGCGGCTAAGAAAACCATTTCTTACGGCATCATTGGAATCGTAATCGCCGGCCTTGCCTACGCAATGGTAATCGTTGTTTCTACTGTTATTCTGACAACCTAATACGCGCAAAATATTTACATTTAAAAAGAAAGGCTTTGAGAGCCTTTCTTTTTTTGAAAGATTTAAAATTTGATTGCCCTCATTGAATAATTTGACAAATCCTTCCTGATTGGTTATATTAAATATAGTTCTATAATAATTAACATAATTATTAACTATGTTAGAACAAGAAACAATCAACAAGCTGTCAAAAGAGCTGAAAATCGCTCCGGAATTTATTGCCAGAGAAGCGTGGGAAATTATTATTTTGAAAGAATTATTTGAACAAAAATGGGCAAAAAAACTTATTTTTAAAGGTGGAACGGCTTTGCGGCTAGCCTATCAATCGCCGCGCTTTTCAACAGATCTTGACTTTTCGGTTTTGGCGAAAATAAATTCGAAAGACTTTTTCAGCTTTCTGGATAATTTAGAAAAAAAATATTCAGAGCTGGAAATTATTGATCAAAAAGATAAATTTTATACCCTCTACGCTCAAATTAGAATCAAGGAACCTTTTTTAAATAGGCCTTTTTCCATTAAAATTGAAATTTCAAAAAGAAAAAATCAATTTAAGAAAAACGAATATCTGCCAAAGGTTTTAAAAACTTCCGCTTATCCGCTTGAAGTTCTCTGCGATACCGCCACGCCGGAAAAAATATATCTGGACAAAATTGATGCTGTTCAGAACAGACAGGCGCCTCGCGATTTGTTTGATCTCTGGTATCTCTCGGAAAAATTAAACAAGCCGCTTAAGCCGCCAAAAACCGAATTAACGGAAAAAGAAATTAGAAGCGAACTCCATAAATTTCTTCCTAAAAATTATCAAAGAGCGGTGAAGTTTATTATCAGCCGGATAAATAAATAATTTTATGCGAAAGAAAATAGAAATTAGCGAACTCAAAAATTACGACAAAGCGTTTTTTACTTTAGGCGATTTGGCGAAAATTTTTAATATCAAAGTAGGGTCTCTTAAGGTGGCGTTAAGCAGATGGGCGAGAAGCGGGAAAATTTTAAGGATAAGAAAAAATGTTTATCAATTGCCAGATAAAGTTTATGATCTTAAAAAAATCGCTTGGCAACTTTATCCGCCTTGCTATTTGTCTTTTGAATCCGCTTTAAGCGGATATGGCATTTTAAGCCAGATACCTTACATCATTACTTTCGCGACAACAAACAAGTCCAAGAAAATAGCGCTTGGACGAGAAGAAATTGAATTTCGCCAAATTAAAAAAGATTTATTTTTTGGTTATAAAATGGAAAACGGCCTGTTCGCGGCGCTTCCGGAAAAAGCTCTCGCTGATCAAATTTATTTCGTTTCCCGCGGTTTGGCAAACTTAAATTTTAAAGAGCTTGATCTAAGCGATGTTTCACTAGGAAAATTCAAGTCTTTCATTAAATTATACCCTGAGCCTGCGCAAATTTTAGCCAAAAACATTGAACCATATTTCGGCAAAACCGCAATTACAATTAAATAATTCCTATGATTATCGGATCATACGCAATTTAGCTGTTTTTAATAAATCGGGGCGCGCGAACTCCCCCTTTGAAAAAGGGGGCTGGGGGGATTTTCGGGTTTGGCTGTCTTTATATCAATTAAAACAATATCTTTCGCTTAGTTTGAGATAAATACAGTTCTGTCTAAAAGCATCAGCTTTATGCTACTTGCAAAACGCGAGGCGGAAATCCCTCCCGACCTCCCTTTTGATAAAGGGAGGGGCTGGCATCTAAAATTTTTCTTTGATATAAAAAAACAGCTAAATTGCGTATGACCCTGATTATCGTTGTTTCTACCGTCATTCTGACAACCTAATACACGCAAAATATTTACATTTAAAAGAAAGGCTTTGAGGGCCTTTATTTTTTTGTTTGCATTTTTTTATGCCATTAAATCACATTGTTGTTTTCTCGGTACTGCTCATTTTTAATAAAACAGACCTGAGAAGAATTTATTAGAATTAAACAGTCATGGTTTCTTAATTTGACACCTTGATAAAATTATGATATTCTATTTCTGTAAGTATTGAAAAAGTCAACAGTTATGGAAATAAGCAAAAGAGTAAAATTAATACCCTACCTTTCTAGAACTTCTCTCATTACTGTCTTAAATAAAAGAAATCCTAGCACTTTAAACAGTTTTATTCGTTACTGGCAAAAAAAGAATTCTCTATTTAAAGTAAAAAGAGGATTCTATGTTTTTAAGGACTTTATTGAGAAAGAAGATAATGCTTTCTATTATCCTCGTTTTTTGGCTACTAAAATGGCTGAACCGAGCTATTTAAGCAAAGAATTTATTCTGCAAGATTATCAAATTCTCACAGATGTTGTTTTTAATTATTCAATTATTACTACAAAAAAAACTTCTGTCATTTCTAATAAATTCGGAATATTTAATTACCAGTCAATCAAGCCGGAATTATTTT
>Ga0180732_1001662_pt1 | contig 13167 bp, 12 predicted proteins | sample KR11_01MetaG_FD_148674 | JGI IMG/M metagenome (GOLD analysis project Ga0180732, IMG submission 148674) | Groundwater microbial communities from the Olkiluoto Island deep subsurface site, Finland - KR11_0.1 MetaG | ecosystem: Environmental > Aquatic > Deep subsurface > Groundwater | place...
TTCCCTTCAGTCTGATCACGAGCCGCTTCTTTTTCTTCCATAGCGGTAATTTCCGCCTGGCAAACGGCGCCCTGCTGCACGTCAGCCGGGGGACGGGAACCTGGGGACCGCCCATTCGATTTCTCTCCCCGCCGCAGATCACGGTCATCGACCTTTTGCCGGAATAGAAGGTCACCGGCTTCGAAAAATCGTGTCGATATCCGATTTTTCACCTTGAAAAATTGTTTAAATTTATGCATGAAGGTAAGCTATTCTAAAATCCAATAAAAAGAAGGGAGAATGTGCATGCAGATTAATGAGTGCATGGCGGTGGTCACTGGGGGCGCCTCGGGTCTGGGTGAGGCCTCCGTCCGGAGTCTATCCGCCCTGGGCGCCAAGGTGGCGATTTTCGATATTGCAGTGGAGAGGGGTGAGAAGCTTGCCGCCGAACTGGGGCCGAATTGCGTTTTCGTTCCTGCAGATGTGACGAGCGATGAAGAGTGCCGGGCTGCAGTGGAAAAGATCGTGGCCGTCTTCGGGACGATCAATGCGGCGATCAATTGCGCCGGCGTGGCCGATCCAGGGAAAGTTCTGTCGAAAAAAGGGCCGATGTCACTGGCCTTCTTCAACCGGGTGATCCAGATCAACCTTGTCGGCACGCTCAACATCATCCGGCTGGCTGTCGAGCAGATGGTGAAGAACACACCGAACGGGGAAGGGGAGAAGGGGGTCATCATCAACACCGCCTCCGCTGCCGCCTTTGACGGCCAGATTGGCCAGGCGGCTTACAGCGCTTCCAAGGCCGGGGTTGTGGGGATGACGCTGCCGATCGCCAGAGAATGCGCCGACTACGGGATCCGCGTCATGACCATCGCCCCGGGGCTCTTCGACACGCCCATGATGGCGGGCCTTCCCGAGAGCGTCCGGGTGCAGTTGGCGCAGAGCGCGCCCTTCCCGAAACGCCTCGGCAGACCCACGGAATATGCGGCGCTTGTCCATCATATCATCGAAAATCCGATGCTGAACGGCGAGTGTATCCGCCTCGACGGGGCGGTCCGGATGACGGCGCGCTGAGGGGGTTTCACTAACAAGGAGGTTAATTATGGGAAAAGTTTTCAATCTGGTGAAGGAAGAGACGGGGATCGCCGTCGTTACCTTCGACGTGGTCGGTGAAAAAATGAATACCTGGACGGAGGACGCCTTCGCCGGTTTTGATCGAGTCATGCGGGAGCTCGAAACAATGAAGGGATGCCGGGGTGTCGTCTTCATCTCGGGGAAGCCGGAAAACTTTCTTGCCGGGGCCAATCTGAAGCTGATTTCCCAGATCGAGAGCACGGAGGAGGTGCTCAGGATGATTGACCTTTTCCACGGTTCCTTCAACCGCCTAAGCGCCCTGGGCATTCCCTCGGTTGCGGCCATCCACGGACACTGCCTCGGCGGCGGCCTGGAATTCGCCCTCGCCTGCACCGGGCGGATCGCCAAGGAAGGGAAGACAACCCTCATCGGCCAGCCGGAGTGCAATGTCGGCCTGTTTCCCGGCGCAGGAGGAACACAGCGCCTGCCCCGGTTGATCGGTTACGGCGCATTCGAGCTGATCCTGAAGGGAACAATGCTGCCGGCCGCAAAAGCCTATGAGATGGGGATCATCGATCGCCTCATCCCCGCGGACGGAGACCTCCTCAAGGAGGCGAAGTCATTTCTTGAAGAGATCATTGTGGGAAAAGCGGACCTGAAACGGCCCGTCCAGGACTTTTCCCAGATCGATGGCGTCGCCGAGATGGCGAAAGCGGGGATCCTCAAAGCGACGAAGGGGCGGGAGATTCCAGCGCCGATGCTGGCCCTCAAAGCGATGCACGAGGGATTGAAATTGCCCCTGATGGAGGGGCTGGAGGTCGAGAAGAAGAACTTTATCGAGGTGGTCCTGACGAAAGAGGCGAAGGGAAGCATCAACACCTTTTTCATCAAGGGGATGACGGACAAGCCGAAGGCGATGATGACCAAGGGATTTGTCCCGAAACCGCTGAACAGGGTCGCTGTCCTCGGCTTCGGGACGATGGGACGGGGGATTATCATTGACATCCTCAGAAACACGCAGCTTCCGGTTCTTGTCAAGGACATCCCCGAGGCGCTTGAACCGGGGAAGGCCTTTGTCCGGAAGATCCTCGATGGAATGGCCGAAAAAAAGCGGCTGAAGGAGCCGGTGGATGCGATCCTCGGGCGTCTTTCGATGACATCGGACTACACCGGCGCCTTTAAGGAGATGGATATTGTCATCGAGGCGGTCTTTGAAGAGATCACCGTAAAGAAGCAGGTCTATGAAGAGCTAAGTCTTTCTGTCCGCGAGGACTGCATCGTGGCGAGCAACACCTCCTCGATCCCCATCGCTTCAATGGCGCCCTTCGTGCTGAAACCCGAGCGTTTTGGGGGAATCCACTTCTTCTCCCCCGTCTGGCTGATGCAGCTTGTGGAGGTGATCCGGGGAGAGAAGACCGCCCAGGAGACGATCGACAACCTCCTCAACTTTGCGGGGCTGATCCGGAAACGGCCTATCGTCTGCCTGGATAATGCGGGTTTTGTCGTCAACGCGATGCTCTTCCCCAATCTCGTTAACGCGTTCAAATACATCGAGCAGGGAAATGCCATCGAAAAGGTGGATCGGGCAATGACCCGTTTCGGCATGCCCGTGGGGCCCATCAGACTCACGGATGAGGTGGGAATTGACATTCCCTACAAGGCCTTTGTCGGGATGGGTATCGGGCAGGATACCCTGAAAAGCGTGGTCGAAGCGGGCCGTCTCGGTCTGAAGAAATCGGGGAAGGGTTTCTTCCTGAAGGACGGAAGCGTCGATCCCGAAGTCCTTCCGCTCATTGCGAAGCGCCCGTCTCAAGAACTGAGCGAAGAAGAGATTCAACTGGGGCTTCTCACCGCGATGGTTCATGCGGGGAAAGACCTCCTTGACCGGAAGATCGTCGACGACGTGCGGATGATCGATGTGGGAATCATCTGGGGGCTCGGTTTCCCCGCCGAGAAGGGAGGTCCGATGAAATGGGCCGACCTCATCGGCATGAGCAAAAAGCGCTACGGGAAGAATTTCTACTAAAAAAGCCTGCGGTGAAAAAGAAAAACGCCCCGGGGGGGAAAGCCTCCGGGGCGTTTTTTGCCTGGTCCGAATGGATGGTATTCATCCGATCAGCGTCGGTCCTGTTCGATAACCATCTTGATCGAAGTCTGGTCGTTCGCCTCAGTGTCAAGGGGGTAAGCCCCCGGTTCTTCGAGTAAGGGGATAGACAGGCCTTCACGAATCCATTATCTCGTCCGTCATTATTTTGGTTAATCTGACTAAAGGATCTTTCCTCATTAATCCACTCTTATCGCAAGCAGGTATGGCTTTCAAAACAAAGCTTCGGGGTCACAAGTCGGTGGGGTTTATTGAATTCGGGTTGAAACATGTGGGCTCTTAGCTGCTAATCAGCGGTTCATGAATCGGACAGCCCTCCTTCCTGAATTCTACAATCCCAGCCCTTGTCCCAGAGTTCAAGATTTGAGATGGCAATATGCGTTTATCGGCAACACATTAAATCTTCTTGACATACATGAAGGCTTCTCTTAATCTCACGACATACGGAAGCGAGGTTTTATCGAATCGAAGACCTTAGGTGATTTTATGGGATGCAATCCCGACGCCTACATCCTCCCGACGCACGGCTTTTTCTACTATCATATTTCTCTTTCTTCGACCGGAGGCTATCCCTCCTGATAAATGTCTTGATTTAATGCCACCATAGATTATAAATTTTGGCATGTTGACATGATTAATCAGTAATAAAGAGGTGGGATGAAAGATCTTTGCGCCGATTTATTGGCAGAATACTCGCAACTTGCCGCACTGGCTGAAGCACTGACTCCCCAACAGTGGGTGCAAAAAACTCCGTTCTACGACTGGACTCCTTGGGACGAAATAGCCCATCTGTGCTATTTCGATCAGACAGGAATGCTGGCGGCAACGGACCCGGAGGCTTTTGCAGCAGAAACCGCTGAACTCTTGAAACAATTTGGAAACGGGCTTGAAATCAATGCGATTGCACGCGCACGCTTTGGTCATCTCAGCGGCTCCCAGATAGTTCCTTGCTGGCGACAGCTCTTTGAGCGGCTGATCGGCGCCTTATCAGGGATGGAGCCAAAGGCGCGGCTTCCATGGTACGGCCCGATGATGAGCGTTCGCTCCTTCGCTACAGCACGGATGATGGAAACATGGGCGCACGGGCAAGACATTTACAATTGCATAGGCGAGCGGCGGCCGGTGAGCGACCGGATAAAGAACATTGCCCATCTTGGCGCGAGCACTTTTAGCTGGACCTTTATTAACAGAAATCTACCTGTTCCCGAGCCCGCGCCGTACATCGAATTGCAGGCGCCATCGGGTGAAAACTGGATTTGGAACGATCCGCCTTCAGAACATAACTATCTGCGCGGCAGTGCCGAGGAATTTTGCCTTGTGGTGACCCGAAGGCAAAATGTAGCAGACACGCGGTTGCAGTACGCGGGCAGCGCCGCCAAGTGGCTTCCAATCGCACAATGTTTTGCAGGGCCTCCTGAGGATGCGCCCGCTCTAGGCGTACGCGCGGTGCGATACTGAATGGTTAATAACGTTGACAGTCTCGGCACTTTGTTTACGCTTCTGTACCGTGACACAATGTGAAGACTTGCTAAAAGGATGGAAAGAGGAAATTTACCGAATCCTGGTTGAAACGTGCGAAGGCTGGACAATCCATTTCTCCAGATATTCCAGTCAGGAGAACTTCCTGAAGTCTTTAAGTGGTCATTATTGACGAGTATGCTTGATTTGAATCGGTAAACATTAGGTTACTTTAAATCACGTTGACATGAAACAAAGATTCTTCTATTGTATACCCATAATAACGAAGGCAAGAAATTATGGGAAAGCAAGAAATAATCAAAATCATAAGGAACAATAAGCCCGAAATGGAATCCCGCTACGGAGTCCAGCGGGTCGGCTTGTTTGGCTCCTATGTTAGGGGGAGGCAGAGAAAGAAGAGTGATATAGATATACTCGTTACCTTCAACCGAGATATTGACCTCTTCGACTTTTTGGACCTGCGCAAATATCTCGAAAGCCAGCTCCAGGCCAAGGTTGATCTGGTCATGGAAACCGCTCTCAAGCCAGCCATAGGTGAACGTATTCTCTCCGAGGTAGAATATGTCTAAAGGGCGGGAGCTATCAGATTACCTTGATGATATTATAACTGCTATTACCGATACCGCCGAGTTCACCCGAGGCATGTCCTACGAAATATTTGCAACGGATAAGAAGACGGTCAATGCGGTGATCAGGTGTCTCGAAATTATCGGCGAAGCAACGAAGCACATTCCAATATCCTTTAGAAAGAAACACCCCGATCTTCCTTGGAGTAACATGGCAGGCATGCGTGATGTGCTCATCCACGATTACATGGGGGTCGACCTGAAAACCGTCTGGAAGGTTGCTCAGGAGCGTTTACCGGAATTGAAGCCGTTGCTCGAAGGACTAAACTCGACAAAGAACGATTAAATGGCATTGCCCGCTATGTCGTTCAATACTCCCGATGATCATTTCCGCTCCTATCTTCGAAGCCTATCTTAAGTGCCCTTCCAAGTGCTGGTTCCTGTTTTTTGGTAAAGATGGTGATACAAATATTTACTCTGATTTTGTGAGAAACAAGAACAGTGCTTACCGTGCTGCGGGGCTTAACCGATTGATGGTTAAAATCCAACCGAGCGAATGCGTCGTTGCACCGTCTTTACCAGTCGTAAAGACGGCCATATGGTAACAGCTTTGCCACGTTGAAGATAAAGACATCAACCCTGACGGGCGAGGTTAGAAAGCTTGTGGGAAAGATTGTAAAATTTCTTGCGTGCGAATCACCACCCGACCTTATTCTTAACCGGCACTGTGCCGAGTGCGAATACCAAGCCTGGCGCCGGCAGCAGAAAATAGAGAAAGATGATCTCAGTTTACTGGCCGGTATGACTGAAAAGGAACGTAAGAAATTAAACAGTAAAGGTATTTTTACCATCACACAACTTTCCTACACCTTCCGACCCCGTCGGCGTCCCAAACGGTTAAGAGACAAACGTGAGAAGTATCACCACTCACTCAAAGCACTCGCCATAAGAGAAAAGAAAAAAATCCTCTTTAGCTTTACCCCTCATCTTCGGTGGTGGAGGACCTCACTCCGGATCTTTTTGCTGCGAGCAATTCCTGCCAGGTGTGGCGTTGGAGAAATGATCCTTCCACATTCGCTTCCATCTCAGTGAACAGGGCGAAGGGCATGGCAAAGCTGAGAAGATGATCGCCAAGCTGTTTCCGGATATATACGCGGGCAGAGAGGTCGGTCAGCCCTACGACCGCCCGCGGCCGTTCAGCGTTCGCCTCTCGGTAAGGGTAGATGCCGATCGTCTGGCAACCGGCGGCAAAGGGGATTGTGACGTTTTCGTTGTCCTCCCGTCCATAGTTGGCCAGAACCACCAGGGCGGAGAGCTCGTCCGGATCGGCGAAGAAGATCACCGTCTGCGGCAGTTCCTGTCCGGCGGTCACATCGGCCAGCGGTCGGAAGACGACGTAGCGCTTCGGGATCTGCATGATAGGGAGGCACGCGATGAACCGTTTCACCAGTTCGGGTGTCTTGACGTACCGCTCCCCATGGATGAAGTTGTCGTAAGTTTCTCGCTGAAGGAAAGGTTTGATCTTCTCCGCTATGGCGGGACCTTCCGCCCACCCCTCGATACCGGAGGAGAGAAAGTGGCAGAACCCCTCCTCGCTGCCGGGGAAGCTTTTATACCGATCCCCGAAACCCATCCCTACCCCGCCGCCGACACAGCCGAACGTCGCCGCGTCACAAACCGCCGGACGGCCCTTGGCGGCGGAGGCGGCAAGCCACATGATGCAGCCCCATCTCCCCTCCTGGAACTGCATGGCCCCTTCCGGTTTTTCATCGGCCCAGCTGATGGCGATGGGAGGGTATTTCGTTTCGATGGCCTTGGCGATTCTGCTTTCCATGGTATGCTCCTTCAGTGATGGGATTTGTGTCGTGCCGTATTATATCCGATTTTCGGGAAAAGAAAATCCTTGATTCATTTTTTTTGTACAAAGAGATTGACAGTCCCCGGTATTCCCGCTATAAGCACGGCGGTTGACCAAGTATCGAGGAAGACAATCGAGGGGCGATGAAGATAGCAATCAGCGGTAAGGGTGGCGTAGGAAAGACGCTTTTGAGCGCCTTTCTGGCACAGGCTTTTGCGCGTGACGGTTATGATGTCATAGCCATCGATGCCGACCCCGATGCGAACCTCGGCGCCTCCCTCGGTTTTCCGGATGCCGACAAAATCGTTCCGATTTCCCACCTGAAAGAACTCATTCACGAGCGGACCGGGGCCAACGAGTCGGCCGGCGGTGCATATTTCAAACTTAACCCCAGAGTGGACGACCTGCCTGACGAGTATTCAATCAAGCACGACGGCGTCCGCTTAATGGTGATGGGTGAGGTCAAAAGAGGCGGCAGCGGCTGCTACTGCCCGGAGAATGTCCTGCTGGGCGCGCTTATGTCTCATCTGCTCCTGAGGCGGGATGAAGTGGTCATCCTGGACATGGCTGCCGGCATTGAACACCTGAGCCGAGGCACGGCAAAAGCGGTAGACCGGCTCATTATTGTGGTGGAACCGGGGCAGGCCAGCCTGGAAACGGCTCACCGTGTGAAGAAATTGGCTCACGACATCGGCATCAAAGAGCTGTCGGTTGTCGGTAACAAGATACGCAACGCCGACGAAGAAGCGTATATCAGCAAGGGAACAAAAGACCTGGATATGCTCGGCGTCATCCCCTACGATACAGGTCTGGTCGATGCCCAGATGCGGGGTCTACCGATTATTCAGAGCCAGGCGATCAAGTCGTCGATTGATGCCATTTACATGAAACTGATTGCTCCACGGGAGCCATAGATAAAATCTATATTTTGTGCGTAATTCAATGGATTCGTTTAAGGTCACATTTCATCCGAGCGGGAGGAGCGTCTCTGTCGATGCGGGGGAAAATCTCCTCCAGGCGGCGATGGAGGCGGGGATACACATCAACGCTTCCTGCGGCGGCAGCGGAACCTGCGGAAAGTGCAAGATCAAGATCATCGGTGGCGCTGCCGATTCTCCAATGCACGACAGGCTTTCGCCCGCGGAGTATGAGGAAGGATTTCGTCTGGCCTGCCTGACTTCGGTCAGGGGTGACCTGGATGTAGAAATTCCCCTGGAATCTCAGGTGGACAAATCGGCGCTTGCCCTGAAAGGCGACAGGGAGCAGGGCACTTACCTTCTCTCCCCCAAAGACCTCTACCAGCTTGTTCAGGAATGGGATGTGGATCCCACCGTTTTCAAAAGATATATCGAGCTTGACCCGCCTACCCTTGAAGACAACGTCAGCGATCTGACGCGTTTGATCAATGCCATAAACCGCCGGAACGGCCTGAATGGGATATCCGCCGACTTCAGGGTCATCAGGAAATTAAGCCGCATCCTGAGGGAGGCGGCTTGGAAAGTGACCGTAACCCTCGTTCTCACGCGGAAAGGCTATAAGCTGATCAATGTGGAAGCGGGGGACAACAGACAGCAAAACTACTCCATCGTCATCGATATCGGCACCACGACCATTTTCGGTCAGCTGCTGAATCTCAACGAGTGCAAGGTGGTCGCCTGTCCCGACGGCCTCTGCGACGGGGCGAAGCTTTTTGCCCTTGCGGAAGCATCCGATTACAACGCCCAGATCAGTTTCGGGGAAGACGTCATCACGCGCATCGTGTATGCTCAGAAGCCCGGCGGCCTGAAAAAACTGCAGGAAACGGTCGTCGGCACCATCAACGGCCTCATCGATGAACTGCTGAAAATGAGCGGCATCGACCGTTCCCTGATCTCCCACATGGTCGTAGCGGGGAACACCACCATGACACAGTTGTTTTTGGGTATCGATCCGAAGTATATCCGCGAGGCGCCTTACGTCCCCACTGCCCACTTTATCCCCCCCGTGCGGGCCGTACATTTGGGGATACATATCGGCGAGCATGTGCATGTGTATACCTTCCCCATGGTGGCCAGTTACGTGGGAGGCGACATTGTGGCGGGGATTCTGGGATCGGGCATCTTCCAGCGCGAAGCCCTGACCCTCTATATGGACATTGGCACCAACGGCGAGATCGTCCTGGGCAACAAAGACTGGCTCGCCAGTGTTTCCTGTTCTGCAGGACCGGCCTTTGAAGGGGCGGGGATCAAGTTCGGGATGCGGGCGACGCGGGGCGCCATTGAGGAAGTCAGCATCAATCCGCATACCTATGAGCCCATGATCCTGACCATAGGCAGGGTGAAGCCCATCGGCATCTGCGGTTCAGGCCTGATCGACGCCGTAGCGGAGCTTATGGAGACGGGGATCATCGACCAGAACGGCAAGTTCCGTCTGGATATCGCCACCGATCGGGTGAGGAAGGGGCCGGACGGCAGCGAATACGTCCTTGCCCGCAAAGAGGAAACGCAGATCAAAGACGATATCACTCTGACGGAAATCGACATCGGCAACCTGATCCGTACCAAGGGCGCCATCTATGCCGGCTGCAAGGTGCTGCTCGACAGCATCGGTTTGGGTTTCCGCGAGCTGGAGCAGGTGATCATCGCCGGTGGCTTCGGCCGTCATCTCGATCTGGAAAAGGCAATCTTCATCGGCCTCCTGCCCGACCTCGAGATCGGCAAATTCATCTTCGTCGGCAACGGATCCCTGCTGGGTGCAAGGTTGCTTTCCTTCTCCCAGGCGCTTCTCAAAGAGGCGGAACGCATATCCCTGATGATGACCAATCTCGAACTGAGCAACCATAAGGGTTTCATGAACGAGTTTATGGCCGCCATGTTCCTGCCCCATACGGACACAGAGGCGTTCCCCCGGGTGCAGGAGCGCCTGCGGTTGAAAAGGAGGGCGGCATAGGCAGATGAGCTTCACCATCGCCGTTTCGGGAAAAGGCGGCACAGGAAAGACAACCTTTGCAGGGATGATCATCCGTTACCTGCTTGAAAAAGGCAAAGGCCCCGTCCTGGCTGTCGATGCCGATGCCAATGCGAATCTCAACGAAGTTTTGGGCATCGATGTCAGAACGACCATCGGCGAGATGCGGGAAGCGATGAAGGAAGAGGTTCCCGCGGGCATGACCAAGGATGTGTGGTTTGAATATAGGGTTCAGGAGGCCCTCACCGAGGCGAAGGGATTTGATCTTCTGGCCATGGGACGCCCGGAGGGCGCCGGCTGCTATTGTGCGGCCAACACCCTCGCCAGGAAGTATATCGATCTTCTCACGGGGAACTATCCCTATATTGTCATTGACAACGAGGCGGGAATGGAGCACTTCAGCCGACTCACCACACAGGATGTGGACCTGCTCTTTATCCTCTCCGACTCCAGTCGCCGCAGCATCATCACGGCGGGACGGATTCGTGACCTCATAAAGGAACTCAAATCAAACATCATCAGGGAAGTCCTGGTGTTGAACGGCATGAACGGCCCCCTGGAGGAAGAGACATCGGAGGAAATCCGGAAGCACCATCTCGATCTGGCGGGGATGATACCGGCCTGTGAGGAACTTAGCCGCTATGACCGCAGCGGGATACCCACTTTGGGGCTTCCGCTTTCGGCGCCCTCGGTACAGGCGGCATGGCGTATTTTTGATCAATATATTCCATAAGAGCGGAGTTTTGAAGATTGACTTCATTATAAATAGTTTAAATACCTTAGATGAAGGAGGAGACGAGATGTCCGAACAGCAGCTTGAAGAAAAGACCTCATTTGATGGGAAAAAGGTGAAAGTCATCGGGGCCACTTATGAAGAGGGGAAACCGGAGGGGGCCTACGACTGGCGGAAGAAATTGCAGAGCAGGGAGGAGATGCTCAAATATCTCAATGTTGGCGTTCGCTGAGTCACAGGAGCGGGAACGTGAAGGAACATGTTTACGGACCGTCGGGGTTCATCTTAAGCGACCGTTCACAATGTAAGGAGGAAAAGACCAATGGCATTTACAGTACCGAAAACGACCTATACGGGAAAGATCAGGGAAATCGTATTGGGCAAAGGGCCAAAAGCCCTGACAGTGGGAGGCGAGGCTGCCTACCCCTTTCATCTCTTTGAAGGGGAGATGCCCCACCCCCCTCGCATTGCCGTCGAGGTTTACGACACGCCGCCGGACGACTGGGCGGCTGCCGCATTGGAACCCTATAAAGACGTCGTTTCCGATCCCGTGGCCTGGGCGAAAAAGGCCGTCGACGTCTTCGGGGCCGACCTGATCGCCCTCCAGCTCGTCAGCACCGACCCAAACGGCCTCAACAGACCGAGCGAGGAAGCGACGGAAACAGCAAAAAAAGTCTCCGCTGCCGTAGATGTCCCCGTCATCGTTTATGGAAGCGGAAGCCCGGAAAAAGATGCCGATCTGCTTCGCAAAGTTTCCGAGGCCTGCGAAGGAAAGCAGCTCATTATCGGACCGGTCCTGGAAGACAATTACAAACAGGTGGGCGCCGGCGCCATTGCCTATAAACATACCGTGGCCGCCTCTTCACCGATCGATATCAATCTTGCCAAGCAACTCAACATCCTCCTTGGCAATCTTGGCGTGCCCGACGGACAGCTCATCGTTGATCCCACCACCGGAGGGCTCGGTTACGGCATCGAATACACCTACTCCGTGATGGAGCGCGACCGCATGGCGGCCCTCACCCAGCAGGATGAGCGTCTCCAGTTTCCCATTATCTGCAACCTGGCGAAGGAGGTCTGGAAAACCAAGGAGGCCAAAGCGAAAATCGAAGACGCCCCCACGCTGGGCGATGCGGCCAAAAGGGGGATTCTCATGGAGGCCATGACCGCCCAGTTGCTTCTGATGGCGGGGGCGGATGTTCTGGTGATGCGGCATCCCGAGGCAATCAGGCTTGTGAGGGGAATGATCGCCGATTTGATGGCGAATGAATAAGCCCGACCGTCTCGAGCGGGAGGGGCAACGAAGGAGGAACTGATGGCAGACTTGGAAAAGAAGAGTATCGATCCGGCGACGATAAAAATGCTGAAAAAGGCAGCGGTCGACGGTTGTGAAACCATATTTGATCGGGCGGAGACCATGAAACCGTGCCCTATCGGGGCGGATGGGAGCTGCTGTAAGCACTGCGCCATGGGGCCCTGCCGCGTGCCTCTAACGAAGAAAAAAGAGGGCGTCCCTCAGAAAAAACGGATGGGGTTGTGCGGGGCGACGGCAGAGACGATCGCCGCGCGCAACTTCGCCCGTATGGTGGCGGCGGGCACCGCCGCCCATTCGGACCACGCCCGCGGCATCGCCGAGGTGTTTCTGGCGACGGCCCAAGGCAAGATGCCGGAATTCAGGATCAAAGACGAACAGAAACTATACCAGGTGGCCCAGGACCTGGACATCGAAATCGCCGATCGTTCCGTCCAGGATATCGCGATCGATGTGGGCAGGAAGGCGCTCGCGGAGTTCGGACGTCAGGAAGGGGAACTCCTGTTTGTAAAAAGGGCGCCGGCAAAGCGACAGGAGATCTGGAAAAAATTGGGCGTTGTCCCCCGCGGCATCGACCGCGAAGTCGTCGAGCTGATGCACCGCACCCATATGGGCGTCGATCAGGATTATAAAAGCCTTCTTCTGTCGGCTGCGCGTTGTGCCCTGGCCGACGGGTGGGGCGGTTCCATGATCTCGACGGACCTTCAGGATATCCTTTTCGGAAATCCGGTGCCCGTCTTAGGAAAGATCAACCTGGGCGTACTGAAACAGGATGAGGTCAATGTCGTCGTCCACGGCCACGAACCGCTGCTGCCCGAGGTCCTGGTCGCGGTGGTCAGCGATCCGGAGATTCAGAAGGCGGTACAGGCCACGGGCGCCAAGGGAATCAACCTGGTGGGGATGTGCTGTTCCGCGAACGAAATATTGATGCGTCACGGCATCCCTGTTGCGGGAAACTTCCTGCAGCAGGAACTGGCCATCGTCACCGGAGCGGTTGACGCCATGGTGGTGGATGTGCAGTGCGAGATGCAGTCCCTGGCCCAGGTCGCCAAATGTTACCACACGAAGCTGATCACCACCTCCCCCAAGGCCAAGATAGAAGGGGCCATGCATATC
>Ga0180732_1001663_pt1 | contig 13162 bp, 21 predicted proteins | sample KR11_01MetaG_FD_148674 | JGI IMG/M metagenome (GOLD analysis project Ga0180732, IMG submission 148674) | Groundwater microbial communities from the Olkiluoto Island deep subsurface site, Finland - KR11_0.1 MetaG | ecosystem: Environmental > Aquatic > Deep subsurface > Groundwater | place...
GATGATAGGTAGCGCCCACTTTTACTTACGTTAGAACGTTTGACCGATTGAACGAGTATTGACAGACGACGGGCGGGTCGGGGTCAGCCTAGGCGGGTATAGACAACCTTAAAGATTTGAGATAGTACTTATTGACTACTTGACAAACTGACAAGTGTATGATATACTTTAGGTAGAATGGAGGTCAAGGTGAACGAGAGAGAGCCTAGGCGGTTGATTATGACGGCAGAGAGAACTGGAGTTTGGTGTTGTTTTAGATCAGGTCACACACACCGTTTCCAACCAACATTTTCCTCATATAAGAGGTTAGCGCGGGTTCTTGCTGGGTATCAGAAAGAGGGGAGGGTAATCTTTGGTATTCTAACCTCGTATGGTTTTGGGGTTCATATATTAGTAACAGGAGGCATGGATGGAGAAGCAACTGCGGTGCAAGGAGTGTAAGTGGTTCGAGTGGGTTTTACGGCCTGATGATCAGTGTAGGATACGGGCTCAGCGTAAGCCAGTCAACCCCGGTCAATTCGCCTGCAAGAAGTTCGTTCTCAAGGACAAGGTGACCAAGTAGGTCCCCGTAGGGGAGGGAGTCCAGATGATGAGTCGAATACTAAGCGGGGTCAAGATAGGGTTAGGGTTCGGGTTAGGGCTGGTGTTAGCGTACTTGATTATAGTGGTTCTCGCGTTCTTAGTGTGGGGGATCGGAGCGTTGATCCAGCGGTTGTTATGGTAAACCACCGAAGTAGGTCCCTGTAGGGATGCTAGTAAGCAGGAAGTTAGAGGGGAGGAAAGATGCGATCAGTAGTCAGCATGAGCAGGGATAATCGAGGAAGGATCGATTTGACGGTGGCGGTCTTTCGTGGAACGAAGATGTATCACCGGCACTTTCAGGACATTGGGTTCGACAAAGCGTACCTGGTAGGGAGGAAGATCGACCAGGCCAACATAAAGGGGGGTTGTAAGATAAGTGTTAAAGCTTGGGCTCCGGTAGGATGGGAAGCCCGGTTCGGGTTTGGCCAGAAGTAGGTCCCTTAGGGAGAGGAGATAGAGATGACCAAGTGGACAGGTACTCTCGCAACGAAGGTACAGCTGACGGTGTATGTGAGTCCCCGGGTGAAGCGGGGTATAAGGATCGCTGCCATCGAGGAGTTAACTACCGCGTCCGAGTTAGTAGAGAGGCTCCTGGTGGAGTATCTACGGACCAAAGAGGGGATCGGCGATCTGATAGAGAAAAGGGAGTAGTGATGAACCTAAGGCAGGCTGTGGCTTTTGCTATTTTGATGGGGTCGGACCCGAGGCCATACGCTCCTAATTATATCTTAGAGAAAGTTCAGGAGTGTGAGATGTTGGCTGTTCCCGAGGCTCTTTTAGACTTTCAGAACCTATTGAAGTTCAAGAAGTGGGCTCAGTTGTGGGGTCTGGCTTGGAACAAGGAACGGGACCTTATGAGGCCCAGGTTTGAGGTACTAGAGGAGGGGTAGTTAATTGACCTATCGTTACGCTCGTTCTGTCTGGGAAAAAGGGGTGGACCAACACATGAAAGACATAGGAGGAGACATGGTAGGAAAAGAGTTACCGAAGGAGTGGGAGGGCATGAAGAAGGCCGGTGAGCTCTTACCTGACCCTACGAAGTACGGGGAGTACGTAAAGGTGAGAGACATTGCCGGCGGGGTGGTGAAGATCACCGGGATCTTCGACTGGTCTGGTGCTGGGGATCCAACGATGGGGAGTAGGCCCGGGTTGCTCATCAACGCGGACCTGGTAGACGGGGGCAAGGTATGGTTCATCGTATCACACCAGGTGTTGTACCGTAAACTGAACGACCTTCGAGGCTGTTACCCCTTCCTGGCGACCTTCTACAAGGTTGACAAGAAGCGGTACTTTGATGTAAAATAGGGACGTCCTACCTGTACCAGGTACCCCTCCCTAAGGGACCTACTACTGGTGGTAAAGGAAGCTAGTAAGCTTGGCAAGACCCCATCGTAAGAATCAGAAGCGCAAGATAGCCCAGGCTAGGAACGACATAGATAGGGCTCTTGGCAAGATCGTCATTCTGCACGAAGAGTTTAATCCAGTCCACCCCGAGTATGCACAGCTGTTAGAGGCGACTGCCAAGAGCCTCATTCTATCCAAGCAATTCCTGGAGGATTTCTGGCGTCTAGCCTGGGGAGCGTTACCTGGTAACTGGGATACTTTCGTAGGAGACGGGAGGGAGCGTCCCTAGAAGGATAGTTTACTATCCTAAAGGATGGTAGTAACCATGGCTGAGGAACCCTGGTCTTGGGCGCGGCGTATGGCTCAGGGATGGGTCACTGGCGGGGCAGCGTTGGGATGGTCGGGTACTGAGATCATCTCTTTCTTGCGAGAGGTAGGGTTAGGGTATCGTACTCAGGACGTATACGAGGACATACGGAGGATTACGGATCGAACGAAGTGGGAGTATCAGGTCACGAGGCTGGATCCCACTTCTACTGTACCCAGGAGTTGGATGAGTGAAGAGCCACAGGAGTTGTGGCATGTAGGGGTGCCCTACAAGGCATCAGGGTATGCGGTCTTTTGGAATAAAGAAGAGCAGGATTGGGTCAGTCAATACGTAACTATCGGTCTTCCCAGGGAGATGACAGTAGACGAGGTCTACGCTTACGTGTTAGAGGAAGTACCCTGGGGAGTATATGAGGGTAAAATGGACGTAACCGACTGGGAAATGATCGGCATGAGCCATCTGAAAGGTGCAGGTTACTAATCACTACGGAAAGACGTCCCCATCTTTTAACTCCCAACAAGAAAAGTTTCAAGCCTTCTCTACACGTCTTCTTTGACGTGGAGACGGACGTTGGTGATTTCGAGGAGAACTGGAGAGAGCACCGGTTCAAGTTAGGCTGGGCTCTCTTCTGGCGTAGGGGGGGTAATGGTAGAAAGGACAAACTAGAATGGTACAATATAGAAGGCAAAGAAGGGTTCTGGGAGTGGGTGGAAAAGCATGTGAAAGGGAAGAGTCGGTTACTTCTCACGGCTCACAATATAGAGTACGACGCTTTTATCTTGGGTGCTTTCGTCATTCTTCCCCGGCAAGGTTGGGAGTTGACTCGGTTCTATTCAGGCTCTGGCGTGGCTATATACACCTGGAGAAAGAAGACTAAGACCATCCAGTTTGTAGATAATAGCAACTGGTTCAAGGGTCCTCTCGTGGAGTGGGGGAAGGTAGCCGGTCTACCCAAGTTAGAGGTCGATCCTCTAACGGCTGGGTCCGAGGATCTATCGCGGTACTGCAAGCGAGACGTAGAGATACTCTACCATCTTTGGCGATGGTGGTACAGATTCACCGAGGAGCACGATCTGGGGAGTTGGGGAGTTACCCTTCCTTCGCAGGCTTTCCTGGCCTTCCGTCACCGGTTTATGAAGGACAAGATATTCATACACAACGATCCTGAGGTACTGATTCTAGAGAGGCAAGCCTATCATGGTGGTCGAACTGAGTGTTTTCAGGTAGGGGAGTTCAAGGAGGGACCCTTCTACAAGATGGACGTGAACTCCATGTACCCCTGGGCGATGTGGGGGTTTCCTTATCCGACGTCGTTGAGAGGGTACGCGAAAGAGGTAAATCTGAAAGACCTTCGCTACTATCTGAGCAAGTACGCGGTGATAGCGGAGGTCTCGGTGTTCTGTGATAGCCCATATTTTCCTTCCTACCGGGAGGGGCGGATAGTCTACGATGTAGGTACGTTCGATACAGTTTTGAGCACCCCTGAAATCTTGACGGCTCTCGACCGAGGCTGGATCGAGAAAGTACACCGGATAGCCTGGTACACGAAGGCTCTCATTTTCAGAGAGTACGTGGATTACTTCTATCGCCTGAAAGACAGGTATTCTCGTTCAGGAGATCGGGTTTGCTACGAGCTTACGAAACTGACCCTCAACTCTCTCTACGGCAAGTTTGGTCAGCTGGCTTCTTCGATGGAGTTGATGGGAGAGTGTGATCCCAGAATGTTCAAAGTAGTTCCTGTTTGGGACCCCTCGAGGGGAAGGTGGGGAACAGAATACTACATTGGAGGAAAGGTTTGGTGGTCTATCAAAGAGGGAGAGAGTTACCACTCCTTCCCGGCGGTGGCCGCTCACGTGACGGCTTATGCTAGAGTCTACCTCTACAAGTTGGTGGAGGCAGCCGGCAGGGAGAACGTTTACTATTGTGATACAGACTCACTTATCGTGAACCAGGTGGCATACGAGAGGTTCGAGCCCTTCATCCGACCTAACGAACTGGGAAACTTCAAGATGGAGAACGTAGCGCGGTATCTCTACATTCACGCTCCGAAGGACTACGTGTTGGACGATGAGGTTCGGATCAAGGGAGTGAAAAAGAGTGCAGAGTGGTTAGACGACCACACCATAGAGCAAGAGATCTTCCCTTCAATTCGTGGGCTTCTTCAGAAGGGGGATGGAGAGACTTACAAGACTCACAAGGTAATCAAGGTCCTCGCAAGAGAGATAAAATCGGGTATGGTAGACGATAAGGGAATCGTTCATCCCTGGGGAGAAAATAGCCTATTTTAGATGGTACAGTAAGGCTTTTTCGATTTGCTCCTAGCGCCCCTACGAGAGCCGTAGACAGTTTCAGGTAAGATGGATTACACGAAAATCCTGCAGATATAGATAAGTATCTATACCTTTAACATAAAAGGGTACATTATCTTACTTTTCCCTACAGGGCCCTACTTCGGGGGAGTGGCGGTTTGGGTACCAGTAGTAGGTCCCTTAGGGATCGCCTTCTTCATCTCCTCCTGGAGTTTCTTCATTCTCTCCACTCTCTCGATGAGCCTCTTCTTTTCCTCACTCATGGCGTTCCTCCTTATGCCTGTGGGACGACTGGTACTTGAGCTTTCTCCAGCTGCAGCCGTGCGATCTCTCCTGTGGCTATTGCAATCTGCTCGGTGTAAGCCAGTTTCTCATCAGGCTCCACTACGCTTGAAAGCTCGGTCCTTATGCTGGCAACTTCCTCTCGTAAGACTGCTATCTCTACTTCTACCCCGGCAATGTCGGTCTTGATAGATAGTATCGTAGCCCGAAGCGCCTTAATCTCTTCGGGGTCTTCCAGGGTCGGAACTAACTCTATCGCTTGAGTGATCTCCTCCTTGCGTTCGGCTATACTCACCTGTAGCTCGGCGATCCGCTCTTCCCTGACCCTGATCTGAGTTGTCATCTGGATCTTGGTGCCTGGGGGTACGACTCTCAGCATTACCGTCTTCAGGTCGGCAATGACTACCTTCCATTCTTGAATGGCAACGTTGAGGGCTGCGATCTGCACCATCCGGTCAGTTCTGAACGCACTGGTATCTATACGTTCTTGCTCCTTCTGCTGCCTCTCAAGCTCTGCCTGCTCACGCTTCAAGATGAGGTAGTTGGCATCGGTCACGAAATCCTGGATGTACTCCGCGGAGAGCTTGTTCTTCGCCAGTTGCGTTCTCAGCCTAGGCTCGTCATAGGTTCCATTGTAGTAAAAGGCGAGAGATTGTGATATGCTGGGCCTCTCTGTCTTGCGTTCCCTCTCGAAGTTCCAAAGGGTGATCAGTTCCTCTATCTGGCTGGCCGGGAGAGCGTACTTACCAAGCCTCACGTGGACCCCGGAAACGTCTATGTCCTCGTTAACGTATAACACTCTAGTCGTTGCTATCTCCTCACGGATCATCTTTTGGGTGAGTTTATAGTCTACTTTCGTAAGCAGGAGTTCTATCACCGAGGCTGGATAAAGTATCGCTGCCAGATAACCCGCTGCGTCATCTCTGGAAATGACCTTATCTTCGTAGGCAGAGAGGATGTCCGCCTTAGTTAGTTCTCGTTCCTTAACTAGTTCCTCATTCTTACCCGCCTCTTCCTCTTTCCTCTTCTTCTCCTCTATGGCGTGTTCTACCTTAACCACGTAGGTTTCAGCCCAAAGCTCCTGATAACCTATCATCATTAAGAACTCTTTGGACTCGTCTCTCGATAGGACTCCTTCTGTCTGAGCGGTGAGAATGTCGGTTTTGGTGGCTTCTCTTTCCTCTTCGCTGTTCAGGGCTATGGTGAACTCGGTCATCTGACCAGCCTTTGTATCATCGTAGCCCTGTTCCATGTATGACGTCTTGACCCCAGCTTCGTCCAAGATACCCATCTTGTGCATACGTCTGGTATCGACACGAGTGAAGACGTTGTAGGATATATCGATCAGCTTGTCTCTCCATCCTGGCATTATATCCAGAGCCCTCATGAGTTCCTTTAGCTGATCCTGGGTGATCACCCCGCGGTGTAACATCTCATAGCCCATCATGACTGAAGGGAGTTCCCAGTGTGCTCTCCAGTACTTTTGGACCCAGTCCTCAGATAGACCAACCTTCTCCGCCCACTCACCGACAACCGGCATGTAATCCTGGTCTGTACCCCACGCCTCGGCGAAGTCCTCTCTCCAGGCTTCACGAACGGCCATTCTGATGATGTCCTGGACGGGAGGGATCATAGTCAACAACTCTTTGACCTTGTCTATCTCTTCCTGAGGATAGCCTCGTCTCAGGAGTTCGTCACTAAACTCTTCGTCTCGTGCTTTATCACGGAGATACCAGGCACTCATCTCCCCGGTGCTTACCCTAGGTCTTATAATCTCCCTCCAATGGGCCTGTTTTTCTTCATCCCACCCCAGCTCTTTCAGGCTTTCCTCATAGTAGTCTGAAATGAGGTTATTTCTCCATATCATAGGGAAGGCAACGCTGGGATCGGTACGCGCGGTAAGAAGCCGTTTGTCCATAGCGTAGTTCAATAATCTCATGAGCGGAGCAAGGAGGCCACTGGCCGCGCTCATACCAATCTGGCCCGCAAATCCCATCAGAGCGCCTACCTCTCCTTCCGCTTGAGGGGTTTTCATTCCTTCTAGGAACTCTCGGAACTCTTCCGGTAGATTCGGGGTTTGAAGTATGCTATCTACGAGGGGAGTAACGACACCGGCGGTCGATTTCTCCAGGACCTTGATGATCAACCTGAGTACCCAGGCTCCTACTTCTGCCAGGGGTTCATCGAATAGCTCGAGGAAGGATCTCACCCCTTCGGCCAGAGAATACTCGACCCGTTCGCCGATCGTAGCTCCGGGGCCGGGGGGAGAAGGCTTGGGCCACTCTACCTTTTCATCGTCAAGAGCTTTCTTGATTCCCAATCTCATATCCTCGTCTGCCAGATCGTGTTCAATACTCTGGCCACTGTACGCACCAACCAGTCCAGGTTAACGTCTATGTATCGGTCTACCGCCTGTGTGAACTTATCCCAAATCCAGGAAGTGGGATCTAGAAGTAGATCATCGAGGAAATCCCACTTTTTCAATACCTGGTATCTAACCCAGGAAATGGGGTCTGCTTCAAACATGAGGGCGTCAGCCGTAGGCAACCCCCACCGATGAAGAAACCAGGCGAGAAGGTGATCGCTCCAGAAGAACCTTTCAAACCAGGGAACTCCCAACATGTAGAGAACCCAACCCTCCGGGTCCTCGAAGAGGTACGCTAGAGCGGGAACTCTCTCGATGATCTTTTCCCTGATCCAACCAAAGGGATCTTCTACTAAAGGTTCGAGGTAATCCCACCAGGTTGCAATCTTCCACCTTATAAACCCCTCAGGGGAGGCTTCAAAGAGGAAAGAGTCGAACTCACTAAAACCCAACCGGTGAAGAATCCAGGCGACAAGATGATCGTGATAAATTACCTTCTCCCAGGTAGTAGCCCCCCCAATTTCCATAACCCAATCTCTGACGTTCTCCAGGAAGGTATCCAAGCGGAGGGATTCTATACGCCAGTTGGCTTCCCCAAGGTAGAAAGCACACCAACCAAAGATATTACCTATCGTATCGAAGAAGTCCGCAAGAAACTCCCCTACGATAGGGATCGGGCGAATATTGTCGGCTGTGTTAAGAAACCAGACGCCAATATCAGAAATACGAACAGCCACTTCCCAAAGTGGACCGAACCAGTTCACCCTGTTTAACTCCTCTCTAAGAGACCTACCTTTGGTTTCTGGCTATGTTCTTACCGGAGGAACTGGTGAAGTGAGCGCGGTTATCTCCACCTGGTGAGGACCGTACTCCGCTAAAACCTCCTCAAGCTTCTCCTCTAACTCCGCCGCGGAAACCAGAGTGAGTTTCTCGAAGATTATCCTGATCAGGACTCGCTTTTCCATCTTACTTCTTTAACTCCTTTTCATATTTGCTCATGAGGGAAAGAACGTTATTGACATAGGTCTCGTTGTAGCCATAGCCCCTCCTGGCTGCTCCTCCCCGACCCTGATTGTAAGCGGAGATCGCTAACTTCAGATTGTTGGGGAAGGCGTTCATGCAGGCTTTCAGATACTCAGTCCCCACCATGACGTTGAACACAGGGTTCAAGAGCATATCTGGGGTGTACCCGTAGCCGGCTCCCTCGAGGTTCAACTGCATTAGACCATAGGAGTGAGGCACCCCCTCTTTGTCTTTATCTCCCAGGGCATGGAAGTTAAACCCACTCTCCTGATCTATGATCGCTGTTATCAGATGAGCCGGTACGTCAAAGGCTCGAGACGCTAACATAATCGCCACTAAGATCGCTTTCTCTATCATGGTCACTACCTCCTACTCTTCTGGCGGTTTGATCATACCCTTGGCCATCACGGTGGCTTTGCCCCCGAAGTAGAAGCCAACGATCGCTGATAGGAGAGCGATCAGCGTATCGGGGACGTCCATGCCGGTGAGGTACATATAGCAGACTGTACCGCCGAACATGATAGCCAGGATCGCTTGCAGGATCACCGACTCCGCAAACAGTTCCCAGAACTTAGCCATGATTCACCTCCTTTCTTAAGATTAGGCCACTTTCATCTTGTAGCCGTTGATTGTTATGTAAATATCATCGTTCAAAGTACAGCCACCAAAGTAGACATAGACTCTGTCTCCGGCAGCCAGATAGGTAGGATTATTGAGGGAAAAGACCGTATTGAGCCCTGGAGTAGGAGCCTGTTTAAGGGTATAATAAGAACCAGAGTGTTCTATGCCAATTCCGATTACAGAAGGGTTGGTGTTCACGTCCCAAGTAGCGATAGAGGTAACGACCCAGATTTCGCCAGCTGGGACAATAGAACCATATAAGTAGTTGTCTCCTGCACCTGCTGTTGTAGTACCTGTAGTTTGAAGGTACTGAGCGTTGTACCCAAAAGGAATGTTCAACAGAGCGTTCACCCCAGGGTAGGTCTTAATATCTACCTGAAGGTCATCGGTATTCACGCTCCCCAGGGCAGCCCTCAGATCATCTATGAGTTGTAGGGCCGTGATCATGGTAGTCTGGTTAGCGGAAGTAGCGAACCCGGTAAGAGGGGATTGCTCTTTGGTTTTCAGAGCACCGCTATCGAGAGCAGCGGGGAGTCCACCAGACAAAAGCGTTTCAATCTCAGTAGCGCGAACCCCGAGACGATCAGTGGCTACAGTAAGCAGAGCGTTTCGTAGATCGTCTATGAGTTGCAAGGCTGTGATCATGGTAGTCTGGTTGGCAGCAGTAGCACCACCTGTACCCAAGACAGCAGAAAGAACGTCTACCTGAAGACGGCCCAAAGCACTTACCAGAAGAGCGTACCAATCCTCCCCATCTGATCCAAAAGGCATGACGGGCTTGCCGTGCCCTACGCCTTCTATCTTAGGGTGACCCACGAATTACCTCCTACGAGGGCCTATCCTCGGTACTACGAAGGCTCGTCCTTGGTAAGAACGACACTATCTACGTAGATTACTCCATTGTCTCCAATGGTTGAAAAGACTTCCACCTTAGCTTCACCCCGCGGAGCAGTAGCAGAATCCTCCGTATATAAACCGAGTTCCCTCATGTCTACCTCTTGATCTCCCAACACCAGCCTTTGATACTTATCATGGACAAAATCTATGACAAGTTTTGCTGGATGGAAAAGAACTTCGGTTGTATCTAGACGAATCCCATCTACAAGATCGACATAAGACCCTGCACTATTTAAGTACTGCCACTTCTCATTAACTCCATCATATTGAACTGACCCCCTGTGCTCGGTGCTTCCATCAAAGATAAGATGAGAAAGCCTGACGTATTCAACCCCAGCCCTTAGTTTAAACTGTAGCTCCATCCCCATCTTGGAATAGATAGGTTCGTGAAAATACCAGGCACATTGACTGTACCGCAAGCCGTCAGAACCACCGGTCAGTTTAAGCGAAAACCCACCGAACCAAGATAAGCGAGAACTGAGAGCATAAGCTCCACCTGTACCATCGTATGTGTATGACGCCTTAGATAACCCGTCCTCAAAATCATCTATGAAAAATACAGTACCCCTTGTATCGAACCGCTTGGCCGGCGTGAGACAGGCTATCAGTTCGCCTAACCCATCGAATAACCTCGTGGCTTGTACCCAATCAGGCTGAGGTAGAATCGCCTCAGGCATCCCTTCCTCCTCTTCCTACCCTTGCGCTAACCATTCAGCCATCTCCTGCATCCTCGAAGAAACCACCGGTCGTACCACGTTGAAGGCTACCCAAACCTTGTGCTCGTTCTCTGTGTCTGTATTATACCCCTTGACGATAAAATGTAAAGGCGGTTCGTCTATCTTCATGCTCTCCTCGAACTCTATCTCTACCATACCCCCGGGGATCCACTCTGTCCGACTGGTGGGCCACATCTGCCACGAAGCATACCATATCTGAACTCCAACACACCAAGCGGAAGGTATAGGAATCAAAACCCACACCCTCCGCACTGTTCCCTTGCAAATCTTGACCGTCTCTTCGTGGGAATCGCCTGAACTCGTATCAGCTGGGATGGTTATCCACTTGGAGAAGAGCACTTACGGCTCCTCTATATAACCGTATACCCAAGCCTCAGCAAGCCGGGCTAATGTCCCGCCACTAACCCGCATGATGATCTGATAGTCGGTTGGAACCCAAATCTCAGGGTAGAACCCATCAACGTCATCGGCGGTTGGTGTGGCAAAGGTCTCTAGCCAGAAGTTCTTGCCCGCTCTCCGTACCCCCACGTCAACCTGGGTCGGAGCGTTAGTCGCTATCCTGAAAGCAAAACGTTGGAAACAGAATAGAAACCCTGCCTTCCAACGCTCTGTGATCAGGTCGAAAGTGGTAGCATTGTCGATTACCTTGGCTACCTCAAGGACGATAGGGTGTTTTTTAGCCACCCTTCACCTCCTATCCCTACAGGGACCTACTCTGGTGTTTAGCCTAGAGGTCTGTTAGGTCTGGGTTGAACGGTTACGATCTGGACGGCTGAACTTGCTGCACCCTGCGTGAATACCGCCTCGATCTTCTTGTACCCCGGAGCGTTGAAATACTCCTCCGGTACCCAGGGCCGACCGAAGAACACGGGGAGCGTGGCGTGTAAAGCATGACCCTTTTCCATCACGGTCAACTTACAATCAGTACCATAGGCCGTACCATCATGCAGATAGACCGCCGGAGCAAACTGCCCAGACCAGGCCCAGTGAATGTTGGTGAACACGGTCATGGGAGTCTCCCAGTTGAAAAAGGCTAAAACAGGCTCCTTGTTCACTAGCAATCTGACGGTATCAGCATCACTAGCGAAGACGTCATGCTTCAACTCACTCAACCCGAAAACAGCCAGAGCCTCCGCATCCAGCTGCTTCACCTTGCGATCCAACGGTATGTATTTGTCGGTATCGCAGGTGATCTTCAAACCGCTGATCGTCTCATCGATGTCGTACCCTGACTGGTAAGCCCTTATCAGGAGCATCGCATACGGGTAGTCCACCGGGAGATCGATTCGCTTGTCCCCAGAAGCGGCGGAGGTAAAACTATCTATCTCCTTGGCCATGAGAAACTGAGCGGCAGCCGGTACTCCCTGCATGATCTTCGCCACCAACGTGAGCTTGATGTTGTCCGCATCGGCAAACCCAGCAACCCCCGCTGCTCTAATAGCAGCCTTGTTGAAGGTGATCTTCACCTGGGGGTTCCTGTACTTGGTGGGGTCGAAATTGTAGAGTGGGTCCCACAAATAGCGACCGAACAACAGGTAGACCCCATGTCGCTGATCACCACCACCCCACTCCGAAGGAAACAACACGGGTACCTTTCCCGTCTTGTAGAAGTAGAGAGCCTCTAACTCGAAGAAGTTGAGACTGTGCAACACCTCTGCACCATCCACTACCTCTACCTTGGTCACGATGTCCGATATGAAGTTACCCTTGTTGCTGGTGGCCCCGTTGGTGCACTGAATCTCGATGTAAAAAGCCGAGATAGGATCGACTATGTTAATATCCTGTATCTCTACAGCCGTATCCTTCTCGGTTTGCTGGTACAATATGACACCATCTCTTGGTTGCATGGATCACTCTCCTTTACTTACTAGTATGGTTTACCATTCTCTTTGCTAGAGTAGAAAGAGACTAGCTCTTTCTCTCGAACTTGGCCATGCCCTCGATCCAGGCAGTCGCTCTCTGAACAGAATCGGACAACGTTAAGTCCGGCATCCCCTCGATCTTGCCCAACAGAGCGTTCTCGTGAGAGATCAACTCCTCGGCAAAAGACTGAACCTTGTCCGCAGCCCGATCCAAACCCGCGGATACCCTGCCGACTCCCTTCTCTAACATGTCGGCCTTCCAGTCCTCGAGGGTCACACTCTCAACACGCCTTCTCCACTTTCCAGAGTCGAGAGCCGCGTTGAGATTCGCCTTCATCTTGTCCTCTTTGGCTCCCGCCTTCTTGCCCGGTGCAGTATCAACTCTCTTGACACCGGCTATCATGTCGGCACTGGCTGCCTTCGTTCGGCGATTGTGCTTCTCCTGAAACTCCTTCGCAGTGAGACGTACACTCTTTGCCATCGTTTCCTCCTGTTTGTATTTCCCCATTCGGGGATCTTTAGATTTGACCGCCGGGGATGGATCGGACTATTCACTTTTACCCAGAGGTCTAATTATAATTATAGCATATAAGATGAACTTTGTCAAGTATCAAGTTTTCTCCTATAGACTACACCAGGCCATATATCTGCCCATCTCCCTAAAGGGACCCCCCTAAGGGGCCTACTCTTGGTACTCCGGTGGTAAATCACCCGCTCCCTGGTCGCCCGTTTGGTTACTACTATAGTTTACCATCGCCTGCCTGATGGTTTGACCTTTCTACTTTCGTTGCCTTTTGACCGCCTTTTCGTTG
>Ga0180732_1001664_pt1 | contig 13159 bp, 13 predicted proteins | sample KR11_01MetaG_FD_148674 | JGI IMG/M metagenome (GOLD analysis project Ga0180732, IMG submission 148674) | Groundwater microbial communities from the Olkiluoto Island deep subsurface site, Finland - KR11_0.1 MetaG | ecosystem: Environmental > Aquatic > Deep subsurface > Groundwater | place...
GCGCCTCCGAACGAGCTTACCTGTGAAGTTACGATGACCCAGTCATCCACTCTTTCGATCACCGAACGCTGGGCTGCTTTCAAAAAGGCGATACGCATCGAGATGTCCTGCGGAAGCGTTGAAAGGGCATCCATCACCTCGCTGTATCCGATGCCGCTCAATTCGATAAGCTCTGCCACAGCCTTGAATGAATCGGATGTAGCATGTTTGAAATTTCCGGTATCAGTTATAATGCCGGCAATAAGCGCAAATGCAGCACGTCTCATTATGGGCGCGCCCATGATATTGAGTACGCCAAGAACGATCTCAGCAGTAGAACTTTTGTTCCTGTGGAGATAGAACGTGGAATTTTCATTCAGTGACGTCGAAGCATGATGGTCTATAACTGCATAGTTCTTGAGCGGAAAACCGTTCAATTGTGCGAGTGTGGAAGTATCTACTACTACCACCAGATCATATTCCCCTGCCGGATCAGTTGAAAATTCTATATTCAACTGCTTTGCCAGCACAGATGCAACCCTGTCGCAGCCGTCGATGACACCTATGGTGCCGCCTATGGCTTCTTTCAGTGCAAAAGCACTTCCCAGGGCATCAGGGTCTGCGTTCCTGTGACATAAATAAAGGATATTGTCGTAATCCAGCAGTTGAGTGTAGAATTCTGTTTCGTCAATCTCCATGTCTACTGCGCAGGCGTACCGATAGCCTGCTTGAGCTGCTCCTGAAGCTGCTGGAACCGTTTCTGGGCTCTCTCTTCCTGGCGGGCAAGTGTCTGAAGCCTAAGGTCAAGCGTATCCTTCTTTTCCTTGAGGGATTCTTTTGTCTTTCCGCGCTCAGTTTTGATCAGAAGGTCGCCTATAGCCCTGTAGACCACGGCATCTTCATCGAGTTTTTCAAGCTCTTCAAGAGCAAGGTCGGTCTCTTTAAGGTTTATTTCGACCTGGTTTTTCTGACCTGCGATCGCTTGCGCCTGCTGCTGTATTTGCTGCAACTGTGCAAGCTGGTTTTTAATCTGTGGGGGTAAATCTGAACTCATTGTATTCACCTGTATCTGGGTGTAGTATTGCCAAACCCTGATTTATAACTTGTGCATCGAGGTCATCTCGCAGGAAATTTTTACTAGACGCAGCCATCCGTTCAGGGCTGCCCTCATTGATACCAGGTCGTCCGCTTCCACGTTTAAAATAAGTGTATCCTGTTCCAATCGCAGCGTTGATCGTGTGCGCTGGTACTCTTCCTCCAGTTCAGGCAGCAGCGACTCATATATTATCCTGCTGATCGTGCCGAGATCGAACTCGAATTCCGCGAGAATTATCATGTTCGAGGTTAAATGTTTATCTTCACGTTTATATTTTCGTTTGCAGTTAAATTTTTAAACCGACATGATATATAGATAAATATCTAATGGATTCATCGACAACGTTTGAAATAATCATAATACTGTTACTTATCGTATTTTCAACATTTTTTTCACTCTCTGAGACTGCGCTTCTTTCTGTGGGAAAAATTCGGATAAGGCACATTGCAGAATCAGGCAATAAGAACGCAAAAAAAGTAGTTAAATTACTTGAGAGACCTGAACAGTTCCTTGCCGCCGTACTGGTAGGGAATAACATAGTGAACATAGGCGCATCTGTACTGGCTACAGATGCTGCTTTGCGTGTTTTTGGGGATTCCGGTCTCGCCATCGCGACAGGCGTTATGACCCTGTTGATCCTGATCCTGGGTGAAGTTATCCCGAAAACGCTTGCTCAAAGGAACCCAGAAGTTCTAGCCATGCTGGTGGCAAATCCCATAATGGTCTTGATTAGCATAATGAAACCAATTGTCTGGCTGCTTACTACTATGGTTAATTCCCTGATAGTGATTTTTGGAGGGAAACAACATGTAAAGCACCCGTTCGTCAATGAGGAACTGATACACATGCTCCTGAAGGAGGGAGAAATAGAGGGAACTATCGAGAAACACGAGAGGGAGATAATAAGTAATGTATTCGATTTCACGGATGAGAGAGCCCACGGGGTGATGACGCGAAGAGCTGATATCGTCAGCATAGACGAATCAGAGAAGCTTGAAGCTGCTCTGGCGCTTGTGAACAATTCGGGTCATTCGAGGCTCCCGGTATATAAGAAGGAGTTTGACAATGTCGTGGGGATGATATATGCAAAAGACCTTCTTAAGTTCAAGGATACTGAGTTGATATCAAAAAGAGTGCATCAGATCATGCGCCCCATTATTATCGTGAAACAGGGTCAGAAGATATCATCTCTACTTAAAGAATTGCAGCATAAGAAGATGAATATCTCGGTCGTGGTGGATATCAATATGAAGGTAATAGGACTTGTTTCAATAGAGGATATCCTTGAAGAACTTGTTGGTGAGATATTCGATGAGTATGATGTAGAAGCGGAAAAAGACCTGGTTAAGGCAAAGGCATCATAATTCCTTCACACTCGATCTCCCGGGCGGCAAAAACATCGCTATCTTATCAGGCGATGCCATATCCTTGATGAACCTCTTATCCTCGAACTTATCGACAAGCATCCTGTATATCTTCTTTGATATGTCATTCTGCTCAAACTCACCCGGTTCCACTTCCATAACGAACTGCGCCCTATTCCTTACCGCGCTCACCGGTCCGCCTATCAGCCTCTTTTCTTCGTTAAGAATTAGACCCAGCGCTGCGCCCAGCATGACATCCTTGTAGTAATTACGCTTACCGCGTATCACAAAGGCCCCTTTTGCCACATATTCCCCTGACTCCGGAGTCTTTGAGACCTGCTCAGGAATTACCCAGTAGGCATCCCCGCTTGCCTGCCCTGATTTCCAGATAACCGAGTAAGAAACTGTGAACTGGGCAGCTTCAAGGAGCGTGGTCTCAGGAACCTCTTTGCCTTCGGTTTTGACGACTACAGCGGGTGAACCCGATACATGAGCGTGGAAGAAGATGTCCCTCTTTTCAAGGTATTTTTTCACGATATCCTCGTTGCTCTGTGCATCCCTTCCCCCGATGACAAGGAAGCCGTCTGAGGAGAAAAACCACCTGAACTGCTCATACCATTTCTGTTTGTGAACCGGGAGCTTCTGCCTTGTCTTTTTTGGAGCCTCTTCTTTTCCAGTCAGCTTTTTTGTGGCTTCAATAGCATCGAGTGCGCCTTTTATCTTTGAGGATAATTTCTTTGACCTGTCGTAATACACCTGTGAATTCTGAGTTACTGAAAGCCTTGCGTCCAGTTCAATTTCTTCATTATCAAGCGTGATCGTAATAGTCCCTTTACTCGAATTAACGGATTTGATCGCTCTTGCTTCAGCCATATCAGAACTTTTAAGGACGTTCCTGATATCATCCCATGAATAACCCTTCTCTCGTGCGGCTTTTATCGCGTTCAGGATGCCGTCAACAGTCTGGTAATGCCCATAGATCAATTCACCCCTGTGAACGAGCTTTCTCTCATCATCTCTGAACTTCTCTAGCGCTTGCATCTGTTTTTGAAGGCGGTACTCGTACAACCCCATCTTTTTGTTTTTTGTATCCTTAATATCTTTTATCTGCTCGCGTTTTTTTTCAGCTCCAGCGCTGAAGTATTCATCCAGAGCATCATTAAAAGTGCCAAGATATTTCTTTTCGTTCTTTTCATAATGGGAAAGCTCAAAAGGAAGGACATCAACAGGTTTTCCATCCTTTAATACGATATGCGGTTTCAGTTCAGCGCCCAGCGGTCTGAACACCTCCTGCATGGCCTTGTGCAACAGCGACACATCACCTAATTGTTTTGCCGGCGTATTTTTATCGATCCCTGCGCGCGAGCAGACTTCTTCTGCATACTGCCCACCCATGTTCATGCGGGTGGCTATAGTCCTGACTATGTCATTATCTGAGTTGGAGAGCATCTCTTTCAATTCGTCATGAGTAGCTGTGACCGGGCTTAACTGCGCCTGCGGAAGCTCATACACCTCGCCCCGTACTACTCTCCTGTCCCTGAAGCTGATGGATTTAAGTGGCAGGATGATCTTCTTTTGCGCATCAAGTAAAATGATGTTGCCCCGTGAGAAAAGCTCGATGAGAAGTAATGTTGTGTCCGTTCCGCGCTGGATATGCAGTTCTATTATGCGGTCAAAATCGTACTGCGATATCTCGGTTATCCTTCCACCGCTCAGGTGTTTGCGAAGGAGCATTGGAAAGGACTGCGGGAGTTTCTGGGCTTCCTCAGGGTGAGCTGTCAGATGCAGACGCCTCCCTGCCTCTATGACCAGGTTCGTTCTTCCTTCTTTAAAGATATGGAGGCCTATCCTTAACTCATCAGGCGAGTGCTGGTATATCTTCATGATCTTAGCATCAAGAAGCCTGGGACGAAGTTCTAGAACGAGCGCAGCTACATCCACGCTTGACATTTCCTGTTTCATTACCGCGTTAAAGGCTTTTAAACCCTTTAAGATTTGGCATTACCCAACTTAATCTTTCTTTAAAACGCAGCGGAGATCAACAAGTTCCTGAGGCAGTGACCTCCTGGTGGCGCACGGTTCAAGCACGCTGTACCAGTCGTAAGTGAACAATACAAGACCACACAGCGTCAGTACTTCAAGGGCTTTAAAATACACACCAGGCACAGTAGTTCCGTAAAAAAACCCATGTATGAAGAAAAACGTGCTGAAACAGTACACATAAATACAGTTCCTTGTAAAAAAAGAATCATTAAAAAATGATTTTAGATCCAGTTCACTTTTGTCAATATCTTTCCATAAGAACCAGATCTGGACGGATAAGAAAATGAAGACCAGATACATAGATACTATGAATGGTTCCGCATAGATGTAATAATCGGTTTCTATACTCATAATTCCCTATCCTGAAGTGAATTGTTGTATTGTCATCATTATTATTATACTGTAATAAAGGTTTCGGACATAATATGTTTAAATTTAAGTGAGCCAATAGCAAAATCTCTAATCTCCTTTATTTCTTAATATAGATTAACATCAAGACCTATTTTTTTAAAAAATTTCATAGCAGAGTTTTAAATTACATTTAAACATCAAATAGAAAAGATTATGCCTAATTAGAGCTATATTATAGTTGCAAATCAAATCATAATAAGTTTAAAGAGTGTCGAAGGAAGAAAAAAATATGAAGAAGTGTTTCAACGAAAAATTCCAGAAAAAGTGAAAAAAATTAAAACTCGCATTCTATCTATTTTTCAGACAAGACTTACAGATTTTTCAGGAAAAATAATAAGGATAATAAGACTGCCGGAATAGATTGGGCAAGATGTTTCGTTTCTGTTTCCAATATTACTGCTTTACTTACTGCCCTGACTGCATGCAAAGTTGGAAGATATGACCTGATCAGGGCACCAAGTGCATTCAGGCGGTTGTCTGTTTGAGGGATTATATGAAATTTTTGGGATAATCAGGTTTTTCTGGGGTTTATTTTAGGATTTAAAGCAGTAATGTCAGGTTTGCCTGAGGCTCAATTACATTGCATGACATAATTAATCGGAAAAATATGCATCAAATTCTTCAATATTTTTGAATTTAATGCCTTTCTCTAATCGGTTCATTCACACCCCAAGCGTATTCGCTATCGGCGCCGGAGGCTTAACCGTTCCCTGTGCACCGGCTCCCGCATCCTCAACGCTCCTTGCCCACAGGAAGAGGCATGTATGGTATGCCGTCGTGACATACATGGAAAGCGCGATGACAAGAACAATTATGACCGCTGCTACCACTATTGCGATCAGCCCTCCTGCAAAGGCATTTGCGCCGCTCATGGCGCCGAAAATAACAAATCCGATAACAATGGCAGCTATGAATCCGATCAGAGTGAGCAATCCCGTGACAAGCCCGACAGCTATCTCACCCACGCCTATGGGAAGAAGGTGTCTTTGCATTATATCAGTAGCTCTTGCCACTGCGCCCTTTAAGTCCCTGTCCTCTATCACTATCGCAGGGATTATGAAATAAGTAGCTACAGTCCACACACGCTCTATGAACCCGATAACCATATTAGCAAGACCGCCAGCAGCGCCCCTATCCCTTCCACTCTTTCCCCTGAGGACGCCTGTTACAACCTTAACGATAGCAGAAATGATGCTCAGATAGAACAATGTCACTGCATTCTTCTTTGCCGCTGTCCATGCCTCGGACATCGTCGCATCTCCGTCCTTAAAGTAATCGTAAACAAGGAACGCTGTCATGCCTGTGAAAAAGTATGATATATAATATTCTCCCAGCAGCACAAGGAAAACAAGGATATAAACGAGTTCTTGCGGCATCATTGCAGTGGAAAGATAGATGGCTATTCCTGTGATAACTGTAAATAAGATCCCGAAGAATATTGAATATATAGATGGTTTTATTAGGTCCTTGTCTTTCGTCACAAGGCTGAAGCTTTCTTTAATAAAGGAAAATCCCCTGAAGATGTTTTCAAACATATTAGTAGTGTTAATAGACAAGAAATAAATACTTTTCGAAGGTTTAATAGTTGAGAACTGAATGTTTTGAACTTATCTTTGCGTCCTTTTCGCCCTCTGCGGTGAATAAAATCAAACACCGCAAAGCACGCAAAGAGCGCAAAGTGGACATAGAATAAGTATCAGAGATGAGGTTCTTAAATATACTTGGTAGTGTACTCAATTTTGCTGAAACAATTGTAATGGTGCTTCATTCATCATCTATTTTTTTATCATGGGTCTTTACTGTCGGTACTTTCATATAACAGTATCACAATTTAAGTTTGAGGCTGTGGCATGTCATTTAAAGAAATATACGAATATTACATGGACTTATTATATCTCAACAATTAAAAATAATAGATTTATGGTGCAATCATATATAGAAGAAAATATTGTTGAGATGGTGTTAGGTTATAGAATACAGCGAATAACTGACCCTACTATTTTATTTTGTCAAGAAATTCGTGTTATAAGAGGTTGATGATGGCATCTTGGTTTTGTAAAATTGGCATTCATAAATGGGGCAGAGCTAATTATATGCATCATTTTAGTTCTAATGTCTTGGATTGGAAACAAGACTGTAAGTTATGTGGAAAAAGGATTGGTTTTATTTTTTGGGCATGCTTAATTTTAGTCATAGCTATTGTAATTTTGTACTATAGGAGATGATCTATTATGAAACTCGCATGGGGCATCACAGGCGCGGGGCATTTCCTGCGTGAAAGTGTTGAATTATTTAAGAAACTGAGAAAATCAACCCCTGATCTGAAAGTGACAACCCTTGTGTCGCGGGCAGGTGAAGAGGTGGTGAGGATGTATGGGTTGGAGAATGACCTGAACTTTATTTCAGACGGCTCATACCTTGAAGAGATCTTTCTTGAACGCGAGCAGGGGGCAAGCGTCCCGAAGACAGGAAGGTTCCTGCTTGGGAAATACGATGCGCTTATTGTCTCGCCAGCAACTTCCAACACTACTGCCAAGATCGTTTGCGGGATAGCGGATACCCTGATAACGAATGCAGTGGCTCAGGCGGCGAAGGGCGGCGTACCTGTGTATATCGTCCCTGTGGATATAGCAGGGGATATCGAATCCAGAATGCCGTTTTTCATAGACAGGGAGATATGCAGGAGATGCGAAATATGTCCGCCCGCGGATAAATGCCCCGAACATGCCATCACTGACCAGATAGACCTGCTAAAATGCAGCGGGTGCGGAATATGCGTGAAACTGTGCAGTTACGGCGCGATAAGGGGAGGTCTTGTCAAACTTAAAGTCCGTGACGTTGATGCAAAGAACGTAAGGCTACTGCGGGAACTTGAAGGGGTCACGGTACTTGAAACACCCCAAATGATATTTGACATGGCTGTAAACCTGAAACAAACCAGGTGATATTTGACTTATCAACAAAATCCATGCAAAAATTGAAGTACTAAAGGATATAAAAGGAGAGAAGTATAGAGGTTATATCTTGTTTCCCAATAAAAAAGTTCAGAGTTTAATTGGTACACGCGTACAGGTTGAGATGAAAGGCGATAAAAACATGCTTGAGGGTAAGCTTGAGAGTGTTGATGACAACCTGAATTTACATCTTATAGAAACTTTTGAGATAGCAAACGGAGCAAAGTCACGTTCTCTGGGTTCAGTGGTTTTAAGGGGTAATAATATAATTCTACTGTGCCCGGTAGGGGAATAGAATGGAAGTCGAAGAAGAAGTCTTTAAATTAATAAAATCCAGAAAAAAGGGTATCCTGCAGAATGAGCTATGGAAGAAGGCCGAGATCGACCGCAGAAAATGCTCGCGTATTGTTGATAAACTTGAAAAAGAAGGGAAAATTGTCCGGGAACATGAAGCGACCGGGGGCACACGGACTTACCGTATCAGGGTTGCCGAGATAAAGGAAAAGGCGAAGGCCAGGAATTTCAAGTTATTGCTTGTCAGAGATATGTTCGCACCATGCACAGGCTGCACAGTTGAATGCACGCCTGAATTGTGCATACCGCTTTCTGCCTGGGTTTTCCATCTTATTCAAGAAGAAGAGTAGGTAATCATCCCTTGTAATAGGGTTCCCTGCTCCGGGCTGCTTCCCTGAGAAGGGCTTTAATTTCCTCATGGCCTGCCCCCTCTTTAATTTCTATCAGGTTATCATTTCTCATAAGGCAGGGTTTCAACTTCCCGCTTGAAGTAACGCGCAGCCTGTTGCAGTTTGCGCAGAACCGTGAATTGTCAATAGGTCTAACAAGTTCAACCTCTACGCCGTCAATGAAATATTTTTTTCTCCTGTGCATCTCCCGTTCATGCACACTTGTTGCCCTTGATTCCAGCATTCTTTCCACGCTTTCGATATCTACCATGAACTGGCTAATCTCCCTGAAATTCATGAGCTCGATAAGCTGGAGTATCACGCTGCCGTCATACCTTCTTATGAAATTGATCGCATCATCTATTTCGCTGTGGTTGATGCCTTTAAGGAGAACCATATTGAGTTTGACCGGCGTTAATCCTGCATCGATCGCCGCATCAATGCCTGCTATTACTTTTGGGAGCATGTCAGGAGAACCTGTTATGGCGCCATAATGCTCCTTATTGGTGGAGGGGAGGCTCACATTCACCCTGTCAAGACCGCTATCCGCAAGGGATGATGCGCGTTCTGAAAGCATCACGCCGTTCGTGGTGGCTGATATATTTCTTAAAGCCGGAAGTTGCGCAATTATCTCCTCAAAATCCTCTCTCATGAGCGGCTCGCCCCCGGAGAACTTTACTTTATCCACACCGAACTCAGTCGCAGCCGTAACTATCCGCACGATATTCTCAACCGACATTTCTTTCTCAGGCGCATGTTTTTCCCCTTCCTGGTGGCAGAAAATGCATTTCAAATCGCACTTTTTCGTTATCGAGATACGCAGACTTTTTATTACCCGGCCGAAATTGTCAGTGAGCTTGTCATTCATGTGAGTTGTTTTCCATACATATTTATATATCACGTTTCAGTATTAACTTTATCTAATACATATACGTGGAATAATCCTGTTCCAGGTTCTTGTATGTTAAATTTCACGTCAAAGAACTGTTCTGTGACCCAGATGTTTGTCCTTGTATGAAGGGAAATGTTCCCTGTGGTAAAAGAACCGCCGCCCGCTAACGCCATGTAGGGAATTAACTGGTCAGCCAGATATTCGTCAACTCCTGCTTTTGACTTTAATTCAGCAAGTAGCGCCTCTGCCGCTAAAATTCCCACTTTTTCAGCAGACAGCCCTGGTTTTCCAAGCGCGCTCCCTCCGGCACATCCGCACCACAGAGTCAGCCCGCTCCCGGTTGATGGGTCATCTCTGTTTTCAAGTGCGATACGGGCTTCGTATCCTTCTTGCCGCAGGAGCTTTTGGGCAGCAGAGGCCTGTCTTTGTGCAACATGGGAAGGGAGACGGGATGAGTGGGAGATCCCCTCAACAAAAGCGCAGGCATTGTTTTCAAACTCTATTCTCTTTAATTTTGCAGGAGCGATCACAGCTTCGACGTCTCCACAGCCGCGGGGATAGTATCCCCGCCGTGCAAGTCGGATGCTGCAATCATATCCCATCCTTGAAAACGCGAAAAGTGTGACAAAGCGCAGGTAATCAATTGTGGGCGACCATGAAACATCAGTTCCACCTGATATATTGAGTTTAACTGTCCCTGGAGAATGCAGGGCTATGGGCATAAGGCACTGGAGGAGAAGAGTTATGCTTCCTGCTGTGCCGATATCAACATTATATGTACCTGCTTTTATCTTCCCCGGGGTAAAGGTCAGGGACGTGGAATGAAGACCACAGCCGCTAACTTCCCCATCGCAGAGTGCAGCAGCGCTTTCCACTGCTTTCACATGCTGCGCAGAAAGTCCTGGTTTTGGTCTCATCTTCCTGATATTATTTATTTCAACAGGTTCTCCCGTAACCGCAGAAAGCGCCACAGCAGTCCTTAATATCTGCCCTCCGCCTTCACCATAAGACCCGTCAAGCTTCATAGATGATACTATCGCGATGATGAATATTGAGGCTTTTGGGCGTGGGCCCTTGAAATCATAGATCAAATAATGGGGCATCCTTGAAATCATACATTAAATAATATAGGGATCACGATAAATCCTGGTAAAAATTAACGGGCGAGTCGGGGAGTGGGAGTGGGGGTTAGTAAAAAAGTTGCCTTCCCGCCCGTTAACATAATAATAATCATAATAACATATATAGTTTATTGTCTGATTTCAGGCATTCAGTCTGGGCACATTACTATCAAAATCCCTGAAAAACTATAAGGGCCAATGTATTTTAAATACATGTTACCTAATATAAGGGATAAAGGAGGCTTTGCCATGGAGGAAAAATCATCTGAACTAAAGCCCATAAGGGCAGTTTATGCTGTTCTGGGCAGCGGAGGCATAGGCCTTGCCATTGCTAATGAACTCGGAACAAGAGATAAAAATATAGTTCTCATTGATAAAGATGCAGCAAAGGTACAGACATTAATAGAGCAAAATCTCAATGCACTGCATGGTGATATAGGTGAAACTGAAGTTTTCACCAAATTCGCCCTCAAATACCTGAAATCAGTTTTTATAGTGAGTTCTGACATCAATGCAAATAAAAAAGCCCTCGATCATATAAAGAAAATGGCTCCAGATGTCCTTGTTGTTACCAAGGCAAATGATTACCCGCAGAAAGAAGACCTGGAAGCGGCAGGAGCTGATCTTGTTGTCCTCCCGTCAAAACTCCCGCACAAGTCCATTGCCCTGGCGATAGTTCAGTACGTTGAGAAAAACACATCAGTAAACATGGCAAAGGCACTTAAAAAATTGATCGCCTCGGTCGGGGATGGTAAGTTTGCCATCATAGTCCATAACAATCCAGACCCTGATGCTATTTCAAGCGCAATGGGCTTAAAAGAGATAGCAGGCAGCGTGGGTGTTAAGGCGGAGATCCATTACAGAGGAAATATCGATCACCACGAGAACAAAGCGTTCGTCAATCTGCTGGATATAGAACTGGATCAGTCAACGGATTTTGAGGCATCAGATTATAAAAAAATAGCAATGATCGAATGCTCAACCCCGGGTGTGAACAATATGCTTCCCCATGACACGCAGGTCAGCATAGTGATAGACCACCATCAGGCAGACATAGAAGAGATAAAGGCTGAGTACGTAGACATCAGGCCTAACATCGGCGCGACAGCCACCATTATGACGAAGTACCTGCAGGACCTTGCCATACCGATAAAAACAGATCTTGCTACAGCTCTTTTATACGGCATTAAAGTGGATACTGATGATTTCTGCAGGAATACGGACCCTTCGGACCTGATAGCGGCCGCATATCTTTACCCCCTTGCAAATCATGACATTCTTAGCAAGATAGAGACTCCAAGCAGGTCGATAGAGGAAATTGAGATACTGGGGGATGCCATCAAGAACAGGGATATAAGGGGCAGTTACCTGCTCTCGAACGTGGGGCCTATACACAACAGGGACGCACTGGCGCAGGCGGCAGATTATCTGCTCTCCCTGGAAGGGATCACGACGACCATCGTTTTCGGGCTGGGTGATGACCACATATACATATCTGGAAGAACCCGGGATGTGCGGATCAATATTGGAAAGGTAATGCAGGATGCTTTCGGCGCAGATAAGGGCGGAGGACATTCATTGCTTGCAGGCGCGCAGATACCGCTTGGGGTGCTGGGCGGGACAAAGGACAAGCAGACACTCATGAAACTTGCAGAAGAGGTCGTTGTAAAGCGGCTGCTTTCTGTAATAGGGATCCAGAAAGAACCAAGTTGAGGTTCATTTTAACAAAAATGCCATTAGGAATTTGAAATTTCCTGTGCAATTGTATTAGTCCAGATGTCCACCAACCTGCTGGGGTTTTTCAGGAACTTCGATCACCGCAAAGGACGCAAAGATCGCAAAGCATAGCAGCAATATTCTTTGCGTCCTTTGCGGCTCTTTGCGGTAAGCCTCGAAGGATGCCTAAGCTTGAACTTCTGGACAGGCTGGTAACTCTATTACAGCAGCGCCATGGCCGGAAGAGGCATACGCAAGACGCGTGAAAGAACTGGGTGTAAGGCACGGCCGCTCTGATATGGGCGCATGGGATACTCAGTTCAGCAGCATGGATATGACAAGCACGGAGCTGATCATCGAGGCGCTGTAGAAGAGTCAGCCTTTTGAGAAAGTTTCAGAACCACTATCGCAGCCTAGAATCAAATCGAAACCAAAAAAGAATAAAGCCGATTGGGAGTGTAAAACCCACATTTCGCACTAAGTGCCTACTGTCTTGTCAAGTGTCAATTAGCAACAAATAACCGAGATAAATTGATCTATAGTCTTCCGCCAACCTTCTGAAAAATGTAGATTTGCGTTGCCTGAAGAAAATACAATGGTAGATCCGGAAAAAGATTCTGTTGATTGCTATGGGGTCTAAAGAAAACGAACCGCAGATAAACGCAGATGAACGCGGATTTGTAGCATCAAATCCAGCGCATCTTATCGGTTCGTGGGATTTAGCGTTCTTCCTGTATTTAAGTTTCTCATATGTGTTTGCTTCGGGAACGATTCGGCGTGTGGGATTATATGGTTTTGGGGTTATTATTTTTCAAAAACCGTAGCATTAAATCTGCGTTGCGTGCCTCGAAGCACAAGAAAGAGAGAACAAACAAAAAGGACATCAAAATGAATGTAACG
>Ga0180732_1001665_pt1 | contig 13154 bp, 13 predicted proteins | sample KR11_01MetaG_FD_148674 | JGI IMG/M metagenome (GOLD analysis project Ga0180732, IMG submission 148674) | Groundwater microbial communities from the Olkiluoto Island deep subsurface site, Finland - KR11_0.1 MetaG | ecosystem: Environmental > Aquatic > Deep subsurface > Groundwater | place...
TGAACAAAGGGAAATTGATTTAATTGAAGAGCGTGACGGCAAACTGTTTCCATACGAATTTAAATGGTCAACAAAAAATGAAGCATTGCCGCCAAAGGAATGGATGAATGCATACCCTCAAGCAGAGCAATTCACAATTATTAACCCTGATAATTATTTGGAATTTATCGGTTAATAAGTTCAGCCCATCCTGAATTTTTGATGTTGTATAATAGGGACATGGGCAAGCTCATATCCACTAATCCGGCAAACAACTACTCAATTGTAGGTGAAGTAACTATTTCCAGCGCAGCGGAAATATTCCAAAAAGTGCAAAAAGCTCAAGCTGCCAAAAAAGCGTGGAAAGAATTAGGTGTTCAGAAACGTATTGCGCGATTGGAGCCTATTTGTGAAGAATTTGCCAAACGTCATGAGGAACTGGCAAGACTTATCACTAAAGAAACAGGCAAACCAATACAGCAAAGCGCAGATGAGGCAATAGGTTATGTTGAAGATTTTGAATGGTTCATGGAACACGCCCCATTAGCGATAAAAGATGAAATAACTTATGAGGATAAAAATTCAATTCATAAAATCGTTTATGAACCATTCGGAGTAGCGGCAGTTATCACTCCCTGGAACTTTCCTTTTGGTATGGCAATTTGGGGTATCGTACCCAACCTGCTCATTGGCAATACTGTTGTCATCAAGACTTCTGAAGAATGCCCGTTAGTTGGTAAATTCATAGAAGAAGTCTTTTTGAATCACAATCTGCCGGAAGGTGTGTTTGCTGAGGTTTATGGAGCGGGAGAAGTTGGTAGGCAGTTATCTGAGAGCGATGTCAATTTCATTTGGTTTACCGGAAGTACAAATGCAGGCAAGTCGTTGTATAAAACCGCTGCCGATAAATTTATTAAAGTACTTCTTGAAATGGGAGGCTCAAATCCTTGTGTGGTTTTTGAAGATGTTGATATTGATAAAACTGCTGAAATTATCTATAAGAGTAGATTTCAAAACTGCGGCCAAGTCTGTGATGCTGCGAAACGGCTTATTGTGCATGAATCAATTGCGGGGAAGTTAGCTGCTAAATTAAAAAAAATATTAGAATCAATGCGCATTGGCGATCCGCAAGACCAAGCAACTGATATCGGAAGTCTTGTTGCCAAAAGGCAGCTCAATTTGTTAAAAGAACAGGTTGATGACTCTTTTGCGAAAGGCGCGAAGATTATCGCCCAGTTAAAATTGCCAAATAATCTGCATGGAGCATTTTATCCGCCGACAATTTTGGGAAACATTACCAGAGATATGCGGGTATGGAAAGAAGAAGTTTTCGGACCGGTACTGCCAATGGTGACATTTGCGACAGAAGATGAAGCAATTGACCTCGCCAATGACACGCCCTACGGACTCGGCAGCAAAGTAATGTCTAAAAATAATGAAAGAGCGCAACGTGTAGCGTCAAAGATTGAGGCAGGTACAGTTGAAATCAACGGGGCAAGCCGTTGGCTATCCTGTAATCCTTTCGGGGGATATAAAAATTCCGGAATAGGAAGAGAACATGGTGAATTAGGCTTTCGGGAACTCTGCCAAGTAAAAGTAATATCCAAACCCCGATAGAATTATGGAAAACGTAACGAATAACAGGATTATAAAATTTATATGAACCCAAAAGCCACAATTCAACCACTTACAAGAGAATTATTTAAAGAAGCGGTTAACTTAGTTTTAAAAGCCGGACTTGATACGAAAGAAGAAATCGAGCACCATTTACAGCATATCAATGCTCATTATATCGCGCTAGATAAAGACAGGGTTATCGGCGTAATCGGTTGGTATCAGGACAATGTGAATTACGCGGCCGAAGCAATGGGTGATAAATTTCCCGGAGAGAAAGCTTATTGGGTAGGTTTCTTTGCTGTTGATGATAAGTATCGGGGGCAGGGTATGGGTTACGCTTTATTAAAAGAATTAGAGAAAGTAATAAAAGAAAGAGGCGCGAAGGAACTTTGGGTTTCTTCAGTTCCTGAAACAAAAGATTATTATCAAAGACAAGGGTTTAAAATATTCATGCAGGGGAAAATTGGCGGCAACCCAAAATTCTTCTGCGTCAAAAAATTAACATAAAAATGGTTATACCTCATATCTATGCATATCCCAATCCTTTTTCCGTAATGGTGTAATATGTGCCTTTTCCTTCCCCTGTTCTCATGAGAAGCTGAAACTGTACGAGCTTCTCAATCGCATTATATGTTCCCTTCCTGCTCAAATTTGATATTTCCAAAAAATCGGCTATTTTAACAGCTTTTTTCTCAAACACAAGACGAAGCATCTTTATTTGAATATCGCTTAGCCAAACCCTATCACCTAACACTTTGTTTTTTTGTGCAAATTCCTCTATTCGAGATTTTGCTCTTTCGCCTTCAATAAGCATTCCGTCAACATAGTATTCAAGCCATCTTGTTAAATCGGGTTGTCCTTGAATTCTGTATTTATCCGCGGAATTAAGAGCTTCATAATAAGCTTTTCTATTCCTATTATAGAAACTTTCAAGAGCAAAGAAATTTGTCATATCATAGTCGTTTTGAACAAGCATAAGAGTTGTTAAAATACGTGTTGTCCTTCCATTTCCATCAATAAATGGATGGATTGCTACAAATTGATAATGCACAATACCGGTAATGAGAATAGGAGAAAGACCCGCGGGTTGAGGATTTTTCAACCAATCGGCAAATTCTCGCATAAGAACGGGAACCTTGATATGTTCAGGGGGTAAATAATCACCAACAATTACTTGTTGTGTTCTATACTTTCCAGCATCACGATCCCTCAGCTTTTTGAGTATTAGCTTGTTGATTTCTTTTATCAGCTTTTCCGTTATCAATAAATTTCGCTCTTCTTTAGCAAGCTTCATTGCATATTCAAGGGCATTATTATAATTGATAATTTCCTTTATATCCTGATCCTCCGCATGAATCTTTTTACCCCCCAAAACATCATTAACTTGTTGTTGTGTTAGGGTATTTCCCTCTATGGCGGTTGAGGCATGGACTGCTTCCGCAGTAACTTTTGAAATAAGCTCTTTTCTGTAACCTTCCGGAAGCTGAATTGCGCTAAAATAGCCAAATACCGAGCCAATCGCCTCTACATCGCGGGTTATTTTGGGAGTTATTGTGAATCTTGGGATAAACATATTACAGATAAACTACCCATATTATACCCATAAACTACCCATATGTCAAGCACACTAAAAGCCGAAAAGAACCTGTGTAAATAGGGTGGAAAAAACTAAGTGTTATTTAATTTATTTTCTAAACCCCAAACCCTTGCCTCTAATCGTTCTAATCTTTCATTATGGTCATCAGCAAATGGCATTATATGATCTACTATCTGATTAAACTTCTTTGGAAGGCCGCTTTTTTTAAGTAATTCATAGAATTCTTCCTGTCTCATAAAAAATCACCTCCTTTCTACACAAAAAGCCCGGCCTTCGCCGAGCTAATGTACTTTAATAATTAATATTACCACAATATCTTGTTGAGTGCTATAATCAATTCAATTATGTATATAATAATATTTTTACTCCTATTTGCTGTTGGGTACATTTTTTATCTTCGTAAACAAGTCAATGAGTTGAGTAACCTTCAGAAAACAATAGCATTACTTCAGGAGCAAACTCTTTTATTCGAGGGAATTGGGAAAAGAATAGAAAAACTTGAAAAAGAGGGGATATCAATCATAGTACCAGCTAACTATGATGTAAAAGGCGTAGAGGATAAAGGCAAAAGGCTTATTAAAATCCTATCGCAAGCATATTTTAAAGGATGGTATAAATTTTCCATGGAACAAAGAAAAGAAATTCATTCAAACAGAGAACTGATAGAAAACAAAAATATACAGTGGTAATAATTCAATAAAGGCAAAAACCAGTAATTGACCGATCCCCCCTCAGCAAAAACTATTATGAAAAAGTTATCTTTTGAAGAAGTGATTAAGATTACACAGCAACTGGCTGATAAGATCACATCCTCCGGCTACAAACCTGATTATCTTATCGGCATTCCGACCGGCGGACTTTTCCCTCTCGCGCTTCTAGCGAAAGAGTTAATAATCAAAAATGTTCTATCTATTTTGACCGAATCCACTGGCACCGACGAGAAAAAAGAAGTAAAAATTGTTGCCTATCCAAAAATAGATTTATCAAATAAAAAATTACTACTCATTGATGAGATCGTCGAATCAGGCATTACTTTACATCAAATCCTGCAAAAACTACAGAAAATTTACCCGGGCAGCGAAATCAAGACCGCAACTCTCGGAGTAAATAAAGACAAATGCGAATTCTATCCCGACTACTTTATATTTTTTGAAGAAGGGGATTGGGTGATTTTTCCTTGGGAAAAAGAAGATTTTCCGGAATATAAATTCTAATAAAATTATAAAAATACACCCGCCCTTGACTTTTGTACAATTTCGTACTATTATGTACGTAAAGGCAACCAAAAACTTGAGGAGGTGGTAATAACTATGACACAAGTGATGAAAGCATCAGATGTAAGACAACAGTGGAGTCAGTTATTAAATGAAGTATTCCGTAACAAGACTCGGGTAGTTGTTGAAAAAAGCGGTATTCCCGTAGCAGCTGTAATTTCAGCTGATGATTTGAAAATTTTTATTCAACTGGAAGAACAGCGCAAAGAACGGTTTATGGCTTTGGATAGAATGCGTGAAGCATTTAAAGATGTCCCTACAGAAAAAGCAGAACAAGAGATTAAAAAGGCTATAGCCAAAGTGCGGGCAGAAAAAAGATCTAAAAAATAACTTTTTGGGATATGATTTCGGCAGTATTAGACACAAACGTTCTTGCATCAGGCGTAAGCTTGTTACCCCAAGTGATTTTTTATCCTTGGGCGGAGATGCGTCCCGTGAAGGTGGACTTGGCCAGCATTGCCTCGAGAATATTCTTTGGAACTATTTCGTAATGACTTGGCTCCATATAGTAGTGCGCGCGGCCTTGTGTGATGCTGCGCAGTTGTGTCGCGTAGCCGGAGAATTCGGCGAGCGGTACCATCGCTATAATTATTGTCGCGGTGCCATGTTCTTCAGACCCCATAATTTGAGCGCGTTTGGCTGAAAGATCGCCGATGACTTCGCCCATGAACTCAGACGGAGTAGTTACTTCTACTTTCATTATCGGTTCAAGGAGTGTAAGTCCAGCCTTTTTTGTTGCCGCCTGCAAAGCTTGCGACGCGGCAATCTTAAAAGCAATATCCGAGGAGTCAACTTCATGGAACGATCCGTCATAACACGTGACTTTTATATCTACGACAGGATAACCTAAAAGAATCCCGTTTGTCATAGTCTCTACAACTCCCTTTTGCACCGACGCAACGAATTCCTGCGGAATTGCTCCTCCTCTGATTGCATTGACAAATTCATAGCCTTCGCCCCTGGGCTTAGGTTCAACCCTAAGATAACAATGTCCGTACTGACCGCGGCCTCCTGACTGGCGGATATATTTACCCTCAGCCTCTGTCATTTTTTCGATTGTTTCTTTATAGGCAACTTGAGGGGCGCCTACGTTGGCTTCGACATTGAATTCCCGCTTCATGCGATCAACCATGATTTCAAGTTGTAATTCACCTATACCTGAAATAATCGTCTGGCCTGTCTCGTGGTCGCTTTTGACCCTGAAAGTAGGATCTTCTTCCATCAGGCGTTTTAATGAAAACCCTAGTCTTTCTTGGTCTGATTTGGTTTTAGGCTCAATAGCAAGCGAGATAACCGGTTCAGGGAATGTAATCCTCTCCAAAATTATAGGCTTTGCCTCATCACAAAGCGTATCTCCGGTGCCTGTTTCTTTCAAGCCGACAATAGCGACAATTTCTCCGGCGTATGCCTCTTTTATATCTTCGCGATCATTGGCATGCATGAGTAAGAGACGGGAAACACGTTCTTTTTTATCCTTTGTACTATTGTATATATATGAGCCTGATACCAATTTACCTGAATATACACGAAAATACGTCAGCTTTCCTACATGTGGATCGTTCTGGATTTTAAAAGCAAGCCCTGCCAGAGCTTCCTCGGGAACGAGCTTGCGGTATTCCACTGCTTGACTTGTAGGATTTATTCCCTTTACCTCCTTAAGATCTTTTGGGGAGGGGAGATAATCAATAACAGCATCCAGCAGTGGCTGGACTCCTTTGTTGCGCAGGGATGAACCTGCAAAAATAGGAACTAATTTGTAAGCAATAACAGCAGCCCGCAGGGCTTTTTTCAAATCTTCGACTGTTGGTTCTTGTCCGCTAAGATATTTTTCCAAAAGAGCGTCATCAGTTTCTGCGATCTTTTCAATAAGTTTATTGCGGTATTCTTTGACCTGTTGCTTCATATCTTCCGGTATCTCATCTTTTTCTTCGAATTTGGCGCCGAGATCATCAGATCCCCAAATGAGGGATTTTTGGGTGAGCAAGTCTACGGTTCCCTTAAAGGTTGATTCAACGCCGATAGGAAGCACCATAATCGCGGGATTGGCACCAAGTTTCTTTTCAATTGTCTTGACAGTATGGAGGAAATCGGCTCCGAGCTTGTCCATTTTATTAACAAAACAAATACGGGGAACCTTGTACTTGTCTGCCTGGCGCCAGACTGTTTCGGATTGGGACTGTACGCCTTCTTCCGCGTCCAGAACAGTAATGCCTCCATCAAGAACACGAAGCGAACGCTCTACTTCAGCCGTGAAATCTACATGTCCGGGTGTGTCAATGATATTAATGCGATGATTTTTCCAGAATGTCGTAGTAGCCGCGGAAACTATAGTGATACCTCTTTCTTTTTCCTGAGCCATCCAGTCCATCTGGGTGCTTCCTTCATCAATGTCGCCGATCTTGTAAGTTTTCCCCGTATAGAATAAGATGCGCTCAGTCGTTGTGGTTTTACCCGCATCAATATGGGCAATAATACCGATATTACGGATTTTGTCCAATGGATATATGCGCGAATTTTGTTCTGCCATATAAAACTAGTAAGTCAAAATAACAAAGTCATCCTGAACGAATGTGAAGGATCTTATAAGATTCCTCGCTGGCACTCAGAATGACAAATTCAGATTTTCACTTTGCTATTTAAGTCTTGAGATTACAGGAGTATAACATATGAAATTCTTTTTGACAAACGAGCTGGAAATACTTAAACTGAAATTATGGCAAAAAGCATGCATGAAATTAATTTACTACCTAACCGTGAAAATATTCTGCTAATACAATTTCTTCGCTGGTCTTTGACTATCGGCCGCCTCCTTATTATTCTGGTCGAGACATTGGCGCTGGGAACATTTCTTTATCGTTTTTCCTTGGATATGCAGATTTCAGATTTAAATGATGATATAAAACAGCAGCGCGTTTTTGCAACTAATTTTAAAGAACAAGAGGACAAATTCCGGAATTTACAGGTAAGGCTGGATCTTTCAAAAAAAATTGACGCTATGGGGGAAAATAACCCCAAAATACTCAGTGATATCATAGAAATGGGAAGAGGCTATATTACGTTTAAAAATATCTCTATATCAACCAACGCTATCCAAATTGAAGCGCAAGCTTCAACAATTGGTCCTTTGAGGATATTTATAAATACTATAAAAAAATATCCACAGTTTGAATCGGTCAGTATTGATAAAGTTGAGAATAAAACAGAGAGCGCTGTGATTATTATTAGTATTAATGTAAATTTAAAACAAAGCTATCAGCCTGTTGTGCTGGACGAAGATAAATTACAGGAAAATGATTCTTTTAACAAGGAAAAACTGGCGCAATAGAGATAATTAATAATTATGATTAGACTGCCGAAGAATTTTTTCGCGAATCTATCTCCGACGCAATATCGGGAATATTTAAAGTTACTGCCAAAACTAAATGATGAAAAGGCGCAGTCTTATGTTATGCTCGCCTTCACATTGGTGGCGTTGTCTTTTTTTGGGATTTTTGCCATTAAACCAACTCTTTCAACCATTACCGAGCTAAAACGGAAATTAGTTGACTTGCAATTTGTTAATCAAAAATATACCACCAAAATAAAGAATCTCAGCAAACTGCAGATTGCCTATAACTCACTATCAAACGATCTTCCGATTATTACCGACGCTATTCCGCAAAAACCGGAAGTTCCCAGATTAGTGGCTCAGATAAATGCGCTATTAAGTCGCTCAAATTTACAAACAACATCACTTAAGGCATTACGTGTTGAAATCGCGCCTGAAAGGCAGTCCTCCGGTAAGAACACTTCTTATGTTGTCTTTACGCTGGATGCTTCAGGCGCATATGATGATATACTTGCTTTTATTCAGTCGGTAATTCATTCCAATCGTCTTATTACTATTGAGACGATCTCAATTTCAAAAGATACTGAAAGTGGCGATGCGCTTGTCCTTAATTTGCGGGGTAGATCATATTTCAGGCCATAACATATGTTTAAACAAAAAGAAACGCTTATTATTTTATGGTTGACTTTTATAACTGTGGTCGCATGGATAAGCTTAAGCATTTTTCATATATGGGTAACATCAACAATTAGTGATATTGATACCATGGCGATTGAGGAGATCAATCCCGCATTTGATATGAATACTATTAATAAATTGAAAGCTCGTGAAATTGTCGTACCAATCTATCAATATAAAGAAACAATCCGTGAAAATATAGCAACGCCCGCCGGAGAAACTCCTATACCGCAAGCGCCTGAAGAACCATGAAAAAAACGTTTTTGAACAAACGCATACCTTCATTCCTTGGTTTACTTTTTTTAGCCATATCGGTGGTAATGGTTTCATGGTTTGGAAAAAGTTATACTCAGTTACGCAGTAAAGCTTCAATAGGAGAAACACCAAACAGTGTGCAAATTTCCAATATTACCGATATCTCTTTTACAGTTTCTTATACTACACAGGAGCAGGTAATCGGTGTAATCAGCTATGGACGTGATCTGAAGCTGGGACAAGTCGCGCTTGACGACCGGGACATAGAAGTTGGCCTGCCTGCCGGACAGGCAGGTAATCCTTCTGCCCGCCGGGTGCATCACATAACTATTTCGGATTTAGACCCGGGTACAAAATACTATTTTTCTATTCAATCAGGATCAATGGAGCTTCTCAATAACAAGGAGCCATATGAAGTAACAACAGCAAAAGAATTATCCGAAATTGCGCCTGATCAAGTGTCAGTTACAGGTAGTGTCAATTTTCCGGACGGTACTATTCCGATGGATGGTGTTGTATATCTCTCTACGTCTGCGTCGCAATTATTTTCAATTCCCTCTAAACTTGACGGAACTTATCATCTTTCAGTCAATTCTTTACGTACATCGGATTTAACAAGCTATGTCGTCTTAGAAAAAGATACTATTTTGCAAATGACGATTAAGAACGCGGTTAGTCAGTCTCTGGTAACAGTTAAGGCAATGCATGCAAATCCAATTCCGCCGGTTACTTTGTCCAAGGATTACGATTTTACTATTAATTCTTCATCCACGAGTCTTACAGCTTCCGAATCAGCGGATATTTCGTTAAATGCATCCCAGTCCGGCTTTCCTGTTTTTTCAAGCAATGTCGCAAGTGGCCCGGCTATACTGACACCAAAAGAAGCAGAGAAATTCATAGATCAACAACCTCTCTTTCAGGGGACAGCGTCTCCTTATGCGATAGTTGTGATTACTATTGAATCAACGCAGGATATTCAAACTAGTGTTGAGGCAGATAATCTTGGCAATTGGCAATTCAGGCCGGCTACGCCCTTAAGTCCTGGCGAGCATACTATTACTATTCATGCCCCGGATATTTTAGGCGTACAGCAGACTATCAAGCGGTCATTTACGGTGTTTGCGCAGGGTAGTCAATTTACAGAACCATCGGTTCCGCCGGTATTTAGCCCTACTCCAACCCCGCTCAGCGGGGCTTCATCTACCCCAACCCCGACTAAACCGGCGCCAACTATCGCTCCGACCCCCGTCTCTCCTCCGACGGTTACACCCGTACTTACTTTGACGCCGAGTATTATCCCGACGCCGGTAGTGCTGCAAACAATAACCCCGATCGTAACGATAACTCCTACCTCTCCGCCAGCCTCGCCCATATCGCCGCCCGGAAGTTCACTATTTCTCATAGGCGGAGCACTGGCGGCGTTTTCCATAACCGCAGGTTTTATGCTATTCTTCCTTTTATGATTAAGAAGAAAATTGCAATCATTGGAGCCGGTTTTACTGGACTCGCGGCAGGCTTTCGCTTACTGCAAATCGGACATGAGGTGACGGTTTTTGAAAAACATGATCGCCCGGGTGGGATGTCCGGCGGGTTCAGGGAAAAAGCATGGGAATGGACTCTGGAAGAATATTATCATCATTGGTTTACTAACGATATTCATATACTTGGGCTGGCAGCGGAAATCGGATATAAGACAATCATGTGTAAACCCGTAACATCAGTATACGTTGAAGATCAACTTTATCAATTTGATTCTCCGCAAAGCATATTGCGCTTCCCCAAGCTCTCTTTATTTGATAAATTACGAATGGCTGCTGCCATAGGCGTCATTCGTTATGACCCGTTTTGGAAGCCGCTGGAGGGGATTAATGCGGGCAGTTTCCTGCCCAAAGTGATGGGGAAAAAAGCTTATAGATTAATTTGGGAACCGCAATTTACCAATAAATTCGGAAAATATAGCGATGAAGTTTCACTCGCGTGGTTTTGGGCAAGGATCAGAAAGCGCACTCAGTCACTTGTGTATCCCGTAGGAGGATTTTTGCAATTCGCAAACGCATTGATAGAAAAAATTATCAAACTTGGTGGAAACGTTTTTTTCAATATGGAAGTAACTTCGGTCAAAGAAGATAATGGTGTTTTTTTACGCGTTTCAGAAAGAAAGAAGGAAAATATCCGCAAATTTGATTCTGCGATAATCACTATTCCTTCTACTGGTTTTTTAGAAATTGCGCCACAACTATCCCAAAATTATAAAAATTCACTGGGACGACTTAATTCCCTGGGAGCAACGAATCTGGTTTTAAGGCTCAATAAGCAATTTTTTCCGGATAAAACATATTGGCTTAGTATTTGCGATAGCGCGGCCGGAATTATGGCAATAGTTGAACACACAAATTTTATGGACAAAAGGCATTATAACAATGAGCACATTGTATACGTTGGAAATTACACCACTTCGGATCATCCCAAGTTTCTCGCGTCAAAGGAAAAGTTGCTCTCAACTTATGATCCCTTTTTACGAAAAATCAATTCCGCATACAAAAATAATTTAATTGACTATAAATTATTTAAGACTCCATTTGCCCAGCCGATTATTCCTCCATATTATTCAAAGTTAATCCCTTCAATCGCCACTCCGTTACCCAATATATATCTGGCTAATATGCAGCAGGTATATCCTTGGGATAGGGGCACTAATTACGCAGTGGAGTTGGGGGAAAAAACGGCGAGTATGGTGCATGAATATACCAAAATATAGAAATAAAATTTTATATTCATCTCCTCATAATTTATGTTTTGTATCTTTTATTTAATCAGGTTAATATAATTAATGCAAAATAGTACCCGGAGAATCATTTCTATATGTTTATTTACAGAAAAACACACACTTTTCTTTATTACTATTTTAATGCTCGTTTCTGCTTTCTTTCGGTTTTACAACCTTAATTGGGGATCGCCGTTTTATTTCCATCCTGACGAAAGAAATATCGCTGGCGTTGTAGCTTCTTCTTCTTTTACGACAATTTCATCATTTCTTAAAGGAACCTTTGCTTACGGCAATTTTCCGATTCTTTTAGCATCGTTGATAAAATCAATACCTACTCCTTTTTGGGGCTTTGCAGGTATTTCCGATTCGTTTGCGGAGTCGATACTAATCCTGCGTTTTTTGTCGGCATTTTTTTCTATTTTACTCTTACCGGTAATTTTTTTCTGCGGGAAATTTTGGTCCAAAAAAACCGCGTTTCTTGCGCTTCTTTTTTCAATCTTTTCCGTCGGTTTTATTCAACAGGCTCACTTTGGGACATTTGATGGGTTTATCTCTTTTTGTTCGTTAACGGTTTTTTTCTTACTTCTCCTTTTTATGCAATCGAAAAAAATATATTTTTATTATCTCGCTTTGCTCTTTATTTCATTAGGCGCTGCCTCAAAAATTACCCTTCTAATACTTGTCGCATTTCCAATTATAATACTTCTCTTAGAAGTAAAGAAAAAATCACTATCTTGGCTTAAAGCCCTAAGACATATTGTAGTAAGCCTGCTTTTAGTATCCGCGTTGACTGCGCTATTTTCTCCATACTATATAACAACTGACTTTAAAAACGGACTCCTTAATGAAAGAGGCATCGTTACAGGAACAACACAAGTTTTTTATACACAATCATTTACCGGCACAAAGGCTGTTATTTTTCAGTTTTTCTCTATTTTCCCATTTTTGGCCAATCCTTTACTTACAGTAATATTTATCCCATCCTTTTTTTACTTGGTTTTTATAGGAATAAAAACGCGGGATACTGGATCCCTTCTTCTTTGCGGTTTTTTTCTAATTCTATTTTTGCCACAGGCATTTTTATATGCAAAATGGACACGCTACATGGTGCCGACACTGCCGTTCATGTATCTTATTTGCGCAATCGCTTCTGTTGATTTTTGGGTATTTTTATCAAAAAGGCGTAGAATATTTATTAAGTTTTTATTATTAAGTATTTTAATTGGCGTAAATTCCATATTTGGGATTTCATATTTCATTACTGCTTTCGTTCAAGAAGATACACGGATTGCCGCAAAAAATTTTTCCAAACAACATATCCCGCCAAATTTATCTATCCTGAGCGAAGTATATGATTTAGGCATAACTCCGTTTAATGGCTCATTTCACAACATAACGCTCTATAATTTTTATGATCTGGACAATAGTTCTCCGCAATATACTCCGCAGACGCTGGCAGAGCAATTAGCGGTATCGGATTATATTATTCTTCCCAGTCAACGCATCCTTAAAGCTCGATTGCAAGAAGCGCAAATCTACCCAAATGGTCACGATTTTTATTCAGCATTATTCGCGCAAACGAACGGGTTTCAAAAAATCTACGAAACGCCTTGCGATATATTTTGTAAAATAACATACTTAAATAATCCTGTCTTTAGC
>Ga0180732_1001666_pt1 | contig 13150 bp, 11 predicted proteins | sample KR11_01MetaG_FD_148674 | JGI IMG/M metagenome (GOLD analysis project Ga0180732, IMG submission 148674) | Groundwater microbial communities from the Olkiluoto Island deep subsurface site, Finland - KR11_0.1 MetaG | ecosystem: Environmental > Aquatic > Deep subsurface > Groundwater | place...
TGATTTCTTAAAATAGCGGCCACCGATCCACCTTCTTTACCCAACCGCATCGCCAGCCCCTGTTTTTCGATGCAAAAATATCCCTTGACAAGCAAAAACAGCCCCCTATACTTCAAACCATCGAAAGCAATGCCTTATCAAAACCATTGCCTTTTCTACCCCTCTTCAAAGGAAATGCTTTCTTCGGTTTTTCCCGGGGTCATTTAGCGGGAATATCCATCTCAAGGATGGCCGAGCTGAGGGATTTTCCATGGATATCCACGGCCAACGTACATGTTACACCGCCACCGAGGGCGTTATGCATGACGAAATTCAGGGCACCAATGTTGGGCAGGCAGTAGCGGACGACTTCTCCCTTGACATGTTCTGAAAAAAACGCCTTGACCCGTTCTGCAGTCACATAGCGTTCCAGAAGCTTATAATCCTCTTCCCTGAAAGCGATGACGGAAATGTTGGATGTATTGCCTTTGTCTCCCGTTCTCGAATGCGCTATTTCTCTTAATATCATGTGATGACCTCGTAATGAACTTCCGGTTTCACCAGGCTGCCCGGGATTAATGTGGAAAGCATGGCCACCACCTCACGGGTCTCCTTTGTCGCGCCGGCCCCCCCGGCGGGGCCATTCGTATAGAGTGTTTCCACTTCGCTGCCAATCCGGATCGCTTCCCGCATGCTTGCCGTCCGGCCGGCAACCCTCAAACGCACTTCATAGGGATCAGAGGATGTGCGGGAGAGCAAAGGGCCGTGCAAGGAATCCACGCCGATCAGATCCGCCCTAATCTCGTCCACTTTCACCCCTGTGAGCTTGAGCCTCTCCAGCACGATCTGCCGGGCGAGCCGTCCTTTCGAAACCGCTCCTGGCCCTGCGTAGCTGATTTGTCCTTCGCCGATGTAGCTGTCAACATAACCGATGCTGACTTTTAGTTTTCCTGTCTTGGGTTTCCCTCGTCCACCCTGAATCATGACATGGTCTTCTTGGATCTGTTCCAGCCTGACACCTGTGAAATCGGCGACGACGTCGGGAGTCAAATAAGACGAGGGATCATGTATTTCGTAAAGCAGCTGCTCTTTGCACGTTGCGGGAGTCACCCTCCCGCCCGATCCGGGCACCTTGGTGATCACCGCAGTGCCGTTTTCCGACACTTCTGCCAGAGGAAAGCCAAGCCGGGCCAGGCCCGGAACCTCTTTGTAACCGGGATCGGCAAAGTACCCGCCCGTCACCTGACCCGCGCACTCGAGTAGATGCCCAATGACAATCCCCTGACCCAGTTTCGTCCAGTCTTCCTGGCTCCAGCCGAATTCATGTATGATTGGCGCCAGAAAAAGGGACGGATCCGCGACACGTCCTGTGATGATCACATCGGCCCCGGATCGCAGAGCCTCCAGAATCGGGCCCGCTCCGAGGTAGGCATTCGCTGAAACCAGCCGTCCCTCCAGTTCGGACACCTTCACGCCATTCTCGCTGATCGTGTAATCGCCCTGCCGGATGATCGTAAGCATATCATCCCCCATGACCGCCGCGATTTTCAGGCCGCCCAACTTCAACCGTTTGGCGACTTCAACAATTTTCTTCATCCCCCACAGGGGATTGGCCGCCCCCATGTTGGTAATGATCTTCACCCGTTTTTGCCGGCACACGGGGAGAACAGCCTCCATGCGCTCCGCGAGAAGCGGATCATAGCCCTGCTCGGGATCCTTCATTTTGAGCTGCTGTGCGATGGCGATAGTCCTTTCCGCCAGGCATTCGAAGACGAGGTAGTCGATGTTTCCTTTCTCGGCCAGTTCTATCGCCGGTTCGATGCGGTCACCTGAGTAACCCGCACCGGAGCCAATCCTCATTTTTTTCATAGAAAAAGCCCTCCAAGGATCATCGTGGATGTCTCTACAAGTGTTGAAGCGAAAGCCATGATTCAAGGTGTCCAAGAGGTAACGCACCAAACAATAGAAAATACTGCAGCTCTGGCCATTTTCTATAAGAATTCACTTGGGGGCAATATACGCTTCGTAACCCTGTGAGTCAATGCAATAATGGCTCTCGGGTGTGCGGCAAATTTATGAGTAGATTTTCACGCCGCCGCACGATGTTCCCAAAAATCTTCCCAACGGTTGCTCATAATACTGCAGCGCAGGGCGATAATACTGTTCGCTCCCCTGACTGTCCAGTGCATACCCGACTGTTTCAGGCGCTGCCCAACGACAGTTCGGCACCCTGCCTCCAAGACGCCAGAGCCTACAAAGAGACCTCTCTTCCTGAAATCCGCATACCGCATCCGTTCCTTGTTCTTCTCAAAATAACCGGTCTCCCGTTCACATATCGCTTGATCGTGTCCCGGCAGGAATGAGCAGCGATTGATGGCATCAATGACCTCTTCCGGCCTGCCATCATCCAGTTCCTTGCGGCGTTCCTCTGTCCACTGATACAGTTTATCTTTGTTCTGCCCGCCGTCTCTTTCTTCACCACCGGCACCCCGGTTCCATCCATGCACACATACATTTGGGGAACCGGTTTGATCGGAATAATATTATCCGATAATGACGCCGCAGCTTCGGCAGCATGAAACGCCTCCGCTTGACCACCTACTGTCTGGGATATACGCTCTACTTCCTTTGCACTGACACGGATATCGGCCAACTCATACAAGTCTTCATGCCCCAGACCGAATGACCGGTAGGCGCCAACCTTGCTCATCATCCGGCGTACCCCGGAACTGTAAGACGTCCCCTCGATGTCCAGAGCACTGTCTTTCGGACAATACCCACTCCTACACTCCCGATCGTAATAGTAGGCCCGTGTGACCGTCATCGGACCTAATACCGTCAAAAGTTTCTTGTCTCGAAACTCAATAAACTCATATTGATGATCGTTTTCGCAGGGGATCGTCCTTCCACGGTAATCGCCACCATCAGCGTTTACAAACATCTCAAGCATCCTGCGACCAATACCGTGCATTGAGGAACGAATAGCAAGCTCAAACGATTCCAGGTCAAAACTGTCGGCGTTATCCCTCGCAAAATAATACCGACCAACAATACGCTCTATCTCTTTCTGTACTTCACCATGGTTGCATTCCATAAGTATTGCGGTCCATGTCCGGGATGGCCTTCCTGGGTGCAAATACAATTTTGCTTCCCACATCTTCGGTAGTTAACGGATATCATCCCTCGGCGAAAATCTCCAATTGCTGATAGTAAGCTGAAAGAAATGAGAGGTCCTTTCAAACAAAACTACAAGATTTGAAACGGTAATCATCAGGTAGTAAGTGAGAAGGGCAAGGCCCTAACTAACCCTGCCCGCGATGTTTGGTGAGTCTTTCCGCAGCGTGTCATTGCCTCGAGTTCTTTGCGCTCCACTTTTGGTCAGTGTTACTCGATATCTTGGCGACATGGCACACTCCTCCGTTGAGTTGTTGCCAGAATATAATGCTTTCTCTAAATAAGATATAATGTTACATTGTAGTAGTAGGACCGACCGCGGGATCTTCCCAGGGATTTACAGAGACATTCCAGTTATTTGGACAAGGTGAGCTTTATAAATGAATTTATTTCGCTCGTTGTTAGTTCACCATGACGCAAGCAAAAACCGTTGATGCACGGCAACTCAAATTGATGCTCTACGACGGCACGGAGTTTGCGCTCCTCGACGTCCGCGAGGCGGGCCAGTTCGGCGAATCGCACATGTTGTTCGCCACACCATGTCCCTACAGCCGGATCGAGCTCGACATCGGTACGTTGGTGCCGAGCAGGCGCGCTCCCATCGTTCTGACCGATGAAGGCTGCTCGGGGATCGCCGAGCGAGCAGCGAAGCGGCTTCAGGCCGTTGGCTACACCGACGTTGCTGTGGTCAAGGGGGGCAACAGGTCCTGGGCCGAGGCGGGTCACATGCTCTTCGCTGGAGTAAACGTGCCGGGTAAAATTTTTGGCGAGATGGTCGAGCACGTCTATCACACGCCGCATATCACTGTGCGGGAACTCATGCGCATGAAGGAAGCGAGTGAAGACCACGTCATCATCGATGGCCGCCCTGTGAACGAACACCACAAGATGACGATCCCCGGCAGCATCTGCTGCCCCAACGCGGAACTGCCCCTGCGCCTGCCCGCGATGGTGGGAAACCCGAAAATGAAAATCATCGTGAACTGCGCCGGTCGCACACGCTCCATCATCGGCGCGCAGACGCTCATCAACTTCGGAATCCCGAACCCGGTGTATGCGCTGGAAAACGGGACGCAGGGCTGGTTCCTGGCTGATTTTCCACTCGAATACGGCTCCACGCGCAAGTATCCGGAAAAGATCGATGAATCCGCGTTGCCCACGCTACAGGCGGCGGCGAGTAAACTCATTGAGCGATTTGCGGTTGGTACCGTCACGGCGCAAGATGTCCAAGTGTGGTTGAACGACGAGAACCGTTCGACGTATCTCCTCGACGTGCGAACACCGGAGGAATTCAAGGCAGGAACGATCACCGGTGCCGTGCACGCCCCCGGCGGCCAGTTGATCCAGGCGACCGATCAGTGGGTCGGCATGCGCAACGCGCGTATCGTGCTGATCGACGGCGGCGAGAACATCCGCGCGCCCGTCGTCGCAAGCTGGTTGAAGCAATTAGGCTTTGATGTCTATGTACTTGAAGGAGGCATGAAATCTGGACTAACGAGGATACCCGCAGCAAAGTCCTCTCTGCCGGTGCTGCCGACAATCTTCGTTGCTGACTTGAAAAAGGCGCTCGACGCGGGCGCCGCCGCTGCGTTTGACCTCGGGCAGAGCATGAACTTCCGCAAAGCCCACATCCCCGGCAGCCAATGGAGCACTCGCTCACGCCTCGTCGCGGCATCGCAGAGCGTGAAAGGAACGATCGTGCTCATGGCGGAAGATGACGACATCGCACGCTTGGCGGCCGTCGATCTGCTCGAAGCGGAGATCGGGGAGGTACGCTTGCTGACCGGGGGCCTCGCCGCGTGGACGAGCGCGGGCTACGCCACCGAAGCCACTCCCAGTGTGCCGCCAGATGCCGAGTGCATCGACTACCTCTTCTTCGTCCACGATCGCCACGCCGGCAACCGCGAAGCGATGAAGCAATATCTCGCATGGGAAACCGGCCTCATTGGCAAACTCGACGAGCAAGACAGGGCGTCCTTCAAGGTGGGCCCGATGGGCAGAAGGCACTCCTCGCCTTCATGAGGAAAGCGTACAAAGAGTCGCAGATCCACCCCTGGGAAACCTTTCAATATGGGCGAATGCCGCTCGCCCAACCTTCGCTCACGTGCCGGTAACCCGCGGGCATGACTTCTGCCGAACGGGTCAACTCGAATTTGAAGGACAATTATGGTGGAAGGTTCGTGCGGCTGCGCAGGGTAGCCAAGGTGATGACACTTCTAATGTTTGGGCTGATCCCGATAACTGCAACGCAGATCTTCCGACTCCTGGAATGAGAGAAACCGGGACATCAGCTACATTGCCCAGCATGCCTTCGAGCAGGTGTCGCCCCGCTTTGCCTCAAGCCTAAAAGCGGACGACATTATTGTCGCGGGCCACAATTTCGGCATCAATTCTTCACGCGAGCAGGCAGTGCACGTGATACGCATGATGGGTGTGGCAGCGGTCGCTGCTCGGTCGTTCGGACGGCAGTTTTACCGCAATGCCATCAACAATGGCCTGCCGCTTGTCGAGTGCGACGTCGGCGGCATCACCGAGGGCGATGAGATCACTGTTGATCTCGCTGCCGGCCGGGTAACGCTGGCTCGAGGTGTGGTGCGCAATGTGAAGCCGCTGCCGCGCGAAATTCTGGCGATGCTCTCGGCCGGCGGACTGATTCCTTTTTTGCAACAACACCCGAATTGGAAACAGGCATGGAGTCCGTTGAAGCGGCTGCGAAGAAACAGGCTGCAATCATTAGCGATAAGAAGAGTGTACGTTCCATAACCGATTCACTCAAAAGGGTCATCGGGAAGTAGCCGGTGGGGCAACAGTACAATTACTTATGGACATGTTACTATGGACATTGATCAAGAATAGATATAAGGCTATATTATAAATATACTGCTCATCATAATGACATGTCATGAAATTCGATCAATTAAAGGCATTTCACCGGGTTGCATTGACCGGCAGCTTTACCAAAGCGGCCAAATCGCTGCACCTTACGCAACCTGCGGTGAGTAAGCAGATCCAGCTACTCGAACACTCCCTCGGCATCAGGCTCTTCGACCGTCAAGGGAAAAAGGTCCGCCTCACCAATGAGGGCAATACCCTTATAGCGTATACCGACAGATTGTTTAATCTCTACGGGGAAATCCTTGCCCTCTTCGAATCGGAACAGAGCATGGAGCACGGGAAGATCGCCATCGGTTCCTCGAACGTAATGGGAACATACTATCTACCCAATATCATTAGACTCTATAACAATAAATATCCGGGGATTGAGATCGACCTGCGTCTGGGCAATTCCGATTATGTGATCGATAAAATCCTCGAGGGCGAAGTCGACATAGGGATTGCCGGCAAGGCAGGAAACCATTCGAAACTCTCCAGGCAACTCATCCACAAGGAGCCTCTGCTCCTCGTCTCCTCTATCCCTCTAACCTTCGGTACCGCCAATACTGAGCCGACCGACATTCATAAAATACCATTATGAGCATCATTATGATTTATAATTTGACCTTATATGCTCTTTTAAATTAAGTAGTCTGGGCGTTGCGAAGTGTGATAGCATATCATGTACAATGTGAACCCGTTTATTAAATTGATGATACATGTACCGATGAGGAGTGCACTGATCTATGAAGATTACCAATGTTGATGTCTTTACGGTGCGTGTCCCGTTGAAAGGGAAGTTTACCACATCCCAGTCATCGAGAACCCACCAGGTATCGGTGGTTATCGAAGTGTCTACTGACGAAGGCATGGTCGGTTTGGGGAATGTGGATCCTTCTCCAAAATATTCGACGGAGACGCCGGAAGAAATCGTCGCCTGTCTAAATGATGCACTGATCCCCGCCGTGATGCATAAGGACCCGCGGCACATAGTCCTCCGTCTGAGCGATATGGATCGCGTGCTGCAAGGGCATTACCATGCAAAAGCTGTCTTGGAGATGGCCTTTCAGGACCTTGCCGCCAAAGACCTGGGTATTCCGGTCTGTCAACTGCTCGGGGGACCTGTCTGTGAAAGGGTATCCCTCATACCATCGTGGATCGGCCATATGTCTCCCGAAGAGGGGGCGAACAGGGCTGCAGAGTGGGTGGAGAAGGGTTACCGGACATTGAAGATAAAGGTCGGAGCGGGTGTGGAAGAAGACGTCGAGCGCATTCGGGCCATCCGGCGGGCAGTGGGACCGGATGTGCACCTGCGTCTCGACGCAAATGAAGGATACACTCCCGACGAGGCAATCAAGGCCATTCAAGGATTTGCGCCATACCACATTCTCTACTGTGAACAGCCGGTGCCTCGGGAAGATTGGGACGGGATGGCGCGGGTGCGCAAAGCGGTGGATGTTCCGATTATGGCCGATGAAGGCATTGTGGGTCCGAAGGACATCGTCATTGCGGCAGAAAAGGGGGCCGCAGATATCGTTAAAGTAAAGGTGATGAAAAACGGTGGAATCTACGGAACAGGCCGCATGATCTGGCTTGCCGGTTCGCTCGGATTAAAATGCGTGCTGGGACATGGTTTTACCCTCGGCATCAACTCCTTAAGCGAGATTCACCTTGCCGCGGCTCTACCGAATGTCATGATGCCCATCGAAACAACGGGTATGCTGAAAGTGGTGGAGGACATCATTACCGAACCTATTCAAATCGATAAAGGATGGGTAAAGGTACCCATGATTCCCGGTCTGGGCGCTACATTGGATCGAGAAAAGCTCTTAAGATTTCAGATATAAAGGAGGAAAACGTAAGATGACGGCAAAAATACCGGAAACGATGCAGGTCATCGAAATCAGCGAACCGGGTGGTCCCGAAGTCCTTTCAACCGGAAGCAGACCCGTACCGCAACCGAAACCGCAAGAAGTCTTGATTCAGGTTGCTGCTGCCGGTGTAAACGGTCCCGATATCGTACAACGAAAGGGATTATATCCGCCGCCAAAGGGGGCGTCAGACCTTCTCGGCGTTGAGATTTCAGGCACCATCGTAGCCGTTGGCGATGATGTCAAAGGCTGGTCTCCCGGAGACGAAGTCTGCGCTCTTTCCAACGGCGGAGGGTATGCTGAATATTGTACTGTTTTGGCGCCGCACTGTCTTTCTGTTCCAAAGGGGCTGAACATGATTGAAGCGGCAGGGATACCAGAGTCATTCTTTACCGTGTGGAGCAACGTTTTCATGGGAGTCGGCCTGAAAGCGGGAGAGACCTTCCTCGTCCATGGCGGCGCCGGCGGCCTGGGGACGACATCGATTCAACTTGCAAAGGCATTTGGCGCCCGTGTCTTTGCAACTGACAGCCCTGCGGCAAGGTGCGAGGCATGCAAAAAACTGGGCGCCGACCGGGTCATCGATTATAATGAGGAAGACTTCGTCGAGGTCATCAGAAATGAGACGAAGGGCGCCAACGTTATCCTCGACATCGTCGGTGGCGAATACATTGAGCGCAATATCAAGGCATCGGCGCCCGACGGCCGAATCCTGCAACTGGCCTTCAATCTGGGATCTAAAGTCAACATCAATCTGATGCCAATCATGCTGAAGCGACTGGTTTACACCGGCTCTACGCTCCGCAGCCGTCCGGATGCGTTCAAAGCGGAAATCGCCAGGCAACTGAAGGAGCAGGTATGGCCGAAGATTGAAACGGGAGAGGTAAAACCGAGGATTGACAAAACCTTCCCTCTCGCAGAGGCTGCCAAAGCGCATCGGCTTATGGAAAGCGCAGGGCATGTGGGAAAGATCATTCTCATACCCTGAATGAAACAGGAGATTCAGAAATAATTATCATATATGATGAAAGGAGAAACACATGACTGAAGTAAACATGGATGAAATAAACAGAAAGATAGATGCATGGGTTGAGGAAACCTATAAAATGACCGGCAAAGAGGCGCGGGAACGGGAGACATGGAATTACGATGTGACTGCCGATACAATAAAACATTTCTGCTACGGCACCGATGACGACAATCCACTCTATATCGATCCCGAGTATGCCGCAAAGACAAAATATGGCAAGCTCATCGCACCCCCCGGATACCTGTTCTCCGTTCTCTATCCGATTCTCCATGGCAAGCCCATGGCGGCGCCCCTCGCCTCTCTCATCGGAGGAGTCACCTGCGAATGGTTCGTGCCGATCTATGTGGGCGACAGGCTTCATGCCATCTCCAAGCAGGCTGACTTTTTCGAGAAAAAGAACAAAGAGGGGCGGCGACTCAACTTTGTCATTTCAGGCATTGACTACATCAACGACAAGGATGAAGTGGTAGGCAAGGCCACCGGGACCATGATTATGGCCACGCAGGTGGGCAGGACGGTTATGTTTGAGCGCCCCATCCATCGTCTCTCCGACGAGGAACTTGCAGAACTGGAAAAGACCTTTAAGGCGGAAAAGCGAACCGGCGCAGAGATGATCTATTTCGAAGATGTCAAGGTAGGAGAAAAAATTCCATCAATGACACGCGGCCCCCTCACCATCGGCGATATGGTGGCCTGGAATGCCGCCATCGGCCCATCCTACAAGGCCGGCCGGTGGGGATTTTTGGACACACTGAAGGGACCCCACTCCGTGGCCGTCAATCCTGCATTGAACTTCCCGGTGAAATACTCTCAACAGCATGAGGATTTCAATCTCGCTGCTGGGCGCGGCATGCCGGGGCCCTTCGACAATGGAGTGATGCGATTCGCCTGGGCGGCGCCCCTGATCACAAACTGGATGGGAGACAACGCCTTTATGCACAAACTTGACATCAAGGTGGCAGCGCCCGGAATCTACGGCGATGTTGTCGTTTATGAAGGAACGATTACCGAAAAGGACGAAGAAAAGGGTATCGTGAAGATAACCATTACCGGAACGAACCAGACGGGACAGGTTTCAACTAACGGTTCTGCTCTTGTTGAGCTCCCACACAAATAAGTAAAACCTTCCGCATGTGAAGCTCCCCGCCCGTAGGGCGGGGCTTGCGGGTTGCGCTCCCGGTCATAACAAGGGGGCCTCGCTTGACTAGAATCATATTCGGTTGTATCGAGGCCCTTTTCAGATTTGGACGAAGGGAAAGTGCCCACATTTTCAGGCAAAGCCGATTATGGAGGAAAGAAAGACATGATCTTAAAAGATTCAGACGGTTTAATATCCGACCTCAAGGTACTGGAACTGGGACATATTGTGGCCGGACCTACCGCCAGTCTGCTCTTGGCGCAAATGGGGGCAGACGTTATAAAGATCGAACGCCCGGGCAGTGGAGACCAGGCCCGGTTCAGCCGGGGTAATCAAGGTTATTTCCTGGCCTTCAATACGAACAAGCGCAGCATCACCCTCGATATAAAAAGCGAGAAGGGCAGGGAAATCTTCACGAAATTCTTAAAAAAAACCGATGTGATCATCGACAATTACGGCCCCGGGGTTTTGGACCGACTGGGGTTCGCGTATGACGAGATGACAAGGATCAATCCTCGAATTATCCATTGCAGCATCAAAGGCTTTCTCCCCGGGCCCTATGCCGAACGCACCCTCCTCGACGAGCCGGCTCAGATAATGGGCGGTCTCGCTTACATGACAGGACCTCCCGGCATGCCGCTTCGCGCGGGGGCTTCTCTCATCGATATGGCGGGGGCCATGTTCGGCGTTATCGGCGTTTTGTCGGCCCTCCACGAAAGAGAAAAAACAGGTCGTGGCAGGCAGGTGCAGGTTGGACTCTTCGAGACAGCGGTCTTCCTCGTTTCCCAGCATATCGCCAAGGCGGGAATCTCGGGTGAAGTACCGCCGCCGATGCCGGAACGCGGCGCCGGGAAGGACCTGGGATGGGGGATATACCGGATCTTTGATACGAAGGATCACCGTCAGGTATTTATCGGCGTCACCGGCGATCGTCACTGGGAAAGATTCTGCAGAGAATTTGAACTAAAAGATCTCTGGAAGGACGAATCACTCCGAACCAACGAAGGACGGAGGAATGATTATGTTCGTCTCAATCAGCAGACTGAAGAACTCATTAAAACCCTCGACTTTCAGGATGTGATCAGACTGCTTGAAAGGGCCAATATTCCTCATGCGCCGGTTAATACCCCTATGGATCTTTTTCAGAATCCCCACCTCTTAGGGAGAGGACACTTTACCGAAGCAACGGCGCCGGACGGGACCTCTTCTCCATTGCCCAAATTGCCCTTTATCTTCAATGGCTGGGAAGGGGTCACACGGCGAAATCCGCCGAAACTGGGTGAGCACACCGCCCAGATATTGGCCGAGTTGGGATATTCACAGGAAGAGATCGAAAAGCTGATTCCAGATAACGAATCAGGTATCTGACAGTGCCGCTCGACGAACCAACGGTAAATCTTTGTGGTGTGGAAAGATGTTTTGTGGATGCAGAAGAGCCATCCCTCTGTAATGGAAGAATAATGTGTATCACGTAGGGCGCTCCCAAGAAAAGGGGGCTCCGGTATATTGGATCAGAGGCATGCCGATACAATTACCGGTCCATCCATCTTGCGCCGGTTGCCTCATAATGGTACCCACAAAGTTCTTTTTTCTGCCATCGCGCTTGCACAGTGCGGGTTGAAAGGTGCTGTACAAGCGTATCTGTCGCAAATCCAGACTTCAATAAATAATTGATGACCTCTCGGTAGAATAGGAAGTATCGATCATGTGGAGACCGTATATGTATCTGTCAATTCATTTCATCAATTCCCCTTTTTGATCTCCTTGAACACACCTAACAAAAACCACGACATCGCGCGGCTTAATTATCTTGACACATAACGGCATTCTCCTTACACTCCTCAAACCGGTCAAACCGGTTCCCGCGAAAATCAGATGTGATAAGCAAAAGGAGCTGAGTAGCGATGAATCATGAATATCCAGTGGCTGTCATTACAGGGGCCGGCGCCGGGATCGGCCGGGCGTGTGCGATCCGTTTCGCCCGGGAAGGCGCCCGCGTCGTCGTTGTGGACCGGACGGACGAAGACGGCCAGGCGACGGTGGATCTCCTGAAGTCCCGTGGCGCGGAGGCCATGTTCGTCCACGCCGATGTCTCTGTCGAGGAGCAATGTCATCATTTCGCCAGGGCGGCGTGCGACACTTACGGCCGTATCGATGTTCTCGTCGCAAATGCGGGCGTGCGGGTATTCGGCACCTTGCTGGAGTCGACCGGCGACGATTGGGACAAAATACTGAGCGTCAACCTCAAAGGGGTGAGTTTTTCCTGCAAAGCGGTGCTCCCCAGGATGATCGAACAGAAATCCGGGGCGATCGTCCTGATCGGATCTACGACCGCCATGACGGGACGAACCGACATGCCCCTGTATGACGCCACCAAGTTCGGCGTTTTGAGCCTGACCCGAAGTCTCGCCGCCACCTATGGAAAAGACGGCATTCGCGTCAATGCCGTCTGCCCCTCGCTGACATTGACCGACTTCCACTTCCGGAAGGCCGCGGCTCGGGGGGTCTCCCCGCAGGAGCTCAGGGAACGCCAACAGGGCTATGGCCTGCTCGGCAGACCCGGAGAACCGGAGGAGATCGCGTCCGTCGTCCACTTTATGGCAAGCACGGACGCCTCGTTCGTCACCGGGCAGTACCTGATCGTCGACGGCGGATATTCGATCGGTTCGAAAACCGGATAACCGAGGAGTGAATGGCAAAGACTTGCAACCGGTGCAACCGTCTTCTCCGGGAGGATGAGCCATGGACAAAATCGGCGCAAACCGTCTGCGGGGGGGAGATATCCTTCTGTATAACGGAAACAGCTGGATATCCAAGGCCATCCAGTTTATGGACGGTACGGAAGTCAACCACGCGGCGATCTGTCTCGGCAGGGGCAAGGTCGGCGAGGCGCTGGAGACGGGCCTGACAGAGCGGACATTCCGGGCCAGTGCCGAAGATGACCGGTACGTCATCATCAGCCGGTTGAGCGCACAGCCCGGAACGATGAAGCCGGTAACGAAGAAGGCCTATGACTATCTCAAATCGGGCAACCGATATGGCTATGAGCAGATCGTGCTTCTCGCCTTCCTCGGGGTAACGCGG
>Ga0180732_1001667_pt1 | contig 13129 bp, 11 predicted proteins | sample KR11_01MetaG_FD_148674 | JGI IMG/M metagenome (GOLD analysis project Ga0180732, IMG submission 148674) | Groundwater microbial communities from the Olkiluoto Island deep subsurface site, Finland - KR11_0.1 MetaG | ecosystem: Environmental > Aquatic > Deep subsurface > Groundwater | place...
CTCGTGTCATTAATGATATGACAGCATTGTATGCATTGCAATCATTGACGTCAAGCGATTGTTGTTACCGGTTATTGGATCTTATTCTTTCTGTCTTTTCTTAGCGTCTTAGCGCCTTTGCGTGAGCCCCGGTTTTTAATCTGCGTCAATCTGCGAAATCTGTGGACCGGTTGCCCCTGCCTCTTCCCCTGATTTTCTTTGCGTCTTTGCGCCTTCGCGTGAGTCAGATGGTTCGGTGTTTGACAAAACAAATATTTTAACGTTGCATTTTCAATAAGTTATCTGATAATAGAAAAACTATGGAAAAACGAACCAAGGAATGGTTGGCTCAGTCTGATTATGACGTTGATACTGCCTCCTATATGTTTAAAGGAGGCAGGTATATCTATGCCGTATTCATGTGCCATCTTTCTATAGAAAAAGCCTTAAAAGGATTGTATTATGAAAAAATTAGGGAAGTTCCACCCAAAACACATAGTTTGATACATTTGTTGTATGCAGTAGGAATAAGCCCTCCTGAAAACCACGGACGTTTTGTTGTTAAATTAAATGAAGCCAGTATCCCGACGAGGTATCCGGAAAACTTGGTGCAGCAGATAAAGATCTATAATGAAACGGTTGTCTATGACATTTTGCTTAAAACACAGGAACTCATTCAATGGATAAAAAATCAGTTTTAGAAATCGTAAGCCGTTTTTATCAGGGCATAATCAAGCAGGGCATCAAACCTCAAAAGATTATTTTATATGGCTCCTATGCAAATCAAACTGAAACGGAAACCAGCGACATTGATATTGTTGTCATATCCGATGATTTCAAAGGAAAGAACTATTGGGAGAGGATCGATATTCTAACCGAAGTTATCTATGAAATTTTTGCGCCTATTGAAGCTGTTGCGATGACACAGGAAGAATGGGAAGAGGGGGATTCCTTCATTTCAGATTTTGCCCGTAACGGCGAAGTCCTTTTTGCAGCCTGATTTTCATCTCACGCCCGCTTCGCTCAAGCCGCCAAGCCGCAAAGGAAAAGCTGTGAACAGTGAACAGAAGCAAAAAGCCCTAACGAGACAAACGAAACAGACGAAATAATCGTCCCGCCCCAACATTGTCTTTTCTTGGCGTCTTTGCGTCTTTGCGTGAACCCATGTTTTTGACCTCACTCCTCACACCTCACACCTCACTCCTCACTCCTCACACCTCACTCCTGCCTCTTTCCATATTTTTCTCATCACTCATCACTGTCCCTGCGGCTTTCACAGTTCACTGTCTTTCCACTATTGCCTGAACGATTCGGGGAGCAGTCTTCCCGTCCCAGAGTTCCGGGCGGGTTGGGGTTCTGTCCAATGCCATGGTTTTTTTGTACTCAGCTTTGATTTTTTCAATATCATTGCCCACAAGCACACTGGCACCCCCATGCTCCCTGAGTGTGACAGGCCGTTCTGTATTCCAGCGCAGTGTCAGGCAAGGTGTGCCCAAAACACAGCACTCTTCCTGCAATCCACCACTGTCGGTTAGCATAATCCGCGCGCCCATATTCAGCCGCAAAAGATCATGATAGTTTAACGGGTGCAAAATGAGTAAATTCTTCGTCTGCAAGACCCGATCCCACAAACCAAAATCCTGCATCTGCTTCACCGCTCTGGGATGCGCTGGCCAGAGTAGGGGCATATCCTCCGAAACCTGGTTAATAAGAAAGTCAATGATACCGGCAAAGATTTTTTTATCATCCACGTTAGACGGTCTGTGCAGGGTCATGGTTGCAAAATTGCCGTTGATCAGATTTTCCTTTTGGGCATCAGATAACTTTGCCTGACCGCTTTTCGTATTGGTTTCAACAATGGCAACGGGGTTAAGGGCTTCCGCTTTTTTCCTTTGGGCTTCTAAGGTATCAATCATGATGTTGCCCACAAATTTGATCTGATTCTCCGGCACACCTTCCTGCCGCAGGTTGTCCCCGGATAATCGGTCCGGTGTAAACAAAAGGTCTGAAAGCCGGTCGGTCACCAGCCGGTTGATCTCTTCGGGCATGGTCATATCCCTGGACCGTAAACCCGCTTCAATATGGGCACATTTTACATGTTCTTTTTTGGCAGTAATGGAACAGGCACAAGTGGCATTCACATCTCCCACCACCACGACCCAATCCGGTTTCTCCTTTTGCAATACTTTTTCAAACTCGATCATGGTGCGGCCCACTTGCTCGGCGTGGGTGCCGGAGCCAACATTTAAATTGATGTCCGCATCAGGAATATCCAATGCCTTAAAAAATGCCTTGGACATTTTATCATCATAATGCTGCCCCGTATGTACCAACAAATGATCCAGTTGATTCTCATTGCTCCGGTTATATTCTTTGATTGCCCGAATAAACGGCGCGATCTTCATAAAATTCGGTCTTGCCCCAACTACACTGATGATTTTCATCTGTCTTTCCTAACTTATTTTATACGCTCTTCCACCCTCGCGCCCAACCGCTCTCACGCCCTAACGGTTCTACCGGTCCTCACGCTCGCTACGCTCAAGCCGCAAAGCCGCAAAGGAAAAGCTGTGAACAGTGAACAGTGAACTGTGAACAGAAACAAACGCCCCGCCCCAACATTGTCTTTTCTTGGCGTCTTTGCGTCTTTGCGTGAACCCATGTTTTTGACCTTACTCCTTACTCCTCACTCTTCCCCTGATTTTCTTGGCGCCCTTGCGCCATCTGTGGATTCAATTTGATTCATTTTTAATCCGTGTAATCTGCGTAATCTGTGGACCAATAAGGAAAACCTGACCCCCGATCATGACGATCCCATTAAAAATACCGGGCTGGGATCTGCATAATATTATCGGCCAGGAATTCAATTTTATCTGAGTTATTCACAATTATCCCTAAAGGGGCATTAGTGTCCTTTAAAAAATTCTTCAATGCCGTCAGTGTTCCTTTTTTAATTTTATGGCCCAGCTTGATCTCAATTGGAATAACGCCAAAAGGAGCGTCAACAATTAAATCTATCTCTGACTTGTCCCTGGTTCTGTAAAAATAAAAATCAATGCCTGCTGTTAATGTGCACTGAAACCCCCTTATGATTTCCTCTGCAACAAAAGATTCAAATGAAAAACCGGCCACCGGATGAATCAGCAAATTATCAAGGCTGTAAATTTTCAAGAGATGATGCAGTATCCCCTGGTCCCTGAAAAAGCCCTTGGGCATCTTCTGCACCTTCTTTAATTTGTTCTTCTCATAACTTCTCAGATTGCGCCATATAAATGTATTATGAATTATTTCAAGATATTCTTTTGAAGTAACAGAGCTGACTTCCAATGCCCTGGCTATGTCTGACTGATTGATAATTTTGCCGGAGTGAAAGGACAGGGTCTGGATGAAAAGACGAAAATTATGAGGGTTAATCCCGGGGAAAAGGCGTTGAATATCCCTCCTGATATAATCTGAGAAATATTCATCCATCCATAAACCGTAAAACTCCGGAGCATCACGGCCTTTCATCCTGGGCTCCGGGTAACCGCCTAACTGCCAATGGTCGTATACCTGCCTGACATCCAACTCTGACTTTAGATTTGAAATCCGTCCTAAATCCGGTTTGTCTTCAGAAAGCAGGGCGTAAATTTGAGGAAGAGGTTTGTCATAAAATTCCGCCGCCTTAAAGGGCCAAAGTTCAATAGTTGCAATTCGCCCGGCCATACTTTCGGACAGGCCTTTAACTATATCAGGGGAACTTGATCCAGTAAGGAGAAACCTGCCGACTGCTTTTCTGTCTTGATCAATGATACCTCTCAATACTTTGAATAATTCCGGGTATTGCTGGGCCTCATCAATAATAGTTTTTTCACTTTGCCTGGAAAAAAAACCCAAGGGATCACTCGTTATCAGTTGATAGTCATCCGGTCTTTCCAGATCATAGTATTTCCAATCCGGACGGATATTTTCAACCAGTGTTGATTTTCCACATTGCCGTGAACCAATAATGGCAACAACCGGGAACATGCCCAAAAGCCGGTCTACTTTATGCTCGATTAATCTCTTTTTATACGTCATTTTTAAAAGCTACCTTTAAAAAAGACGGCTGTCAAGCAGAAACTAAACAGGGATACTTCCCTATTAAATCCCCATTTTTTTACGGATGCGGGATGTTTTTTCCGTTCCATTTACCACCACCGCCTCTCAACCTCTAAACCTCTAAACCTCTTAACACCTCCAAGCCCTAACGGTCTTTCACGGTTCTCCCGCCCTCGCACCCTGATGGTCCTTTTCGCCCTTACGGTTGTTTACGCTCTCCCGTCTGCCGCTCTCACGCCCTAACGGTCCTTCCGCCTCCCGTCTCCGTTCTCCTATTCTTACCTTTTTTCTTGACACCATTAAATAATCGTGTCATTTTGCATGTCAACCATTAATATACATGTATTTTATTGGAATGTCGAAAAATGTACAAAAGAAATCTTCGATTGCCTGAGAAACCAAAGCAAAGTTTTTTCATCTGGGGCGCACGCCAGACCGGTAAAACAACATTATTAAAGACATGCTACCCGGATGCACTGCGAATTGATCTTCTCAAAACCGATGAACTCATGCGATACGCAAAGGAGCCGTCGCTTTTGCGGGAAGAGGTGGCAGCGCTTTCACATGAACGATTGATTGTGGTTGACGAAATTCAGAAAGTCCCTGTACTTCTGGATGAAATCCATTACATGATTCAGGAGTGGCAACGCGTTTTTGCATTGTGCGGCTCCAGTGCGAGAAAAGTTAGACGGGGGCATGCAAATCTATTGGGCGGCCGTGCGATTCGCTATGAACTCTTCGGCCTGGTAGCACAAGAACTTGGCGCTGATTTTTCCATTGAGCATTTCGTCAACACCGGCCCGCTTCCCGATCATTATGGGGCTGAAAACCCTGCTCTGGCGCTTCGTGCCTATGTGGATGATTACTTGCGGGAAGAAATTCTGGAAGAGGGCCTGACGCGCCGCCTGCCGATATTTTCCGACTTTCTCAGGGTGGCAGCCATCGGGGACACGGAAATGCTGAACATGTCCAACATTGCACGAGAAACGGGGATCTCAGTTTCCACGGTCCGGGACCATTATGGCATCCTGATCGATACCTTGATGGGCGCCTTCCTGCCGGCCTTCACATTACGGCCCAAGCGCCGCACGATTCAGGCGCCAAAATTCTATTTTCGGGATCTGGGCGTGGTCAACCATCTGGCAAAGCGTGGACCCATCAAGCCCGGATCGGAACTGTTTGGCAAAGCTTTTGAAAACTGGCTGTTTCATGAACTGTCGGTTCACGCAAAATACAGCGAATTGTTCTATGAACTTTCATACTGGCGACTTTCCAGCGGCATCGAAGTCGATTTTATCCTGGGGCCAGGTACCGTGGCTATTGAAGCAAAGGGCAAGTCAAAAATCACCTCCGGGGATATCCGGGGACTTGTCAATTTCAAAAAAGATTTCCCTGAGGTAAAGTGGCAGATCATCGTTTGTCTTGAAAAAAGGATGAGGAAAACCGACGAAGGTATTCATATCGTGCCTTATCAAGAATTCACCAAATTGCTCTGGGATGGAAAATGGACCCAGGGTCTCTATCAATAATCACCGTGCCCCCTGTCTTTCTAATCTTCTAACCTTCTTCTTTCCCGTCTCCTGCCTCCGTCTTTCCTGACCCCTGATCCCTGCCTTTCCCAGTCTCCTGTCTTTCTAATCTTCTTGGCGCCTTGGCATGAGGCCATTAATCTGCGTTAATCTGCGTAATCTGCGGATCGCCTTTGCCTGCCCAGTAAAACCTTTGTCGGTGTTGTTTCACCGGGGCGTGAGACCATCTGTGGATCATTTTTAATCCGTGTAATCTGCGTAATCTGTGGACCAATAAGGAAAGCCTGACCCCCAATATTATCCTTGAAATAAAAAAATAGACATTATACTATCTCACTATGCCTACGGTCATGTAAATAGGTTCCTTCAGATTTCATTTCTATTCAGATGAAGGAAACGAACCACCACATATTCATGTCGCCACTCCGGATGGCGAGTGTAAATTCTGGCTTCAACCGATTCGATTGGCAAGAAATAAAGGTGTGCCACCGCTAAGCATCAGAAAAATAGAAAAAATCGTATTTGAAAAGCAGCTTTTTTTAATGGGGAAATATAATGAATTCCAAGATTGATAAAATGGAAATTGGAGAACCTACCGCAATTAAAGCTTGGGTGGAAGGCAGAAGGATTTATATCGAACTAACTGATAGCCGCATTATTGGATTTCCGGCTGATCGATTTAAAATTCTATCAAAAGCTACAGACCATCAGCTCAAGGAAGTCAAAATAAGGCTGGATGGATTTGCATTACGCTGGGAATCTCTTGATGAAGACATTACAGTCCCAGGGATCGTAGCGGGCAATTTCCAATTGCCCTTTCAAGTGGCATCATAAATCCACACCCAAGATATTATTCTTTCACCCTTCATTTTTTAATCCGCGTTCATCCGCGGCTAATTCCTTTTCTCTGTTTTCCCTTCAGTTCCCCCGTCTCCCCTTCTCCTATCTCCTGTTTATTATCTTAGCGCCTTTGCGTCTTTGCGTGAACCCATGTTTTTGACCTCACACCTCACTCCTGCCTCTTCCCCTGATTTTCTTTGAGGCTTTGCGTGAGTCCGTCTTACGTCTTCATCGGATGGCAACCCGCGTGACTTTATCCACCGCCCGAACCACATCTTCCATGTCATCCACCGAATGCCTTGGACATTTTATCATCATAATGCTGCCCGGTATGAACCAATAGATGATCCAGTTGATTCCCATTGTTCCGGTTATATTCTTTGATTGTCCGAGTAAACAACCACCCGCAAAGCGGGTGGCTTTAATTTACGGGCGAAGCCCTAAATTAAAAGCACGAAGTGCATTGTTTCCGTTTTGATACATCCGGATCACTCTGCGTAGCAGCGAGGGTTTTAAAATCAAAACAATAAACGGTGCGATTTTCATAAAATTTGGTCTTGCACCAACTACACTGATGCTTTTCATCCCTTGTTCATATTGTATTTTATTGGTCCTGGAACTCTCACGGTCCTTCCCGCTCTCCCAGCTTTCATTTTGTGAGTCGAAAATTGTCTTAACGCGCTACAGCCCTGCCAGTTTTTACTGGTTACTTTATGCATTTTCAATATAACGTCCTAACAGCCACTTGCTTGATGTCTAATTCCTCAGCTCGTGGTTCCCGTATTTAATGCACGTTTCACAGCTTCTCCTTAAAATATTAGAATAAGATCAAGGTACAATCATTTTAATGAGTTGATCAATCCCAAAATTATCTTTTACAAAGTCTGATACCATGTTCTGACGTACATTATGATTGTGCTGTTGTGATGATTCAAGAAAAGCATTAAGTTGCGTAACTAATATGTCACTTTGCCACGTTTCCGCACAATAGCCGATTCCGGATTTTTTGACCAAATTGGCTAAATCACTATGCGAATCTCCGATCAGGAATGTGGGTACACCTGAAGCAAGAATATTGGGAAGTTTCGATGGAATTGATCCTTCTGAGGTTCCTGGTTTTTGGGGGATGATTTGTATGTCTGATCTTAAATATAGTTCATACAGATTTTTTTCCGGGACAAGATCATGAAACCTGATCCTGTCGGTATTTACATGGTTTATTTCTTTTAATTCATCAACCAACGGTCCGCGTGAAAATATGTGGCAAATCGTATCGTCTCGGGTTTGCACAAAGGATTGAAACAGTTTCAATAGCTCAAAGGGGTTCTGTTTTTCGCCCAATGCACCTGAGTATACAATATGTTTTTTCTCTGCCGGGAAAAGTGGGGCAAGATCATCTGTAAGAATACTTTTATCGATATTCACAAAAGGATAGCAGGCAACTACTTTATCAGGCTTGAGGTCGTAGTCGGTAATTGCTTTTTCAGCCATGGATTTTGAAACAAAAATAAGTTTATCGCATTTATGAAATACTTTTTTTTCAAAGTATCGAATAAAAGCTAATAAACCGCTTTTCATAAGACTATTTGCCACATTTGCCATAATGCCCTGGACATCATGAACGATACCGATTTTGTTGGCCTTTGTAGGCAGCAAAGCGAATATGGCCAAGAAAAAAAGCATTGGTGGAAATACAGGTATTATTATATCTCCATCACCTCTGTTTTTGGAAAGCATATATCGGATGCAATGAAACATAAAACCCAGTTCCAACTGAAACCGGCGTAATACCATAGCTTTTGGGTAAGGGAATAATCCGCCCCTAAAAATATTTACATTCTCCAAAGAACTACTTGTCTTTCTTGGTTTCCAATCAGGATATAACGGATAAGAGGCAACAACGTCTATGGAATATCCTAATCGCTGTAAAGCCATAACCAGATATGTATTGTACTTCCCTGTTGATATAATTTCCGGGTAAAAAAATGGAGAAAATAATGCAATTTTTTCGGACAAATTAAAAATCCTTTTTTGCTTTAACTACAAGGCAATCTCCGATACCAAAATGGTTCCCAAACCAAAGAATAGGAAAACAAAAAAGTCGGATAAATAACATCATGGAACCCACCAACAAGGGATTTCGTAGTTTTTTTGTGGGCTTTCCGCGTTTAGCGTAAAATCTTGCAATTAAAGATTGGGTCATCCAAGCAGAAGGTGATTCCTGTCGTATATCTTCAATATGGAATCCTTCATCCATCAGCAGAATGTTGAGTGTCTTATTTGAATAGTGTGCAATGTGAAAAGGGACATGCCAATTTATCCAATAGCGCCCAAATAGTTTTCGCTGCCAACTTTCTACATTTGGGCAACTAATCCAAACCTGCCCCCCGGGGTTTAATATTCGGGCTACATGACGAATCATTTCGGTTGGTCTTGTCGAGTGTTCCAAAACATTAGCAAGCACAACCAAATCATATTTTTCTTCAGGATAAAAGTCCTCTATCAATTCAGTATGTATCTTAAAACCTTTTGCTGTTGCTACTGCAGCAGCTTTTTCATTAAGTTCCAACCCTTCCGGACGGAACCCATGTTTTTTATAAATAAGCAGACTACGGCCTTCATTACAGCCCACATCAAGGAGCGACCCACTGCCAAAATAGGAGTGAAATGATACATCCCCATCTAAAAAAAGCCACAAAAGATAGGCTGATGAAGATAGAAAATGATCCCTTAGGCGTGAATAAACTGTTCCTGATTCACCACCGAAATTATAATTTTCCTCATAAAGTGCTTTAAGGTCATCCTCAGACGGAAGAGGGAAAATTTGTATCAACCCGCAATTCGAACATTTTCCGATTTGATACAAATTTTTAATTCCAAACCGAGTATCAAATAGGTTAAAATTTAAATCTTCAATTTTATCAAAACAAACAATGCATTTATTATGATCTCTATTGTTCAACATACCGAATTCATTGTCTTGGTGATTGTGTTGGAGTTGTGAAAAAACGCAAAACTTAGAAATTGTTCAAGCGGAACTTAATTTTATTTTCGGATTAAGTTGAGAAGAACATATTGATTCAACGGTTCCAATGTTTTTATAAGATTTACTCTGCACTCGATGGAATCAGCCAAATGCAAAAGAAAGTTATCAGCAAATGGTCTCAAAAAAACAGATGAAAAAATGGCTACAGGAGCAGATATAAGGCCGTAATATTTATTTTGTACATGCCAGTCGCTATTTTCGATATCTCTAATATCTTCAGGTGATAGAGGCCGTTCATCTTTAGTTCGGGCATGAGGCGTTAGGACTCTGAATAGCTTTAGAAATGGATTAGCTGCGAGTGGTTCCAAAAATAGAGCCTTACCACCTGTTTTAAGAACGCGATGTATTTCTCCCATTACCACTTTTAAATCAAGGTGGTGAAGTATCCCACGTCCTACTACCAAATTAAAAATCGCATCGGAGAAATCAAGTGCATGGGCGTCCATGACTCTAAAGTCATAACTACTCTTGCTAAAATTAAATTTATGAGCTTCCTTAATAGTATGGTCAATATATTTTTGGCTGATATCGATCCCTGAGACAGAAGCACCACGTTGTAGCAGATCTAAACTCTGTTCTCCGTATCCACAACCTAAATCGAGTATTCGTAAACCTTTAACATTTTCGAGATATAGATGAAAATCCTTTTCCAGACGTTGCATTGTCGGAGACACTGAAAGATGAGGGAAAAGGCCTTTTAGTTCTATGTTCTTTTTAAGGATGTCATCTTCAGTATGAGCTGACTTCTCATGCTCAACACGATCACGTAATTTATCATTTAGTTGGGGGGTCATTTTTCATTTACTATATTTTTATGAGTAGTGTGTTCAGTGTATATCTTTAAATAGGAAATTAAATTTGATTACGTCTCAAATCAATAGCCTCATCATAGATGTTAATGAGTTCTTGGTAAAACGCATCTTCAGAAAAATTCTGAATAATCTCATTTCTAGCGTTTTTACCTATTTGTTCGCACAATTCGGGACGTGAATATAAATAATTTATGGCCCGTTCAAGATCACCGCTATTGCCGGGTTCAAAAAAAATACCTGTTTCTCCATCTTTTATGATATGGGCATTCCCGCCAATACGTGATGCCACAATGGCTTTTCCTAAACTCATTGTTTCCAAAGTGGAATATTCTAAAGGAGTAGGCCATTCTGAAGGTGATACCACAAACCGAGATGAAGCAAGGATATTTTTTAATCCGTTATGCCATCGCGAAACAGTATCTATTTCGACATTTTTGATTTTATTCCGTTCGATAAATGCTTGAATCTCATTTAAGGCCTCTCCTTTACCGCATATGATAAAAGGAATATTAGGAAGGTTGGCGGCTGCCTTTAATAAAGTTAGAATTCCTTTATGGAAAGATAAATAACCAAAAAACGTAACTTGTTCCCCTAAAGAAGGCAGAGGTAATTCTTCATTTACAGAAAATGGATTTTTAAGAACTCTTATTTTTTTACGTGGAATACCCGCCTGGGCCATAAGTTCCATCATGCCATCATGCGGAACAGTAAAAAGATCTACTTTATCATAAACATCAGTAAATTTATATATATAATTTCCAATAGTTGCCATAATATTTCTCCCTATACTATTCCCATCGCAACGATACTTAATAGCATTATAATAGTGACCATTAATACATTTTTGGCACTGATGACCTTGGCGATATAAATAAGCACCAGCACAAAATATTCTATAATCATGTAAAGAAAAGACTATCGGGATACCTTTAGAATGAAGAATATCAATAACAGACGGAGATAATGTATAATGAAGAATATGTAGATGTGCTATTTCCGGTGAAGATTCAGAAATAAGATGTGCTAATCCATTTTTTGCCTCAAATGAGTAAATGCCATTAAGAAAAAGCTTTACCTTTTTCAAAACGGGTTGGTTATTAGTGTCTGTGCCGGGTATTCCCTCCGGAAAATATTTTGAGAAAGGTGTTTCGTAATTATTGCGATAATCGAGACAATAGGGGATCACTTCGTGTCCCAAAGAGGAGAGAATGTTTTCAGTATCAAAAAAGAATCGATCTCCGCCGCTTGTATGCTGGTAGTATTTATTAATATTTAATATTTTCATTTTTAGAGTATTGTGTGTTACCTTAAATTCTTTAAATCGTTTGCTCTTGATATCTACCGAGTGTTTGGAATATATCTAATTGTCCGCTCGAAACCTCTTATTTGCCCTGGAAAGCTCTGTTTTTGCATAATTTAATGCAGCAATTCCCATTCTATTTCTTAAATAGGGATCAACAACTAAAGATTCAATTGCAGCACAAAAAAAATCGATATCGGACTCTGACATCAAGCCACTTATGCCATGTTTTAAATATGCAACTTCGGGTGAATGGTAGGGAGATTTAATCGTAACAAAAGGGTGGCCAACGGAAAAAGAATGCACTATTGATAATCCTGTCATTCCAAGCATAACTGAGATATCAGAGGCTAACAAATAGAAATCGACATCCTCAATGGTAAACATCTTTTTCGGAATGCTGCATGTTCGCGTTGTACTCTTTCTTTTAAACTCATAATATAATACTTCCTGAATTCAAGTTGGAAGTGTAAGTCTTCTAAGTTGGTATGAGAGATTAGCCACTGCAGGTAAACGTTGGAATCAAGAATCATGTTGATTCGCGGGAAATATTTTCCTGCCTATTTATTAGAACTCTGTTCTTCGGATATTTTGCTTAGCATGATTGCTTATATGTTGTGAGACAACTCGCCCTTTCTTACGCGCGAGCACAAGTCCGGCCAATGTTCCAACCAACATCGATTGAATGAATACCAAGAAAGTGAATCCCAGAGTTCCAAATCGAAGAAACTGGAACATCATCCAATAAAAAATTGAATAAAAGAAGACACTATATGGATTATGCCTCCAAGGTTCGAGCATGTTATATACCCATCTGCAAAACCAACCGAGAACAAACATGCCAAACAAAAGGCCCGCCACATGAAGAAACAAAAAGGATGTACCCCATGCCGTTACCGCGATGCCAACATCTTCATTTCCTCCAGTTAATATTTGATAATAAATATGCCCAGGATCCTCATAACTTGGCTTCCCAGACCAAATAATCCTTGGTATAAAAATAATAAAGGTGCCGAATGTATATTTAAGAAACCCCCATATTGTACCACCCATTGCGGAAAGCAGCTCGTCGCGTTGCACCACGGACGCAAGAACCATGTCAAAAGTAGACAATTCTCCAGTATCAAAGTAGAACAACATAATTCTCTCAAAGTCATTCCCTATGTAGTCTAATGGATTCAAACCTCGCATAAGCAAAGGCACGGCAATACGACCGAGCAACATGAGACCTATAAGGACAATGATGATGGCCAAGTACACGCCCGCAGTCGACACATTTAGTTGCTTAACCAGATAGTGCCTCCAAATCAACGGCAGAAGTAAAAGCGGGATCACAGCAGTACGTTTACCTGACATAACATAGGTAATGACAATCACAAAAGAAAGGAATAATAATGTCATCACCACACCATTTTTTCTCCTTTTCTCAATATAACGCAAGATGCAATGAAATGTCGCCAATAGTGCGGCCCAGCTCAGCATCGACTCCAGAATCACCAAAAACTGACTCCATTGGAATCCATGTTCGCGTCGTGCACTCGGGGAC
>Ga0180732_1001668_pt1 | contig 13124 bp, 9 predicted proteins | sample KR11_01MetaG_FD_148674 | JGI IMG/M metagenome (GOLD analysis project Ga0180732, IMG submission 148674) | Groundwater microbial communities from the Olkiluoto Island deep subsurface site, Finland - KR11_0.1 MetaG | ecosystem: Environmental > Aquatic > Deep subsurface > Groundwater | place...
ATTTCAGCTAAATCTTTTTCGGAATAACTATTGATCAAAATATCAGCGTTAAATTCTTGAGTTAAATCCATTCGCATATCTAAATGGCTGTCTTCTTTAAAACTGAATCCTCGTTCTTTCTCTTTTAATTGGTGGAAGGACACTCCTAAATCAAAGATTATCCCCGAAACTGTTTCAATCTTTAAGTCTGATAGAATCCCTTCTATATTTTTGAAATTACCTTTAACTAATTTTACTTTATCGATATAACTTTTTAATTCTTCCTTTGCTGTTTCAATTGCCTCCGTATCCTGGTCGATGCCGATCAATAAACCATGGGGATAAATGTTCTCCAAAATAGCTTTGGAGTGCCCTCCACCTCCTAAAGTGCAATCGATATAAACACCCCCTTTCTTGAAATCTAAATAATTTAAGATCTCTTTTGTTAACACAGGAGTGTGAAAGGAATTTACCATAGATTACCCTTCTTGCTCATATATTCTTTCGGCAATATCCTCATATGAACTTTCAACTTCTTCAAAGTATTTTTGCCATACATCTTTACTCCAGATCTCTATCCTATCTAAAACCCCGATAATCATAATTTCTTTATTAATCCGGGCGTAATCTCTCAAATATTTCATAATAATGACTCTACCTTGATTATCCATAGTGCAATCAGTGGCCCGGGAAAATAGTATTCTCTTAAATGCTCGGGCATCTCTCTGGCCCAAGGGGAGCAACTTCATTTTTTCAGATAAAGTTTTCCATTCTTCAAGAGGATATACAAAAAGACAAGTATCAAGACCAAAAGTGATAATAAAATTATCGCCTAAAGATTCCCGGTATTTTGCCGGTACAATCAATCTTCCCTTTTCATCGATAGAGTGCTCATACTGTCCTAAAAACATAAAGGCTCCTTTATATTATATCCTCCACTTTACTCCACTTTGCTCCACTGTATATACTATACTACATATTTTCAAAAAATCCTCTTTTTTTTTGAAAATAATTTAATTTTTTTTAAAAAAATTAGAAAATACCACATATTTAGCGTCTTTTCTATAATAGATACACTATTTCTCAGCGTATTTTTGGGGAAAATAGAAGGGCATCCTCATTCCCTTCCTCACGGAAGGAGACTCTTCAATGATTAAGTTAATTTTCACGATGAATATCTTGGGGAAAATAGAATAAAAAAAGACATACAATAAAATGTTTTATTATATGTCTTTATATCTATTTATTTTGATAAGTAGATCGTATAAGCCGAGTTCTGTCCCCTTATTAAATTATAAGGGTGGTAATCATCTATCTGGGATGTAAGTTACCTTACACCTCTAGCGACCTACCCGAAGATTCAGCGGGCCACCACAGCTCTTCCTATTTGGTCTTGCTCCGAGTGGGGTTTACTAAGCTTATTAGTCACCTAACAACTGGTAGGCTCTTACCCTGCCTTTTCACCTTTACTGAGTACTCAAAATTGAGTGCCCAGCTGTGTATTTTCTGTAGCACTTTCCTTAAGGTTACCCTCACTGGGGGTTACCCAGCACTCTGCCCTGTGGAGCTCGGACTTTCCTCGGAAGAAATACTATTTCTTCCGCGATTACCTGATCTACTTACCAAATATTCTTTTTTTCAATTTTAAAATACCATTTTAATACAATAAAGTCAATTAGCTTAAGTTAATCTTTCCAAATTAGAATTCGGCTGCAATTAGGACAAATTATTATCTTTCGATTCTTTTCTAATTGATAAATAACATCACTGGGAAGGTCAAGATAACAGCCTGGACATATAGAACCATCAACTTCCATAATGGCTTTTCCGCCCTTTTCTTTTCTTAAAAGTTCATATTCTTTCAAAAGACGGTCATCGGTAATTTTACTGAATATCTCTTCCCTTTTAATATTTAAAGAATTCATATTCTTTTTAATTACTGACCTTGCTAAATCCATTTCTTCTTTGCGTTTTTTAAACTCTTTCTCTTTCACTTTCAAATCTTCGTCGAGATGACCAATCGATTTATCAAGGTCTTCCATCTCTTCCATTAAATCTAAAACATCTTCTTCAATACTATCTTTTTCTTCTTTATAATTGGCTATTACCTTCTGTATCTGTTTAAGCTCCTTGATATCAGATATTTTTCCTCCGTATAAATCTTCCTGATGTTTATTAATTTTATTAGATTTTTCAGCTAGATCCAATTCTTTTCTTTTTAATTTAATATGTAAATTCTTATAATTTTCATTTTTATTTTTTAAACTATCTTTCATCCCCTGAATTTCTTTAGCAATCCCTTCTGTCATTAAAGGCAAATTTCTCTTCTTTTTTTCATCCTCATCGATATCAATATCGATTTTCTGTAATTCTAAAAGGATAGCATATTCTTCTTCTATCAATGACTTATTCCTCCTCTCTTCACAGTTGTAAAGCTCATTAAAACAAAAAAACCTTACTTCTTATTATATAAAAGAAGTAAGGTTTTGATAAAATTCTGGTATTTTTATATTTTTATGCTTTTTCATAAATCTTACACTGTCCACATTATTATTAAAATTAATAATTATCAATTTTTTGGTGGGCCCACCTGGATTCGAACCAGGGACCGACCGGTTATGAGCCGGTTGCTCTGCCAGCTGAGCTATGGGCCCGTTAGCCAACATTATCTTCGTTAAAAGTATATCAGATATGTTTATAAAGTCAAGAATATTTGCGTATTGCGTATTGCGTATCGAGCAAATAGAAAGAAAAAACTCAGGAAAAAATACTTTAAGCAATAGAATAATCAATATTTTTAAACTTATTTTAGATGCAGGCTCTTTAGCTGTCCACAGGCAGCAGAGATATCATCACCCTTTGATATTCTTATAGTGATTGGAATTCCCCTGGCTGCCAGCTTATTTTTAAAGGATTTGACTTGAGAAATACCGGGTGCCTGCAGTAAAGAGTCGGGAGTAGGATTAAAGGTGATTAAATTTACCTTAGAATTAAATCCACCAATCAGTTTAGCTAATTTTTCTGCATAAACCAGTGAATCATTCACTCCTTTAATTAAAATATATTCAAAAGTAATCTGCCTTTTAGTTTTTTCCGCATAATTCTTGCATGCTTCTATCAGATCGGGTAAGGGATACATATTATTTACCGGCATTAGATAAGACCTTAATTTATTTTCCGAAGCATGTAGAGAAACTGATAACTCTATCTGCCAATTACGCTCTTGTAACCCTTTTATAGCAGGTATCACCCCACAGGTAGAAATGGTAATCCTTCTTGCTCCAATATTGAAAGCATCTTTAGAATTCAATATACAAATGGCTTTTACAACATTACCATAATTATCTAAAGGCTCGCCAATACCCATAAATACAATATTATTGAGATTAGATTCAATCTTTTTCTTTACAAATAAAACTTGATTCAAAATCTCGCTAACTGTAAGGTCTCTGGTAAAACCTTTCTTACCGCTTTCACAAAACAAACAGTTATATTTACAACCAATTTGGGAAGATATACATTCAGTAACTCTTTTACCAGAAAACATAAGAACACTTTCTATTAAATTTCCATCTTCTAACTTAAATAAATATTTTTCGGTTTGGTCTTTTGATTTAGCTAAATTTACCAACCCTATCTTGCTTATGTAAAAATTTTTTTGAAGTAAATCTCTAAATGATGTTGGAAGACTCAGCATATCCCTGAAGTCTTCCATGCCTTTTTTGTAAAGAAAATCAAATAATTGAGTTGCTCTATATTTTTCAACCCCTAAATTTTTAACCTCTTCTTGAAGTTCATTTAAAGTAAAATTTTTAATATCTCTCTTCTGCATAATATAAATTAAATCTCTTTATTTTATTTTTTAATTTCTCTTTTAATGTTTTCGGCAAATTCTTTTGCTTTTTGGTCTATCCCCAAGACATTCATTATTGACCCTGGGTCATTGGCAGTAGCTGTTAAAGCAAAATAGGGAGGCAGTCTGAATCCTTTGTTAATATTTAAAGCCCCTATTAACTGTTTAGCCACACAATCACTCCCTGAATTTCCGGAAACAACAATGGAAAATAGAGTTTTATCCCCAAACTCCACCCTCTTATAAAGCACAGTCATTCTGTTAATAACCGCCATAAGTTTTGCGGATATTGCATCATTATAATTGGGGCATAGCCAGATTATGCAATCAGCCTCTTCTATCGCGGGAAGAATTTCTTTTACCATAATCCCCCCATAAAAACAGCTTTTTTCTTCACTATAATGAATACAGGTTTTATAAGAACACCCCCTGCAGTCTACCACGGTTCCATTTTCTACGTGGAATTCTCTTATATCTTCTTCGCTAAGGCTTTCTTTTACCATTTTCCAAAGCATAAGAGTGTTAGATGTCTTAAACAAACTCGAATGCAGTACAAGTATTTTCGGTCTATTAATTAATTTTAAGTTCTCCTCCGTTAATTTTTCTACTAATTCTTTAGCCTGTTCTTTGTAAATCTCTACAAGAGGCAGGTTATATGTTTTTTGCCATATAAGAAAATTATTAAGATTATGAGTGGCTTCTACAGCTGGATGACCGGGAAATCTACATCCCATCCGATTGGTTAAAAAAACTATCTTTTGAGCGGTGCTCTTGGTAAATAATTCACTCGAACTTTGAATAATAATTACAGCTCTTGAATCTAAAAGGGAATCATCTCCTCTTTCCTTTAATTTTAAAAGCATTTCAAATAGAGGAATATTAAATCCGCATTCATCTAATTCAATAGCAAATATAATCTTTTTATTTTTGAGGACAGGGAGATCTTCGGTCGTTTTAACAATTGTTAATTGACAATTTTCTGTGGCTATTTTGACAATCTCGGCAAAACTATCCGATATTTTTCCCGGCATAATCAAATAAATAGTTTCCATAAAATAATTCCCTCTATCAAGATATTGTTTATAAGATATTGCCCAATTCCTTATAATTTTCTTTAATTTTCTCTACTAAGTTAACTGGAAGGTTTAACCTTTCAATTTCAGTTCCTGATTTAAGCAATCTATTTTTCGCTCCCATAAATACCCCTCCCATAAAGGTTGCACTATAATGCCATTTCCCACTCATAGTGGCAATAAGGGGATAGCTCCCGGAAGATAAGGCAGGAGCCACATAAGGTTTAAAACCGGTCTTTCTTACTTCTAAGTTTGCTTTTACGGTCTGATCGGTAAGCATCTCTGAAAGACTTTCGTTATATTTTTTTAAGCTGTTGGCAATTACCAAACCCTGGCCATGAGGACCAAAGGCTCTGCCTTCTCGATCATATTCAGCGGTTTCAGTATTTTGTTTTGAATAGTAGACCGCCCGGGCATGCATCACTCCTAACCCATACCCTCTTATCTGGTCTGCTGCTAGTCCTTTAAAATCAAACTCTCCGCTTGTGTCTTTATTACCGGTTAGAAAAACAGCTTTACACAATAAGTCTACCGGGTCTGAGATAATTGCAAATATTCCCTTAAACGATTTTTCTCGGGCTTTTCGGGCATAATCAGAGATTATCTTAGAATTTCCTTCGAACTGTCTCATTCTCACATCTTCTTGTTCTTCTCCCAAAGAAGGAACTCCTACAGTTGCGCAAAATACAAACATATCACAATCAAAAATATTCTCTTCTCTTAACTGGTAAACATCAGGAAATTTTTGAGCAGTAAAAGGATAAAATATCTGATTTGCCTCTAATTCCCATCTTTTTATCGCGTTTATATTTTTATCATATATTCCGATAGATTCAATACAACTTCCTCCCAATAATCTCAAACCGGTAAGGAGAGTCCCTCCTACATCACCCAATCCTACAATATTCACTTTCCACCGGGAAGGAAATTTATAAGTTAACACACCTTGCCAGTTAGGATATTCGGTATTAAGTGAACTCACTCTTTTTTCTTTTATTCTTTCATTAAGCCATAGAGGTAAATCATAATCAATCTTTTTAGATTTTTGCAGTAGGTGGATACCCTCTTCTTTTAAAAAGATTAGGGATGGATCAGTAATACTAAAATATCTTCTGGATTTTAAGGGGTTTATCCGGTTAAGTACATAAATTATTTCTTTGCTCTCTTTGGCTTCGCTTTCAGATATTCTTTTTAATTCCTTGTATTCCGATTGGGAAATTAGTATTTTATCTTTTAATTTATAAAAGAACATCTTTAATTTTTCTCCCTCGCCCTAACCCTCTCCCTCCAGGGGAGAGGAAATAAAGATTATGTATTTTCATATTTATCCTGTAGAGGACGGATTCATCCGCCCCGAAACGTTCTCTGTCATTCCCGCGAAACCTGTCCTCGACCTGATCGGGGAGCGGGAATCTATCCTTGACAAGCGAGGCGCCTGTCCTACGGCTTTATATTAATCATTGAGGGCGTATGCAATACGCCCCTACTTCTTATAATATTGTAGGGGCACCATGAATTGTGCCCTTCTTTGGTTTATTGTCTTTTGATTATTGTGGGCACGATGCATCGTGCATTTTTACTCATTACATATTACTCACTGTACTCTCTACGCTATACACCTAATCTTTATGTTTTTCGTGGGCAGACACAAGGTCTGCCCCTACCTCTAACGACTATTCACTATTCACTAACGACTATTTTCACATTTCCCTGTCTGCCATTCCTTTGGTTCGTCGTAAAAGTTCAAGGCTATTTCCTAAATAATGAGAAGGACTAAGATTTAATTTATACTCCATATCTTCTCCTTGGTCAGGATATCGGGGATAAATAATTACTTCTCCTAAATGATCAAGAGTTAATTTTCTTTGTTGAATTACCTGGTATTCATTTTCCAGAGCCTCTAATATAGTTAAAGCATTTTCAATACAAACTTCGGAAAAATTATAGATGGTTTTTGCAGAAATATTTTTAATAAATGAAGGGAAAGTATAGGGTAGTATCTGATTAATAGATCTAACTAAATTTCCCTGAGTCCTTATTTTTCTCCTTAATGCGTCTCCGCCAATAAAGGGATACAATTCACTCTCATTAAACCATAATCTAAGATTGGGAATAAAATGGGCACAATCAACATCTCTATTTAATATAGTTGCTATCTCTTTTCCACTACCAGATAGTGCTCCCACAATTATTTTTTTAATTTTAATATCATATTTTTTAAATAGGGGCTCAAGGGTCTTTATTCTATAACCTTTATGCAAATAGTCATCAATAAGAATTACGGGCATATCAAATGAATGAATTATTTTAACCTGATTTTCCAAACTCATATAATTAGGGAAGGCATCAATTTCAAAACTTTTCATATCAGAAGCAAATATTTTTTCCGTATGGAGAGATTTAGTTACCGTGTTAGGTACTACCATCTTATGTAGTATCTTTCCAAAGGGCACACACATTGACCTTCCTAAAGCTCGAGGGATTAACGGCGTTGTCGAAACATCATTTATCTTACAAATTTTCTTCACAATAGTTTGATTGATTAAATCTATATTAAATGGTAAAACAACATTCCCGGGATAAAAAGTAGTAAACGATTTTAATAATCGTTTACGAGATATTATAACTGATTTTTTAATGTATAAATTTTGGCAGAATGGTTCCTTTATAATTGTCTCGGTATCCAGATTGACTATACAGGGTTTACTCATATCCACTACAAATACCGGATTATCTTTATCGCTGAAAGGTAGGCGATAAAACCCCATAAGTTCTAAATTCTCGTTTAAAGAAGTTAGGGGATAATCATTTAATCTACTCCTAAATATCGTATAATTGTAATCTTTCTCTATACAAAAAGAAAGGGTTTCGGTAAGAATAACCCGCTCAAGGTTTTCAAGTCCTGATCTGTTTTCCATATCACTTATGGTAAAAATACCATCAATAACTATAGTGCGGCCAACTGTATTTTCCCGGATATACTCAGATATCAAGTTGTCCTTAAACTCCTGGAAAAGAATGTTTGAACGAACCCAATGAAAGGCTGAAAAACCCAATATCATTCCATTATGGCGAACATCACGTAATAGTAGAATTCTCGGGTTTAATTTACGAGTAAACTCAAGCAATTTTTTAGATGCTTTGTTTCGATTATATTTAGAAAGTACTTTCTGGCAAAGTTCTTTTATTAAATCCGGGGTAATATCTTCAATTACCTGCACATCGATAGAGATAGTCTGTATTACACTCTTGTATTGTGGTTCTCTCTGGTATAAACTGTTTTCGTAAATATATTTCTGAGCCAAAGGGTCGATAAGTCTGGAAATGCCTCTATTTTCATCTATATTATTTCTTATCTGAGTTGAACTTATTTCTTCATAACAAGGTGTAAGATTAAGTCTTATCGTCTCTCCCTTTATTTCTTTAATAGCTTCTTGAATCCCTTCTTCTTTCTCATCTGCAATGTGTGGGGTCTTTCTATCAAAAATAATATGAGAAAAAGTATGTATGGAATTTTTTCTCTTATTTTTTTGGTAAGCAGAAGCATTTAATATCACATCACTGCCTACTACAATGTAAACCTCGGAAAAGGGGAAATTTTCCCTTAAAGCCTTTAAATCATCTGAATTGGCAATATTAACTGGCAAATCTTCAGGATATAAATATACATTAAGTTCATCGGCAATAGAAATATTTATTATATTCTTTCTGAAGAGGTGTGGCTGAGTCCTTTTAGACCAGGAAAATTCATCAACTGCTAAATATATTTCAAATCCGAGTGTTTCTATTGCTTTTACAATCTCTTTGTGGCTTAAAGAAAATGGGTCAAAAGCTCCTGGAAAGAAAGATATTTTGTCTGGGGTTTCAAGGTTTATGCTCCCTTTGAAAAAATTATAATCAGAGATAAATTTATACATATAATTAAGTCCGATGCAATTTATTAAAAACATCAGACCTTCTTTAGTTACAGGAGTTAACAAAGTAAGAATTTTTTTAGCAATAAGTTGTAATATGTGGTTTTTTTCTTCCAAGTTAAGATGTCTTGAGCCAAATATTTCCTTACCGATAACTCTAAATGCAGTCTGTTTAACCTTTAAATTATAGTGTACAAAACCATTCAAAAGGATACCTATCATCTTACTAAGTCTGTTTTCGAATGATTTCTCTTTTTCTGAAAATCTTTCTCGGTATTTAGGATAATTAGCGATGGCGATACCCACGGTCCTAAGCAGTAATGAGCTTAATTTGGGATCTGACTGTTTGATTTTTTCTATTAAATCATCAACAAGTTCCTCTAACTCATTAGGTGTAAGATAGAGTATTAATTGACCCAAATAGTAAGGAATATATTTAGTAAATTGATAATCTTCCATTTCTAAAGCCCGCAATAGTTCAATGGCTATATCGTTCCTCTGTTGAAAAGATAAGGAAGGCATTAAATTTACCAAGGCTTTACCAGCCAAATTTCTAATATCTTCTATGCCGCTAACTTTCAAAATATTACAAAAATGTAAAGCGGTATAGATTTCTTCCTGTTTGCTTTTTAAGGTATGTTCTAACAAAAGTTCTATCTGAATTTTTTTAATTATTCCACTGGTTGAAGTTTTAAGGTTGCTTAGAAATATATACTGTATCTTTTCTATATCTCTTCGATAAAATTCGATATACCTTTTTACAATGTTTTCATCCAAACCTAATAATTCAACTATCTTCATATTTAAATAATTTTCAGCAGGGAACACTGAGGCAGATATATTGTGAGTAAATATTTTTTTTAAGTTATCTATAAATTTAGATTTTTTATCAATTTGGGATATTAAATCATATACCACCTCTAAAGCAGTAAGCCTAAGATTTTGATTCTCTTTCTTTAACATTTTTATAATATAATCAAATAATGCTTTTACAGATTTTTCATCTGAACAGATTGATATATGTTCGGCGGTTTTTATTAAACACAGTTGAATTTCTTCATCGGTATACAGGTCTTTTTTATAGTGTTTTAAAATACTTTTTCTATAATTGCTTACCTGATGATTATTGCGACAGTTAGAAAAAAGAGAAGAAATCATATTCTCAGTGCTATTAATAATTCGAGATTGATGAAGAGCAATCTTTTTATGGTCTGGCTGTAAAAAATATTTTAAATATCTTTCCAATAAATTAACACTGGTAATCGCGGGAGGTTTTAAGGTAACATTCTGAGGAATCTCTTTGCGGTAATCTTCGTCAAAGTTGGCAATCAATAAACCGATAAGTTTTGCACTTCTCCTTCTTATTTCATCTTCCGGATGAGTTAATTGTTCGTATAAATATCTCAAGGTAATCATCTTTTGTTTTTGAGTCAAGTAGGTGGAATATTCATTAAATATTTGTAGATATTCCCGTAGATTGTTCCAATCTTTTTCACTTCGGGCCAATTCTAAAAGTGAATTAAGAGAAAATTCATCTCGAAGTTCGTGCATTAAATTTATATTATGTTCTATAGAAAGAAATTTTATATTTTGGATAACTTCTTGACCATGCATGAGAGGATAATACGGTTTTCTATCTTTTTTACAAGAACTTATCTCTTTATTCTCTACATCTACATTTACACCTAAATTTATCATATAATCTTCAAAGTCTTTTAATTTCTCATAAACCCGGCAATATCTTTTTCTTTTTTTCTCGTTAACATTATCCAGTTTGTCTAAAATTACTTGAAAAGAATCTTTTAGACTAAAGATTCTCATCTCCGCTTTAGGACCGTTATTCGTATTTTTAACCCGAAAATCAGAATAAATTAATATAAGTGATTCCAAAGGTAAATTTTCTAATTCCAAATCCCAAACAGAATGATTAACTGCAATATGTCCGATATAAGGGATATTGTGTTTTTCAAACCACATATCAGTATAGTAATAATGTAAATAGGGAGTCCTTTCTACCTCGATATCCTTGCATCCATATTTTCCGATATCATGTCCTGCTGCTGCTCCGGAAATCCTCCCCAAATCAACAGGAAGACCCAGATTATATAACTGCCTGCCGATAAACAAAGCAATCCAATTTACCCCGCATATATGGTCAAGAGTATTGAACTTTAAAATTTCCTGGCTTAATTTCATCATCTCATAAATATACTCATCATTAAATGCTTTTAAAAATCTTTTATATTCAGCAGGATTCTCCAGTTTGTTTTTTTCTTCAGAAGTTAAGAAATTAAGGGGATATTTGCCGTGAAAAGTAGGATCACCGGACGACTTTTGGAACTTCAAAATTACTCTTAAAATTTCTAAATAAAACAAGAAAGCTTTTCGGCAATTATCGGAAATATCCTTAACAGATAGATCTACTGCTTCAGGGAAAGATTTAGAGAGGGCAAACTGAAATACCTGACAAAGCCAATTAGCGGAATTATATTTTTTGTCTATATCGACAAGGATATCCTGACATAAAAAATATACTGCCTGACAGCTATAATCTTTCTTTTCTACCATAGATGATAATTGTTTTAAAAATTTAGGGTTTTTGATATATTTTCTAACAAGCTCTTCATCCAAAGAAATATCATCCAATATTTGTGGGTGTAAAATCTTTTTAGATATTTTGTTATATAATTCTTTGACTATAGTTTTATTCATTAATTACCATCCTAAAACATTTTATAGATTAATTGTTATATCCTATTTTAGGACTATTAAATCAAGATATCAATTAAAAAGGGATAATCCTTTTCTCTTATATATTACAAAAATAGTAAATATACGTTTATAATAATTTCTTATATTATTTATTATAACTGAAAATTACCGTATTTTACAATTAAATCATAATTTTCTCTAACTACCCCACTAAAGTTTATACTAATAAGACGTCCATTTTAAAGTGCAATTATTTATCGAATTTTGAAAATAATAAGGGGCACGATATATTATAATATCATACCCCTATACTATTTATTGTATTTATTTTTCTTGATATTTACACTTATTAAAGAATAATTATACAGCTACAACTTCTTTTACTTCAGGAACTTCTTCCTTTAATGCTCTGCCAATACCCATCTGTAAAGTCATCTCTCGCATAGGACATCCGCTACAAGCACCGGTCAATCTTACTTTTACTACCCCCTCTGGAGTCACTTCTACTAATTCAATATCACCGCCATCTGCTTGCAGAGATGGTCTTATTTTCTCTAAAGCTGCTTCTACTCTTTCTTTCATTGCTTTCTCCTAATATAATATTATTGATTACACAGATTATATTTACTGCAAATCTAATATCCCTTTTTAAACGAAATAATGTTATCACATTTTCTACCCATTGTCTATATTAAAATCAGTATCGAGTATATCGTATCGAGTATCGAGTAAAGAGAAAGAAAAGTACCATACGAAAAAGAATATTGGAAAAACAAAAGCGATAGCTATTCTTTTTTTTCTTAAAGTACCCCACTAAAGTTTACACTAACTATAATTAAAACTCTCTTAACAAAATTTTTTATTGAGCTAGTACATTAACCATTATCTACACTTTATACTAAATTAAAAACTTAACAAGTTTTAATACAATACGCCAAAATACATCTAAGCGATAACCTTATCGAATTGTTCCACTGTTATTGCTGGGACGCTACTAAATGAAATCCCAGTTAATTTATTCAAGGCAACTGAAGATCTTATCACATCATCTACACTAGGAAAATTTACAATAAAAAGCAAATCATTTTCTCCTAATAGAGCATATTGAGAGATTACTTCACCACCATTTTTTTTAATAAGGTTATTAGCCTCCACTGTGCGTGCACCGCTTATTCCCTTTATAGCTTCTGATGAGTACTTTCCAAACATTAAAAATGTTATCATCATTATACCTCCCTTTTTCAAAAATTTTGCTTATTCAATGAATTTGCAATTTAAAAATAGTTAGCTAAAATCCATACACTAAGATAGTGGAATGTTGTACTAGCTCAATAAATTTCCGACTTTTTCAAACCAAAGAGAAATTTCTCGTTTCGCCTCCTCAATGGTTGACGAGGCGTGAACCAAATTCTGTAAAGCCCGCTTTTCTTTAATTGAAAGGTCAGGTGAATCCATCGAAAAATCACCCCTTATTGTTCCTAACTCCGCAAAAAGAGGAATCGTGTTTCCAATTATTTTTCTTACAACTTCAATAGCATGGTTTCCACTTAAGATAAGGGCAACTACTGGTCCCGAAGTTAGATGTTGAATCAG
>Ga0180732_1001669_pt1 | contig 13099 bp, 17 predicted proteins | sample KR11_01MetaG_FD_148674 | JGI IMG/M metagenome (GOLD analysis project Ga0180732, IMG submission 148674) | Groundwater microbial communities from the Olkiluoto Island deep subsurface site, Finland - KR11_0.1 MetaG | ecosystem: Environmental > Aquatic > Deep subsurface > Groundwater | place...
CTAATCGCGACTACGACTTGGGCTGGTAATTTGACTGCAAGCGGTGATGTGGTTGGAAACAATTTAAACATTGCAAACTGGAATACCGCTTACGGCTGGGGCGATCATTCGGTTGGCGGATATTTAAATGCTGCTAATTATTACGCCACTACCACTCATCCTCTCATTTCATCTTTGCCCTCTCTCTCAATTACTAAATCTCAAGTCTCAGATTTTGGGATTATAGGATCAACAGGTCAAGTCGCTTATTTCAGCGGAACAGATACGGCAGTTGGAACTTCTACAATTAATATTGGAACAAATGGTAGCGTGGGCATTGGAACTTCCACTCCGAACAGCCTTTTTGGAGTTAATGAATTAATAGATTTTAGAGATGCCGACTGGAAAACTCTTATTGGCTATCAAGCAGGTAAATATGACTTAGGACAATATAATACTTATTTAGGTTATCAAGCAGGTTCAGCGAATAATGCTACTGGGAAAACTAATGGAGCTGATTATAATACAGGTATTGGTTATCAAGCCCTCAACTCCAACACCACTGGCTACATTAACTCAGCAATGGGCTATCAAGCCCTTTTATCCAACACCACTGGCTATAGCAACTCAGCAATAGGAGCAGAAGCCCTCAAATCCAACACCACTGGTTTCCATAACTCAGCAATGGGCATTTATACCCTCCGCTCCAACACCACTGGCTACCACAACTCAGCTATGGGAAATTACGCTTTCCAAACCAATACCACTGGCGACTACAACTCAGCAATGGGAAATTATGCCTTTTTCTTCAATTCTACTGGCAATAGTAATGTCGGTTTAGGTTATCAGGCGGGAAGATATGAACTAGGCTCAAACGCTTTTTATGTAAATAACCAAGATAGAACAGACACCGCAGGGGATAAAACAAAATCTCTCTTATATGGCACAATGGCGGCGTTGGCGGCAGATCAGACACTTATAATCAATGCCGGTAAAGTTGGAATTGCTACAGGAACGCCCGCTATGCAGTTCAGCGTTCAGGGCGATGCTTTGGCTGATAGTTGGAATGTTTACTCAGATATTTATCAAGGTGACGCTCTTACAAAACTAAGAGGCATAAAAGCGGAAAAGGGCAAAACTGGCGATTGGGTTTCGGTTGACCATAATTCTTTACCAGAAGGAATACTTAAAAACAACCCGATAAGCAATTATGAAGATTTTTACGAACCAATTCAGAAAGATATTTTAACAGAAACCGCAGACGAATTAGTGTTTGGCGGATTAGCCACCACCACCATAACCGAATACAAAAAAATTTCCGACGGGACTACAATTTCGGAAACTGCGTATAATAAATTACCAAAAGCGGAAAAAGGCAAAACAAATACTTGGACATTGCAAACCATGAGTATTAGCGGACTGGCACAAATGAACACAAAAGCAATTCGAGAATTATATGAAATCAATGTTAGCCAAACCGAACGAATAGAAAACCTTGAGGCGGATATAACAAAAATTTACGGTATGTTATATAATAATTGTGTTTGCGAGTTTAACAAATAGAAAAGTAAAGGGAGTGGTGAGGCCTGACTATGAAGCCCCCACCAAATCCGCCCTCCCTGAACTTTGATTTTATTTAAATGCTTGTTCCTGTGTCGCGAAGTCTAATAATAGGAAACCGTTAGGCGGATATTGGGGGCGAATAGGCGGGCCTCACCGCGCCCGTGCTGTAACCACAAACAGTTTTTAATAAATGCCTTAAAAACGATTATGTCTTTAGAAAATGTTATAACTATTATTTTATTCCTATGCGGCGCTATCGGCGCTTTGGTTTTTATGGTTTACAAAATTTTAGCTGTGCGTATTGAATCTATAACTAAAACACATAACGATTTGGCCGTTAATCTATCGTCTATTAAAACAGACATAAGATGGATTAAGGACAAATTAAATAAACTATGAAATTTTTAATTCCCTTTAGGGATCCGGACAAATACCCGATCACTCAATTATTCGGGGAAAAATTTTTATACCGCGGTGAGATAGTAACCCACAAAGGCGTAGATTGGGCGGTCCCAAAGTTTACAACTCTGCTTGCCCCCTTTTCAGGCGAAATTTATCGCGTAGAGAAAGAAAGGACTACAGGTTATGGTAAAACTGTCTATATCCGCTGTAAGGATGAAAAGCTGGGTAATGTTGACGCTCTGCTGGCTCATTGTGAAGAAATAATCGTCGGTGTTGGGTCTAATGTCAAAATGGGCGACAATATCGCTCACAGTGGCAATTCTGGCTTTTGGATTGGCAAAACCGGCTATCATTTGCATTTTGGTTTAAGAATCAACGGTATTTATGTGAATCCTCTGCCGTATTTTAAAAAAGATTTTACAGAAAATCAATGTAGTCTTTTCCCTGAAATGGATGACCCGGCGAAGTTGAAAGCGTTTCTCGGCGATTATGTTGTCAAAGACGGCGACACGCTCTGGGCAATAGCGAAATTGTTTTATGATACAGGCGCGCATTATGTAGAGATTTTTAACGCTAATCAGGATATACTTAAAAATCCAAATAAGATTTATCCCGGTCAGATTTTAAGGATTCCTGTTTTAGTGAATAAAGGTTTATGAGTATTTATACATTTTTAAGATTTGCGACTGTTCAGCGCAAGGATCTGTTGCAATTTCAGCTTGAAGTTATTTGCACAAGTTGCAAGCGCCGCGGCAAATTGTGGTTTTTTAAGGATTATAAGATGTCCGCGCATTCATGCCCGAATTGTTATAAGAAAAAATTACAGACTCCGGTTTGGTTAAACAAACATCAAGTAACGAGCGTATTTATAAATAAAACATTTTAAAATTAATTTTATGGTAAAGAAAATTTATCAATCAAAAACAGTCTGGGCCGGAATAGGAACTGTAGTAACCGGTATCGGACTTATGATTTCCGGCGAGGCTGATTTGCAAGAATTTATTATGAGTGTTATGGGCGTTGTTTTTATCGTCTTGCGAATTGTTACAAATAAGCCGATAGAATAACAGTAACCGTTTGGCCAATCGGTTACTGTTATCCACAGTTTTACGCTTGCAATTATTTTTTTTGTGTGCTATAATTATAATTGAGAAGTGGGCAAGTGGATAACTATGTGAAATTTATTTGCCATAAAAGTCGCGCTTCTCGTGACTTTTTTTTAATTTTAAGATTATGAAATATCCTGACACATTAAAAATACATCTCATAAACCCTAAAAAGAAAGTGGCGCCGGCAACCATTGTCCGCCTAAAAAAATTCTTTTTAAGTTTTAATGATATTGTAATAACTCATTCCTATCGTGCTGGGTCCGGCATAGAGTATTCATTGGTAGATGTTGAAAAATGGGCAAGTGGCCGCGTTGTCGTGACATTAGCGCGTAAGGATGAGGATTAAAACTATGTCTAACAAAAAAAATGTTGACAATGGCCATAGACGACACAAATGTAGTATATGCGGACGGGTGAGAAATGAGGAACTTATGGAAGTAATAACAGTTCCTTATTCATCCGGTAAATTGCATACAATAAAAACTCGTTATGGCAATATATGCTGGGTTTGTGTTGACAATCCGGATTGTCAACATAAAGCATTAAGTTATTCTGTTTATTAATTTTATGAACAAATATTCAAAGTCGTGGCGTGACTATAATAAACCGCCAAAGCAAAAAGTAAAAAAAGAGAGAAAACAAATGACATTATTTAATTTTCTAAAAGGTCGATCACTTACTAAAGTATAATTGGGTTAAGAATTGGAGCAGGCAAACGGCAGATACCCAATCACTGTCGTCGCTTCTCAAGGGTTGCTGGTCTGACAAGATTTTCTAATAAGACTTACCAATCCTCTCGCCTGCTCCAATTCTTAAAAGTTTTTATGACTGATAATTTAATAAATCCGGAACAGAAAATGGAGCAATTAAAACAGCGGCAACGAGGCAGTGAAACAATAGAGGCCGTGCCGCCGATATGCCCATTTATGTCTACACCGGATCAAGAAGTATCATGCACGCCACGCTGTAAATTATTTCGGAAAGCGCGCCAAGGATATGAATGTTATATAATGGAATTACAGTCAATCTCGTGGAATACAAGGAAAGGAAAAGGCGCGCAACAATATCAATAGAAAATTTTAAACATCGCTTTGTTCTATTGACAAGGCGGTGTTTTTTTTGTCATAATAACTGTGGATAACATTTTTTTTAATAATTATTTGCCAATTTATTTTATTTAATTTTAGCTAAATTTGACAAATTAAAAAAATCCTATTAAACTTAACCACACGACACTTAGTTACTTAGTAAGAAAGTATCTAAGAAATATAATTACTCTCTCTCTTTTCTTAATCCCTTAGGGAAGGATTTACTCTCTATGTCACAACACGAAAAAAAAGAAATCACTTCAGAACAGGAAAATTCCGTAATGCTTGAAATCAAAACTTCTTGCGACGGACGATGCAACATTTGTAATTCTGATCACTTACTAACAATTCACGAACTAAAAAAAGCAGGTAATATTTTGGATAACATAGTTATCATTATGCGCGATAAATATAATTGCGCCGTTTCTAAAGCATCGCTCTCGCGTCATTTCTCAAATTACGAAAAACATAAGCGGACGCTTTCGGCTCAGATTATTAATAACGATTTAATCGAGCAGGCGACAAAACAAGCCGTGCATACAAAAAAACTCGTGGAATTAATTGACGGAGCGTTTGAGATTTTGAAGGCTCGAATGCAGGCTAATACATTACACTTTGATGTTTCGGATTTGGACAAACTTATGAAATTACGCTATCAAATATTATCAGGGCAGGACACGGATGAGAAAGATTTCCTCGCGATTTTTCAAAAAGCTTCGAACAAATACGGACTTAATCTACAGCAAGGTGTTCTGTTTAAGTAAAAAAAATGGGACTACACTTTTAGGACGGGGCAAATATCTTGCAGAAACACAAGCCGTTTTCCCGTCCGCATTTGCACCAATGTTTTTATTATAACGAACACTCGTCTGGCGGCAGAACATACTTTGCAAAAACTCTTTTCATTATTCCGCCAGTGGTAGGAACATTTTAAAATACACGAATAATTTAATCGTGTTTTTTTTCGGGCGGGATTTGGTGTGTCTTTTTAAAACCCTATAGTTTTAAAAAAACACGCCAAACCTGCCCGAAAAAAAAACTCCTATATACATTGCCGATAACTTCTAACTTTTGAAACGGAGACGTCCGCTTACGATTGCCGTTGATGAGCGTTAATCATTGAGGCGGTGAGGTAATCGTTGGTTTTTACGAACATTACAGACTGCTTTTTTTTTCGCACCCCCTAACCTTTGAGTAGTGTCTAAAGTTTTTAAAATCGTTTGTCATCGGTTAGTGTTCAAAGTTTGAAAAAAGGGGGTGTGTAAAAAAAGCAGCTTTCTTTTCAAGTCCCATTTTTTTTTATTCCTTTGGTTTTTTTTCTTTTTAAATATCTCTTTCCTTTTTTACTCCTCAAGCAAGAAAGAAAATAACGGAGCAAGTGAGTGTTGTTTTCCGCAGAAAACAAGTCTCGCTTGCGGAGTTATTTTATTGATTGCGCTTTTCTTTAATCAGGAGGTCTGCCTCGAACATTTTAAAATCACTATCGCAGAGCGAGAGAAAGAAAAGAGAGAGATAAGTTAATTAATAAAAAGAGAGTAGTAAAATGTTTTAAATTTTCGCAAAATTTCTAACATTTTACTTCTCTCTTTTTTTCCTATATTTATTTATCTCTCTCTTTTCTTTTTCTGGCTCGGTTATACTCCTCTTTCTTTTTTAATACGAAAGCGAGCGGAGCGAGCGTTATTGTGCTATACTCAAAATATGTCTACGGCTAACACAATGCAAGTCATTGCTTTCTGTTTAAAGCAGATCAATGAAAAAAAAGACTGGAAACCTTTTGATGATTTAGTGCTTGGTCATTATTCTCACGACAATCAGTTGCGTTGGCTTTCAAAATCTCTTTATCGCGAAAACGTTTTACATCCGGGTAATGGCTGGGGCAAGACTGATGTTATCGCGAAAAAACATCTCAAGAATATTCTGTTTCATTTGCTTGACGGACCAAAGTATAGAACATTGAATGTTGCTATAACTTCGGAGCAGTCAGAAATAGTTATGGAGCGGATCATTGATTTAATCAAAGGTTCGCCGCTTTTAAATTCTTGGCTCATTGATAAAAATAGCGTGACTAAATTTCCTTATCCTAAAATCAAATATACAAACGGCGCTATTTCAGAATTTAAAACAACAAAGCGAAAAGGTGAAAGTATTGAGGGTAAAGAATATGGCTACATTTCAGCTGATGAAATTGCGTTAGAAATGCATTTGGAGTTTTTGCGTGATAAAATACTATTGCCGAGAATTAGAAAATGGAAAGACAGCCAGCTTGATTTTATGGCTACGCCAAAAGGAATGAATGCTTACTATCGCGTTAAGTTGGATGTAGAGCGCAAAGGCGGTTATGTTCAAGGCGGTTCAGCTTATGAAAATCCGCACATTGACCACACGCTTTTAGATTATCAATGTTCTACTTGGAGCGATGCAAAGATTAATCAAATCATAAAAGGTAAATTCATTGACACGGCTGAGATGATGTTTGCTTCTCGCATTATTAAATTGTTTGATAACAGTTTAGTATTGCAGGACGGCGTAGACAAAGGCAATAGATATCTTGAGGGTTGGGATTTAGCGCGTGGCCGCAAAGGTTCAATCTCTGATCAAACAGTTGGTTATAGATTAGACATTACAAAATCACCGGCTATCATTGTTAAGCGCTGGGGCTTTCAATTACCTTGGACTGAGAAAGGCAGGCAGAACATTAATGCTCAGGATAGAATCGGCGAAATAGAAAAGTCGTCTATTGAAAGAGAGATTAGAACAGCCCATTACGAAAGCAATGCTGATGTGTTTTTGGATAGCACGGGAATTGGCGACACGCTTTATGAAATGCTAATGGATATCGCAAAGCCGGTTGATTTCAGAGGCGGTAATAAAGATTCTATTCTTGACCACGCGCAGGCGGTGATTGATGCCGGACTTTTAAAATCCCCATTCATTCCGGAGCTTGCTGATGAGATGACAGTTTATCAGCGCGCCGATCAGAACCTTGACACTGATAATGTTATGGCGTTAGTCGTTGCTTGTCAGGGTATTAAACTAAACAGGAATATTAAATATGGCACAGAGGCTGGTTAGTGTGTTATACTGTTATTATAACTGTGGATAACTTATGCCTACATTTCGCAGACAATTAAAACAATACAACACAGACATAAGGCGCGGACTGATTAAGCAAATGCGAAAGGATATGATGTATTTATTAAAGCCCTGCCCAAAGCATTTACCCAAGTTTATTTGGATGTGGCTTTTAAAGAAATTATTAAATTTAAAACCTGAGAGTATAAATATAAAACAATGAAACTATTAAATCTATTCTTTAAACAACAAGAAGAGCAAAGACAAAGCGAGAACACTTTAAGTATTGCTTACACTTCAGCAAAGAAAAAGATTGATGATTTTATAAAACTAACTAAGCCGGCTAATTCAAAGCGTTGCAATCTGTTTGATAATTTAATGACTTTTGTTTTAGATGGTGAGCAATGGACTAATTCAGAGGACAAAGATTTGGACGGCGACATGGCGTTGACTTTTAATTTTTCAGAGAATTATGTGGATAGATATATGGCTCGGTTGTTTCCGCGCAATCCTCACACCGGCGTTTTGGAAATAGGCGTTAAGGTTTATGAAAGCGATAATTCTAAACAAGAGAAATATGAAAAAGAGATTTTAGACTTTGGCAAACAAGAGCGTTTAGTACCAGTCATTCTGGAACAGGGAATTAATTATCTCTGTGGCGGAGCGGCTGTTTTTTATTATCCCCCTGATCCTATCACTAAAAAAGCAAAATTGATTTCTTTAAACCCTAAGGATTGTTTCCTCGGTTGGCGCGGCAGTCAGCTGGTTCAATTCGCTTACAAAGAATATGTTGGCGATAATAAGTTTAATTATTACTATTGGGATTTGGAAGAGTTTTTATTTCAAGACGGTAAGACTGGCCATATTGAGCGCAAGAAAAATGAGTATAACTTCATTCCGGTTTCTTGGGTTCCGAATAATCCTAAGCCCCATAGCCACGAGGGTAGGCCGAAATTATTGTCTTTGTATAATCTTGATCGCGCGTATAATTTCGCTTGCACTGATTTTGCGCGCCGCATTAGAGATAACACTGAGCCGCATTTGGTTTTATTCTCTGATAGTGTTTCGCTCACTGATGTTGACAGAGGTAGGAAAAAGAAAACAAAATTATCCAAAGATGATGATATGAAATATTTGGAATTGAAAGAAGGCAAAGAGGTTGTCGCGTATTTGGACTTGCTTGAGAGTAAGATAAAATCCAAAGCAGGCATTGTGGATAGCAGTGGCGCCGTGAAAGCCGCTGTTTCCGGATTGTCTTTGTCTTATCAATATTCAGATATGATGGATTTAATCGGTTTTATGCGTATAGCGTGGGATAGCGCTTTCAGGGAAATCAATAATGCTATTTTGGCTTATAGTTTTGGCGATAAGGAATACAAGACAGACCCGATATATCATCCTTTCATTTCATTAGACAATAAGCAAAGAGTTGATGAATATGTTTTAATGATTCAAAATAAATTAATTTCTCATCGCGACGCGATTGATGAATTGCGAGGCGTTGAAAGTCCGGATGAAAAATTAAAGGATATTATAGCAGAGGATAAATTATTAAACCCGGAACCTGTGGAAGATAAAAATAATTTTAATAAAAATCAAAATAAGTAGTTAATTTATTTAAATATAATAAACACTATGGACCCAAAAATGTTAAAACTGCTCCGCGCATTTCTCGGAGTTGACGACAAGCTCCTGCCTGATTCAATGTCTACCGACGATTTCGGCAAATTCATTGATGAGCAGAAAGGTAAGCTATTTGGCAATCCGGAGGATTTTAAAAACCTCCAGAAAATTTTAACGAAAAAAGATGTTGACTTTAATAAAACAAAGGCGGCTCTTGAAGCGTTAAAATCTAAAAAACCAAATAACAAAGACGACAAAAAGGAAACGGAGTTTGAGAAAATGTCAAAACTTTTGCAGACAAAATTGGATGATGTAACCAAGAAATTGGATAATATCAATAAAGTTCAAGAAACTGCGGAATTAAAACAAAAATACCCTGATATACTGCCCGAGCTTTTAGCCGGCAAAAAAGAGGAAGAGCAGACGGCTATTGTAGAAAAACAGCGGGCAATGAATAAAAAATTGTATGGTGATTCAAATCGTTTTAAGCAGCCTACTTATGAAGACGCTAATGATGTTGACAAGGCCATTGACGAAGTCAAGGCTAACAAAACAATGTCCAGCGCGACGCAGGCTGTTAAAATTATGCAGTTAGGCAGGGTAAAAGAAAATTTTTCAAATCCGCCCCTTGAGTCGTAACAATAAATATGTTGTTAGGCGATGTAAGATTTAGGGAAGATTTATCAAATGTTGTTGATCAGTTGTTGCTAACTGACGACGACATGAAGTTCCTTTCCATGGTAAATTTTTTACCAAAAATAAGAGATATTTTCGGCAAGCCGGTTGAGTCACAAAAACACGAATGGCTTGACGACGCGGCCCGGGCCGAGACGGCTAATGCAGGGCTATCCGGAGCAGGTCTTTTGTGGGACGCTGTCGCTGTGGTTGATCTTTTAACAATGGAAAATGCGGCTGCCGGCAAAAAGTTGCGTGTTGGCGATGTTCTGTTATTGCCGACTGGCGATGAGGTTGTCATTGTTAAGTCCATTGCGGCTGATTGGTTGACGATTAGCGTCTACGCTCGTGGCCACGGTTCATCTTCAGGCACAGCACAAGGTGCGGCCGTTTTCGCGATGAAGATTATCGGTAATGCTCAAATAGAAAATGGCGATCCTATTACCGCTGATTTTACTGTCCCGACTGCGGCTTATAATTACACTCAAATTTTTGAGGATGTTGCCGAAGTGTCCGGCACTGTAAGGCGTTCAAAAGCTGTTCAAGGCGATTACTTAGATTATTCCGTAGTTAAGAAATTGAAAGAGGCGTTGAAGTCTTTAAATTATGCAATGGTTGAGGGGCTTAAGAATCTGGACGCTACCAACAAAATCGGCACAATGGGCGGAGCGCGCGAGTTTGCGTCCACGCAAGTTTCAAATGTTGCCGGCGCGTTAAGCCTTGATACATTGTATGCCGCTATAATCGTTCATGTCACTGCTGGTAATTTTCCGTCAGCGATTCACGCTTCCCCGAAAATTATCGGTGATATAGAACAGTTGTTTGTCGGCAATGTAAGATATAAGGAAAGTGAGAAAAGAGCCGGTATGTCTGTTTCAAGCGTCAGTATGATGGGTTATAATGTGGAATTGCACATGGACAGGCACATCCGAACGACTGAGGCGTTGATTATGGATTATAACAGGGTTGCGTATGGCGCGCTTGAGGGCGGAGAATATGAGAGCGGTAATTTTGCCTCTTATCCTATTCTTAATAAAAGAAATGGTAAACAGGTTGCTACTCAAGTATTGGGCGAATATACAATGCGTTGCTCAAACAAGGGCGTAACCAGAGTGTACGGAGCTACCTAGACTAGAATGGTTTAATTTATTTAACCATAGTTTCGGTTGTGGGGTGGTATTTTATGAATACCACCCCCGGAACTATAAAAAAAGGTATGTCTAAAGAACAAAGACTATTTTGCCGTAAACATCCAATGACTGGAATCTATGGCATATGTCACAATCGCAAACAGATACAGATAAAAGATCGCGAAGTTTTTGCGACTGAGGATGAGGATTTGATTAAAATTTTTGAAAACGATCCTGAAATTGTGGGATTTGTCGCGCCGGTTGGCAATGAGGCGGCTCGCGAGGTTTTGGATTATAACGAAATGAGTGACGAGGAGTTGCTGGAACTTTGCAAGGCGCGCGATTTATGCAATCGAAAGGTAAAGGTTAAGAATACTGTAAAGAAAGATTTAATCGCTGTGCTGAAAGATTATGATAAAGATAATTCCGCGCCTGAGAATGACCAGGGCGAACAAACTTCAGAAATTAGTTAATTTATTTTTAGGTTGTCTCCTTTTGCGCTTCCTCCTCCTTGGTGCAAATGTGGCCGATGACCTAAAAATTAAGTTAATTATTAAATTTTAAATTTATGGTTATTGAAGACATTCAAGTTATAATTCGAAATAATATTGATGACGCTACAGCGGTTGTTAACGGGGCAATAGATCAATCGATCAAATTTTTGTCTAATTTTTTTCCTATTCGCAAGGTGGAATTTGGCGTTAATACTGTTGCGACCGGCGCAGTCAGCGTGGCCAAGCCGGCAAGATGTTTGAAAGTTTTGAAAGTTAAAATAGGCGATGATTTTATTAAAAAAGCGGACATGGAAAAAATGCAGGAAATAGAGGATGACGAAAGCCAGCGGTATTTTGTTGAGGACGATTTTATTTCTTCTGCCAGTAATTTAATCCGTTTGACAAAAGCAATAAGCGTTGCGCAAAATGGCGATAAAGTATATATTTGGTATTTAGCCGGTTTTGCTCCACTTGCCGGTGTCGCGCTTTCTGAGACGGATTTGCCGGAAAGATTAGAACCGCTGATGTTATCTTTCGCGACTTATTTTTATTACGGTATTCTGGTGAGTTATGTAAAAAATAATAAGGCGAGTTTTCCTAATATGACTTTGTGGGATGTGATCGCTATCTGGGACACTTGGCGCATTCATTCATTTGATTTATTGGAAATAATACAAAAACAGCATTTTAATTTAGAAGATTAAATTTTATGTCTAGAAATAATGATTCAATGCTTCCGTCCTTTTTAGCTGCTTCTGGGATGAAAGGCGTAATTGACGCTATAAATAAATTAGAGCAGACTATCCGACTAATTGGCGCGTATTTATTTGCTGACAATGAAACACCGGCAGGGCTTGTAGACGGAACTAATAAAATTTTTACTTTGGCGAATACTCCCGACCCTGCTTCATCTTTACGCGTTTATTTGGACGGCATGTATCAAGCGCCTGCCGGCGAGGATTATAATTTGAGTAATATAACAATAACTTTTATAAATGCTCCTTCCGTTGATGTTATCTTGAGGGTTTATTATCGTTATAAGTAGTATGTTAATTTCAGAATATTATTCAGACAATGAAACACCGAGCGGTGATATAAATGGATCTAATAAAATTTTCATAGCAAATAACACACCTAATCCTGTCGGTTCTTTGGAAGTCTTTTTAAATGGTTCCTTGCGTTCAAGAAGTGAGGACTATGACATTGTCGCGGACACTATAACTTTTGTATCCGCTCCATTGACTGATAGCATTTTAAGGATTTGTTATCGCTATAAATAAAAAAATATGTTAAAACCAATCCAAAAATTATTATTTACTTTATTTTTTATCATCGGCGGTGGAATGATTGTTTACGGCACCGTGGGTGCTGTTACGGTTCTAAAAGTTCCGCAGGGTGGCACAGGACAGTCAAGTTTTCAGGCTGGTGCTTATTTAATCGGTGACGGCACGAGTAAAATTGCTACCACAACAGGGGCGGCAGAAACAGACCCTGTATGGATTGCCTCATCTACCGACTGGATGAAATTGACTTCATGGTATTCTACAACAACCGATCAATTAAGCGAGGGTATAACAAATTTATATTTTTCAGATTCTCGCGTTGCTGATTATGTCAATGCGTCAACAACAATGCCTGTTGGAAATTGGAACACGGCTTATGGCTGGGGCGATCATGCAGCTGGCGGATATTACGCCGCCGCTAATTTTAATCCTGATTTTGACGCGCGACTAATCGCGACTACGACTTGGGCTGGTAATTTGACTGCAAGCGGTGATGTGGTTGGAAACAATTTAAACATTGCAAACTGGAATACCGCTTACGGCTGGGGCGATCATTCGGTTGGCGGATATTACGCCGCCGCTAATTTTAATCCTGATTTTGACGCGCGACTAATCGCGACTACGACTTGGGCTGGTAATTTGACTGCAAGCGGTGATGTGGTTGGAAACAATTTAAAC
>Ga0180732_1001670_pt1 | contig 13093 bp, 12 predicted proteins | sample KR11_01MetaG_FD_148674 | JGI IMG/M metagenome (GOLD analysis project Ga0180732, IMG submission 148674) | Groundwater microbial communities from the Olkiluoto Island deep subsurface site, Finland - KR11_0.1 MetaG | ecosystem: Environmental > Aquatic > Deep subsurface > Groundwater | place...
ACGCAGAGCAGTATTTTTTGGCACTCGACCAGCTTGAAGAACTTCAGCAGGAAAATAACAAATATTTACTGGAGCCGGTGGGAAGAAATACCGCTCCCGCCATCGCATTGGCATGTATGGCTTTAGATGCAGAGGAGATTGTTCTTGTAACTCCCTCAGATCATCTGATAAAAAATGAGACAGAGTATAAAAAAGTACTCCAAAGTGCAAAAGAGTTGGCGGAAGAAAACCAGCTTGTGACATTTGGCATTACGCCGACATTCGCCGAAACGGGGTTTGGTTACATTGAAGCTGAGGGCTTCGCAGTTAAAGCTTTTCATGAAAAGCCGGATGCCAAGAGAGCACAAGAGTATCTAAACGCAGGAAACTACTACTGGAATTCAGGCATGTTCTGTTTTAAGGCCGGCGTCTTTTTGGATGAACTTAAAAAGTATTCGCCGGGTATTTATGAAGCATCTTTTAAAGCATTTGAGAATGCTTCAAAAGAGACTATTATAAGAATTAAGCATGAAGATATGATGAGTATTCCCGAGGATAGTATTGACTATGCCGTTATGGAAAAATCGACTATAGTAAAAGTAGTCCCATCTGACATAGCATGGAGTGATGTAGGAAGTTTTGACGCGCTGTTTGATGAACTGCCTAAAGATGAAAATAACAACACACTCAACGAAAAACATATTGGCATCGACTCTAAAAATAACCTTATTTATGGAAACCATAGAATTATTGCGACTGTAGATATAGAGGATTGCATCATAGTAGATACCGGAGATGCGCTTTTAATCTCAAAAAAGGGAAGCTCGCAAAAAGTAAAACAGGTAGTAGAAGAAGTTAAAAAAACTACCGACTTGCATAATGTGCATTTAACGAGTTACAGACCATGGGGAACATATACTGTTTTAGAAGATACAGCAGGATATAAAATAAAAAGAATTGAAGTAAAACCGGGCAAGCGACTCTCTCTACAAAAACATTTTCATAGAAATGAACACTGGATAGTCGTAAGCGGAACAGCTACCGTAACAGTAGGTAATGAAACGAAATTTGTACGTCCAAATGAATCGACATACATAAAAATGGGAGAACTGCATCGTTTGTCCAACGAAGGAAAACTGCCTGTTGTTTTAATTGAAGCGCAAGTCGGTGAGTACACCGGAGAAGATGACATTGTAAGAATAGAAGATGATTTTCAAAGAGGAGAAAATGCATGAAAGGAATTATATTAGCCGGAGGAAGCGGGACTCGTCTTTATCCAATCACAAAAGGCGTTTCCAAACAACTTATGCCGATTTATGACAAACCTATGATTTACTACCCGCTTTCAGTTCTTATGCTTGCAGGCATTACAGAAGTATTAATTATCTCGACTCCAAAAGATTTACCAAGGTTTGAAGAGCTTTTAGGTGATGGGAGTGACATTGGAATGCAGTTCTCTTATGTTGCACAACCTTCTCCTGATGGTCTTGCGCAGGCTTTCATCTTAGGTGAAGCGTTCATAGGCAGTGATGATGTCTGTCTGGTTTTGGGTGACAATATATTTCACGGGCATGGTTTGACTGAACTTCTTGGTGAAAGTGTTAAAAACGCAACACAGCTCAATAAAGCAACAGTCTTTGGCTACTATGTGAGCGATCCTGAACGTTACGGTGTCGCAGAGTTTGACAATGCCGGGAATGTCACAAGCATTGAGGAAAAACCGCTTGAGCCTAAAAGCAGCTATGCAGTAGTAGGACTTTATTTCTACCCTAACGATGTAGTAAAAAAAGCAAAAGAGGTCAAGCCTTCGGCTCGCGGTGAACTTGAAATTACTACACTTAATCAAGACTACTTAAATGAGCAAAGACTTAAAGTGGAACTTATGGGCAGAGGTTATGCGTGGCTAGACACGGGAACACACGAGTCATTGCTTGAAGCTTCGCAGTTTATTCAGACCATAGAGAACCGCCAATCTTTAAAAGTTGCCTGTATAGAAGAGATAGCTTACGAGATGGGTTACATCTCCAAAGAGAAACTCTTAGAATTAGCACAGCCCCTCTCTAAAAACCAATATGGTCAATACCTCATAAGACGAGCAAACCAGCCGAGAGGTTTGAGATAGCATGAAGTTTGTAAGAACAGCCATCCCTGAAGTAATCATCTGTGAGCCGAAAGTTCATGGTGATGAGCGCGGCTATTTCGTAGAGACTTTCCGCCAAGATAAACTTGAAGAGTTTTTGGGTTACTCCATAAACTTCTGCCAAGACAATGAGTCTAAAAGCTCACGTGGCGTTTTAAGAGGTTTGCACTACCAACTCCATCCTGCGGCTCAAACGAAACTTGTTCGTGTCATACAAGGCCGCGTTTTAGATGTAGCGGTTGACATACGCAAAAACTCTCCAACTTTTGGAAAACATGTAGCGTTTGAATTAAGTGCAGAGAATAAACGCCAGATGCTTGTCCCAAGAGGATTCGCTCACGGCTTTGTAGTTCTTGAAGATGACACAGTGTTTGCATACAAGGTAGATAACTACTATTCGCCTGAGAATGACAGAGGCATTGCGTTTAACGACGAAGCTTTAGGCATTGAGTGGATGGTTGCACATGATGAACTCAAGCTCTCTGCAAAAGACCAAACGCAGCCTAAACTCTCTGAGACAAATGATTTGTTTGAATATGGCATGGATTACTACGCATGATGAATATTTTAGTCACAGGGAGTAAGGGACAACTCGGCTCCGAGATACAAGAACTTGCATCTGAATATGCATATAACTTTTTCTTTACAGACAGAAACAACTTGGACATTACAGATGTAAACGCAATCAAAACATTTGCAGAGAAAAACGCCATAAACGCAATCGTAAACTGCGGGGCATATACAGCCGTTGATAAAGCAGAAACAGACGAAGTAAACGCAAACGCAGTGAATCATTTAGCGGTAAGCAATCTTGCTCAAATTGCCAAAGAGAAAAACATCATACTCATTCATGTCTCAACAGACTATGTCTTTGACGGCAAGAATTTTAAACCTTACACAGAAGATGACACAACAAACCCAAACGGCGTTTACGGAAAAACTAAACTCGACGGTGAAAACGCACTCAAAGAAATAAACCCTCCAAACGCAGTCATCATAAGAACTTCGTGGGTTTACTCTTCTTATGGAGCAAACTTTGTAAAAACGATGTTGCGTTTAGGGAAGGAAAAAGAGTCACTCGGTGTAATTTACGACCAGGTGGGGACACCGACTTATGCAAGAGATTTGGCAAAAGCAATTTTAGATATTCTGCCAAACATTAAGAATGAGAAAGTTGAAATTTATAATTACTCAAACGAGGGCGTTCTCAGCTGGTACGACTTTGCAAAAGAGATTATGCGCATGGCAAAACTCAATTGCCACATTAACCCGATAGAGACAAAAGAGTACCCGACACCGGCACAAAGACCGCACTACTCTTTGCTGAACAAGTCAAAAATCAAAAAAGAGTTCAGCCTGAATATTCCATACTGGAAAGATAGTTTGGATGAATGTTTAATAAAACTTGGAGAGAGAAGATAATGACAAATATACTACTAACAGGAACAGCCGGATTCATAGGCTCCAACTTCGTGCCATACTTTTTAGAGAAATACCCAGAGTACAACTTAATAAACTTAGACCTTTTAACCTACGCAGGTAACTTAGAAAATCTCAAAGAGTGTGAGGCAAACGCAAGATATAAATTTATTAAAGGCGACATCTGTAACCGTGAGCTTGTAGAATTCATCTTTAGCGAGTATGACATCAACGGTGTTATCCACTTCGCAGCAGAGTCTCATGTAGATAACTCCATTAAAAATCCGGGTGTATTTATAGAGACAAATGTAAATGGAACTTTCACTCTTTTAGATGTAGCCTATAAACATTGGATGGATAAACCTTTCACTTACAAAGAAAAATATCAAGGGTGTAGATTCCACCACATCTCAACGGATGAAGTCTATGGAACGCTCAATGAAACAGACCTTTTTACGGAAGAGACACCATACGCTCCAAATTCTCCCTACTCAGCATCTAAAGCATCAAGCGATATGATTGTGAGAAGTTACCAAGAGACTTACGGAATGAACACCGTCATTACTAACTGCTCAAACAACTACGGTCCTAAGCAGCATGATGAAAAACTCATCCCGACCATCATTAGAAAAGCTCTTGCAGGCGAAAGCATTCCAATCTACGGAGACGGTAAAAACATCCGTGACTGGCTCTATGTGCTTGACCACTGTAAAGGTATAGATTTGGTTTATCATACAGGTAAAGAAGCGAATGTCTATAACATCGGCGGAAGAAATGAGAGAACAAACCTTCAGATAGTTGATGCCATTACAAGCATATTAGATGAAAAAGTTCCTACAGAAAAAAGCTACAAAGAACTCATCACCTTCGTAGAAGACAGAGCAGGACATGACAGACGTTATGCCATAGACGCGACAAAACTCGAAACGCAGCTTGGCTGGAAGGCAGACGAAAACTTTGACAGCGGAATTATTAAGACTGTTGAGTGGTATTTGGGGAAGTATAATAAATGATAAAACTTGTTCTTATAGCCGCACTGTCGTATCTGTCCATAAAAATTATTATAAAGTATGCCAAAAAACTTAAACTGCTCGATATTCCCAATGAGAGAAGTCATCATGATGATATCACCCCAAGAGGCGCAGGGATTGGCTTTGTGAGTGCTTTTTTAGTTGGTGTGGCCCTCTTTGAGTTTTCTCTTTTTACAGAGTATTGGTTCTTGTTTTTATCTATTCTTTTGGTTCTTAGTATAGGCATTCTCGATGACAGACACGACGCTTCGCCTAAAATGAAATTTTTAGTAATCTTTTTTGCCGTATTTATTATGTGGATTTTTGACACAAGCATAGATACTCTCGGTATCTGGTTTGAATATGATTTAAAGCTTTACTGGTTCGCTTTGCCTTTTACAATGTTTGCTCTTGCGGGTTTTACAAATGCACTTAACCTTATTGACGGTTTAGACGGACTCGCAGCAGGTGTGTCTATAGTTATTCTTATGTTTTTCGGCTTTATAGGTTTTGAAAACGGCAATCATTTGATGGTAGTGCTATCCACGTTTACCATAGCAGCATTAGCAGGTTTTATACTCTTGAACTGGAACCCTGCCAAAGTATTTATGGGGGACAGCGGAAGCCTTAGTTTGGGTTTTATTATCAGTGTTATTGCTCTGCTTAGCTTACAGTACGTGCATCCAGTTGTCATTCTTTATTTGGCTGCTGTTCCCGTCCTAGACACCCTAGTCGTTATGGTTCGCCGCATACGAAGAGGAAGATCCCCTTTTTCCCCCGACAAAACGCATCTTCATCACATCATGGTAAAATTTTTTGAGGGCAATGTAAAAAAAACGGTAATATTTTTAGTGATGATTCAAGCTATATTTAGTGCTATTGGTTACCTAATTGCTGATGCTATTTACTCTGAAGTAAACACGATGATGCCGCTGTTTGCCTTAGTGGGTTTTGGAATCATCTTTGTTGTCTTTTACATGATCTTTACCGGGATAAAGAAAAGTCAAAATATCATTGACATGATTAATGAGCGTAAGGCAGATAGGAGTAAATATTTAAAGCAATAAATGCACTATATGCATCCTTCTTTATCTTTTATCACAGCCGTGACAATGCTCTTTTTAGATATAATTTAACAAATAAGTTATTGTTGGAGAAGAGAGATGCCTAAACATTCAAAAAAAGATCAAGAAGCTCTTGATTATCATGAATATCCACAGCCTGGTAAAATTTCCGTTGAAACTACGAAAAAAGTAGATACGCAAAAAGATCTTGCGCTTGCGTACACGCCTGGTGTTGCCGTGCCTTGTTTAGAGATTCAAAGAGATCCTGAGACTGCTTACAAGTACACTGCAAAAGCTAACCTTGTTGCGGTTATATCTAACGGTACGGCAGTTCTAGGGCTTGGAGATATCGGTGCGTTAGCCTCAAAACCTGTTATGGAAGGCAAAGGCGTTTTATTTAAAAAATTTGCCGGACTTGACAGTTTTGATATTGAAGTCGATACGAAAAGTGTAGACAGATTTTGTTCTGTTGTCACAGCAATTGCTCCTACTTTTGGAGGGATAAATCTTGAAGATATCAAAGCTCCCGAGTGTTTTGAAATTGAAAGACGTCTTGTTGAAGAACTTGATATTCCGGTTATGCACGATGACCAGCATGGCACAGCGGTTATCTCTGCTGCGGCTATTATTAATGCCTCAGAAATTACAAACAGACGTGTTAAAGATTTAAAAATCGTAGTAGTAGGGGCTGGAGCAGCCGCTATTTCATGTTCAAGACTTTACAGACATCTTGGTGTAAAAGAGATATATATGCTTGACTCAAAAGGAGTTGTGCATAATGGCCGAAGTGATTTGAATGATTTTAAACGCGAGTTTAGTGCGCCAAAATATATGACGCATTCAGAAGTTTTTGAAAATGCAGATGTAGTTGTCGGTCTTTCAAAACCAGGTTCATTCAGCATTGAAGATGTTAAACGCATGGCACCTGAGCCAATCGTTTTTACTTTAGCAAACCCGACTCCGGAAATTTTTCCCGATGATGTAAGAGCGGCAAGACCTGATGCATTGATTGCAACGGGTAGAAGCGATTTTGACAATCAGGTAAACAATGTATTGGGATTCCCGTTTATCTTTAGAGGAGCAATGGATGTCCGTGCCCGTAAGATAAACATAGAGATGAAACTCGCGGCTGCTAAAGCATTGGCTGAGCTAACAAAAAAAGAAGTACCTGAGTATCTCAATGAACTTTACGGTAAAAAAATAGTTTTTGGAAAAGAGTACATTATTCCAAAACCGTTTGATAAAAGACTTGTGGTGGAGATTTCATCTGCGGTTGCTCTTGCAGCAATAGAAAGCGGTTCTTCAACCATGAAAGACTTTGATATTGAAGCGTATAAACTTGAACTTGCTAAGAGAGTGTAACTACATCACTCTCTAGCGGAGCGCACAAAGGCATTCCAAAGTAGTAACCTTGTCCATAGGTTACACCAATTTCACAAAGCAAAAGGGCTATCTCTTTTGTCTCTACAAACTCGGCGATGTCAAGGATTTCCATCCCATGTGAAAACTGGTGTATGCTGCGAAGCATATGAAGTTTTCTCTCGTTGGTAGTGATTTCGCGTACAATGGAACCGTCTATTTTGACACTGTCTATATCTAAGGTAGCAAAGTAAGAAAAGTTTGAGTAACCGCTTCCAAAATCATCAATCAAAATCTTTGCGCCGTAACTATGTACTTTTTGAATAAACTCTTGCGTTTTGTCAAAGTTATGTAAATCTTCAGACTCTAAAAGTTCTATATCTATTCTTGAAGCTACTTCTCTCTCGGCATCAAACTTTTTAAAAAGACTATTTGTAATATCTTCATTTAAAATATCACGCATGGATATATTGATAGAAAATCTATATTGAGGATATTCTTTTGCGACTTGCATGCTTTTTTTTATCATTATCCTCGTAATTTCTTCATAGAGATAGCTTTTTTTGGCAGTTTCAAGAAATTTATAGGGAGCCAAACATTGCCCGTCTTGAAGTATTAACCTCACGAGAGCTTCATATTTTTCTATTTTAAGCGTTTGAAGATTGACAATGGGTTGAAAGTAAGGAACAATTCTATCCTCAAAAATTGCAGTTTTGATTGCCTCAAGCATTTGTAAATTTTCCCGAACACTCCTTTTGAGGTTGAGGCTCTCTTTAAATTCAATAACACTTCTTGAAACATCTTTTTTAAGAAGTTTGAGCGCCAAGTCTGCATTTTCAAGAATTGGATGAATACTGTTGCTTGAGATACTAACTGTGATATGAACTTCCATATCTCCAAAAATAAAACTGTGCGAAGAAATCTCTTTTTCAAGTACATGGGCGATATTTAATGCGATGGAGTTCTCTATGTCTGAAAAAAGAACCCCGAACTCATCTCCTCCCAATCTGTATATTCCTGAATTTTTAATCTTGGCGAATTTGATTTCCAAGAATCGTGCGAGTTTCACAAGCAGATTATTTCCAAATGAGTTTCCATAAATATCGTTGATATTTTTGAAGTTGTCTATGTTAATAAGCAGGATATGGGGTTTTTCTATTTGGTTGAGTTTTTGTTCAAGTGATGCTCTGTTATATAATTTTGTAAGTTGATCATAAATTAATGAATATTCCAGAGACTCTTTTGTTTCCAGGAGCTTTTTATTTTCTTTTACATATACAAAAAACAGATAGCTGATGGTTGATAAAAAGAGAAGAAAAACACCAAATAAAATAAATGTAAATGCATTCAAGGCCTGAAAATCACTCAGTGTTAATGTTGTAAAATCATTTCTGAGTTTTTTTAAAGTAGAACTGACATCATTATTGAAAATGCTTTTTGTGATTGCTAGATACTGTGGGTACTGTTTTTTTAAATACGCAGCATGGAGATTAAAACTGTTGACGAACTCTTTATCCTTTTCTTCTGTTGATCTATTGGAAAGAAGAAGGTTCACATTGCTGATGTAGTCTATATCCTGCGTTCGTGAAGCGTCGTTATAGTGTTTTAAAATAGTGCTGGCTTGTAAGAAAGTATCCTGGCACTCTTGAGTGCACTGTTTTGCTTCGAGAGTTTTTGAAGCATTGTCAACATGACGCGCTAAAAAGAGAAGAGAGTTTTTAATGCCTGCGTTGAGCATAAGATATTGTTCTATTTTTTCGTTATTTTCTTTGAGTTGGTCTTTGAGTTGTTCGAGAGAAAGTTTAACACTCCCATAACGCGCATCATATAATATTGCTGAATTTTTTAATATGTTGTAAGCATCAAGTATCTCTTGTTGTTTTTGAAAAATACTGTCATGATTATGATAAGCGTAGACAGAGTTTTGTAAAATAAGATAATTGAGATTTGCTTGTGCGTTTTCCAAATTGTACATAGAAGTTAAAAACTCTTTGTAGGTCTCTGAAAAATTTTTTTGTTTGATATAAAAAAATGCCAAAGCGACAGAGGAGAAAATCCCAATTGCGAGTACGAGATAAATAATACGTTTGAGATTCAAAACAGATCCAATATTTTAGGTCTTTGCCCGGTTAAAGTCTCTAAAAAAGCAATAATTTTTGCCGTTTCTTCATCCGAGAGTTTAATACCTAAGTTATGTTTAGACATGGCTGTTAGGGCTTCTTTAAGCGTTTTTGCACTTCCGTCATGAAAGTAGGGCGCAGTCAGCGAAATATTGCGTAAGGTGGGAACTTTAAAAACATTTATATCTCTCTCATCATTACTGATGGCAGCTTTATCCGGAAATTTTTTGTTTGTGTTATAGGCTATGAACGTACCCATTTTTTGAAAAGAATTCCCTCCGACATTTATTCCGTTATGGCAAGTGATACAGCCATACTGTTTAAACAGAGTGTAACCCTCTTTTTCCTGTTTGCTCAGTTCTTCCTGTGAGCGCAGATATCTGTCAAACTTCGAGTTTGGTGTTGTAAGTGCATTCTCAAATTCAACTATAGCATCCAGAACTAAAGCATACTTAATGTAAGAAACGCCATAGACGGCTTGAAAAGATTTTTTGTATTTTTCTGAGGAGTTTACTCTCAGTTCCACTTTTTGAGAATCCATATTATGTTCTGCAGGGTTTGTTAGCGGACCGTTGGCTTGTTCGAGTAAATTACTTGCACGGCCATTCCAAAATTGTTTAAAGTTATAACGTGCATTCAAAACCGTAGGTGACTGAATATTGCCCTTGGCTCCGTTAAAGCCTTCTGAGACGATACGTTCATCTGCTCCGCCGTTATAGATATTGTGGCAATTCACACAAGCTGTCGAGTTGTCTCTTGAGAGCGCAGGATCGAAAAAAAGCTCTTTGCCAAGCTTTGCTTTTTCAACATTAACAGGTTCATTTAAAGGAATCGGAACTATAGGTTCATCGGCGTATGAAAATGTAATGATAAGTAGAGAGATAAGTAATTTAAACATTGTCGATTATACTCCATTAAATTTAAATACGTACTTTAGTATAAAATTTTTTCAAACCTAACTTTGCTTTTGTATCGACTTTATAGGAGATATAAGTAAGGTAGTGAAGAATATCTTTTTTTGGAATTTTTGTACGTTTGGAAGCTTCTTCAAGAATGTAAGTCGGAATTTTTATTTTTTTCGCCGTAAACTTTTTTTCTATTTTTTTATAAACCCGTTTATCTTTGTGGTAACAAAGCAGAGCGAATACAAAAGGAAGCTTGTATTTTTTATTCCAGACGCCTGCCATGTCGGTATACTCCCTGCCGCTTAGATAATAACGCAGAGCCTTATCACCTATGAGAACTTTGCCTTGGAGACCCAGAATTTTTGCAAGAATGTTCGAAGTTGCAGATTCGCTGTCGCTTTTATCTTCTTGATTTGGAACGACTAAAACGCTGAGAACCTCTTTTTTTGCCACAATACCAAGATTGACATGTTGTTGCCCTTTGGCGCTGATGCTTGAGATAAACGCAGCATCCACTCTTCTTGCTAAAAATTCTTTATTTATTTTTGAAGGAACTCCGCGCTTATAATGCATACTCATTTTTGTGCGAGAACTTGAAATGTGGCGCTTCATAAATACATGAAATGGGAGAAGATTTAAATACTCAATTTTTCCAAAAACCAAACTCTGCTCCATTTTTTTATAGCCAAAATTATACACAGCTTAACTTATCTTAGATATAATCACGCACATTTCAAATGAAAAAGTTTGTGCTTTCTCAAGAACTAAGCAAGGAAGAAACATTGATACGAGTAGAATTTTTGGGTCCAATACAAAAAGAACCATTAGAATTAGAGATAAAAAATTTGAATGAATTAGCAACTATTTTGCAAAATGACAAAGAACTCAGCGAATGGCTTGAGAATTCTGCTGTTGCAGTCAATGACGCACTTGTCTCATCACTAGATTGTGAACTCAAAGACGGGGATAAGGTTTCACTTCTTCCGCCAGTTTGCGGAGGTTGAGTTTTGTTATATCTGTATGACGGTTCACTCAATGTGCCTGAAATTTTAAAAGAGTGGTATGAGCAAGAAGCTACGAGTAATTACGGTGCATACATTCCTTTTGTAGGAACAGTCAGAAGTGAAGACGGAATTGAGGGTCTGAGTTTTGACATCTATGAGCCGATTTTAAACTCTTGGTTTGCCGCATGGCAGGAGAGAGCCAAAGCAAAAGGTGCTGTTATTAAAATGGCACATTCCAAAGGTGACGTCATGTTGCATGAGTCTTCTTATATAGCTGCAGTTTTTTCGCCTAAACGCAGGGTTGCTCTAGAGTTTATAGATGAATTTGTAGAAGATTTTAAAGCGAGTGCTCCAATTTGGAAGTATGACCTCAAAAACGGAAAAAGAGTTTATGCGCTTGATCGTTCAACTGCAATCAGCGGAAGCGGACTATTGGGAGTTAGGAAGTGAATTTGTTGTCGTTCGAGACAAGCCAGACTATGCTTGATTTGCTCCATATAAACAGTTCAAGATATGAGAAAGTTCCACTGCCGACTTCTTTAGGAAGAATTTTAGCCCAAGACATTGTTGCCCTATATAATGACCCGCAATTTCCAACGGCTTCTATGGACGGTTATGCTGTGCTTTATGAAGATTTACACGCTGGCAGCATTACTATTGTGGGTGAAAATCCAGCCGGAAGCGATGAGAAAAGAGCCCTAAATTACGGAGAGTGCATTAAAACTTTTACCGGTGCAATGATGCCTCATGGTGCGGATACTCTGATTCAGATAGAAAATGTTAGCGTAGAAGATGACAAAATCATCATTAACGAAAAAGTAGCTAAAGGCTCTTCCGTGCGTCCAATCGGAGAGGGTTTTAAAACCGGGGATGTTCTCATAGAAAAAGGAACAAAAATCGGCTTTGCAGAGATCGGAGTTATGGCGGCACTTAACAACGTTATGGTAAAAGTTTCTCCTCGTCCTCGTGTAGCTGTTATTGCAACCGGCAGTGAAATTCTCGATTTGGGAGAAAACAGTAAAAATCCTTCCCAAATTCGCAGTTCAAATAACTACACTTTAGCAGCTCTTTTTGAATCCGCAGGAGCAGAGGTTGTTCAGCTTGGAACAGTAGGCGATGAGAAAGAGTCTATTATGAAGAGTTTTGAAAATGCACTCTCAAGTGCAGACATCTTAGTAAGTACCGGTGGTGTGAGTGTCGGAGATTATGATTTTGTAAAAGATATTGTCCCGCGTTTAGGAGCAGAGATTGTTTTTAAAGGTGTGGCTATCAAGCCTGGTAAACATATAATTGTCGCTCAAAAAGAGGGTAAGTTTATTGTCTCTCTTCCGGGATTTGCCTACTCTTCAACAGTGACCGCTGTTTTATATGTGCTTCCTCTTATTGCTAAAATGCTTGGAAAAGAAAAAGCTTACAGTGTCGTTGAAGCAAAACTTGCTGAAGATTTTACAAAACGCAGTAAGCTCACAGAGTTTACCGCGTGTAATGTAAGCGTTGAAGACGGCCAATATTTCGTAGATTTTAAAGATAAAAAAGTTGGAAGTTCTGCAATTCTTACAAATCTTCTCAATGAAAGTGCACTTATGATAAGCGGCGAAGATGACAAGGACCTCTCAAAAGATACCTTCGTCAATGTTATACTGCTCAACAACTTTTAATATTCACAAGGAAAAAACTCTCCTCGTGAAGTAATTTAGTTTATGGGAATAACTTTAGAAACGGGTTTCACAACTGCCTTTTTCCCTATCATCACTTTGAGAATACCATCTGTATATTTGGTAGTCAATTTATCATGGTTCGCATCTTCTGGCAGTACAACAGAACGCTTAAATGCTCCATGAAACATCTCACGTTTCATATAATTTTCTTCCTCTGTTTTTGTATCACTGTGTCTTTGCCCTTCAATGGTGAGGATATTGCCTTCTTCTATAGATAATTTTATTTCATCTTTGGACATGCCTGATACATCAAAAGTCAAAACATAGGTATTATTTTGGTCTTGCATATTGATTTTCGGATAAACGCTGTTAAAATATTCATGTTTAAAGTTTGAACTCATAAAGCTGTTCATAAACTTTTGCATTCTGTCAAAT
>Ga0180732_1001671_pt1 | contig 13082 bp, 11 predicted proteins | sample KR11_01MetaG_FD_148674 | JGI IMG/M metagenome (GOLD analysis project Ga0180732, IMG submission 148674) | Groundwater microbial communities from the Olkiluoto Island deep subsurface site, Finland - KR11_0.1 MetaG | ecosystem: Environmental > Aquatic > Deep subsurface > Groundwater | place...
CGGCTTGCCTCCGACGTGAATTCCGTATGACAGAAGGGGGTGTCGAGGATAAAGAGAGGAACTTTGAAAAACCGGGCCTGCACCTCGTACCATTTGAGCACCGTCCCGCAGATGTTGTTGCAGCAGATGAGCATATCCGGCCGGGGAAGGCCGCCGATCGGTCCGCCATTGATCGGCGCGCAGGCGATATCGGACCGGGCGTAGGAGCACAAGTCGCTCGAATATCCCATCGACTCGGCCTTCTCGCACAGATCGATCCCCATCTTGCTCGCCCCGATCATCGCTCCGTGGTTCTCCGGATAGACGGGGATGACATCCATCGCGATCAGTGGTTCCACCGGACCGCCGCTTGTGATCCAGGCGACCTTCTTCCCCGTCTGCTCCGCGGTCTTTGCTTCGATATAGTAGGCGGTCATAATCTCCTTCATCCGTGCTACCGCCTTGATCTTCCGCTTTTCCTTCGCCTCGTCTTTTTCCGCCATTGTCCTCTCCTACCGATTAAAAAGGGGGTTGAAAAACAACTAGATCATCTCTATAAATGCCTCGAACCGTGTCCTAAGCTGTCCGTCCGCCGGGAGGCGATCCTCCACTTCGATGACCATGCTGGCAATTCCCACCCGGTCCAGGGCCTCTTTGAGATACGGGTAATCGAAGGCATGGGGGTCGCAGAACTTCAGGAGGAAAAAGACAACCCCCTGCGCCTGCTTTTCCCGGGCCAGACGGACGAGGTGGTCCGCCCTGTCCGTCAGACCCATATGCTTCGCCGGGCAGACGACCCGTTCCAGAACTCTTTCGGCGATCGCCGTGACGGGCTCGGCCTTTTCATCGATGAAGCCGCCAGATGAGCGGGAACCGGTGCAGAGGTCGTCCCCGACCACCGTCCCTCCCGCCTCCTCGATGACCGTGTAGATGTCGGGATGGTTGCAGACACCGCCGGAGAGTATGATCCGTTTTCGTTCCGGTTTCTTTTCTTCTTTCGGCACCCCTTCAAGCTCAGAGACGACCTCCTCCAAAAGCGTCGCCAGACGGGTGCGATCCATGATCATCGCGGCCCGTCTAAGCGTGTAGAGGTTGCTTCCCTTGAGGGTTCCCGGCCGGTCGCCCGTAAGCTGATGGATCTGCGCCAGGGCGCCCCTGATCCGATTGTAAAGGGCGATCGCCGTCCGGAGGTTGTCATCGGTTATCGCCACGCCGAGCTTTGCCCCCAATTCCACACGGAACCGGTTCAGGACATCGATGAGATACTGCCGGGCGCTGGGTGTATCCAGTTTGACCGGCAGGACAAGATCCAGATGGAAGCAATGGGTGATATTGAGTCGCCAGATGTCCGAGAGCCGCTGGATCGAGTCGCAGGTATGGGGGAAGACGACGCCGTCGAGAAAAGCGAGGCGGTCCCCGAGCGCATCCTCCAGGGCGCCCCGGACCAGCGAACAGCAGTAAGACTGCAGATGCGCCTCGGCCAGGCGGATCTTTTCTCCCGTACCGAAGAGACGCAAGGGGTGGGCCCCGGCGGCAACGATGATCTCCTCCGGTGCGTAGGAACAGAAGGTTCCGACGATCTTCCGCCGACCTTCCGCCTTGAACCTTTCGGCATATCTATAAGGGTCGGCCAGGACCTCATGACATTCATCGAGCTGCTTCATCAATCCTTCTCCTTGTCAATAGTCACCATCGATGTGAGAAAAAGAGCAGACGGATTTTTTTAGATGAGTTGATCATACACATTTTTTGTGAATTTGCATGATTTTTCAGGTCCCGACCGATCGCCGCGCGATATATATCAGGCCCAAGATCAAGAGCAATAAATAAAATCATATGACCCTTCCTATGCAGAAAACCTCGGGATGGCGACCGGTTTAGCGCCAGTTGTCCCATTGAGAAATGTTACCGAAAGGGTTGAGTTGGAGGGTAACAAAATCTCCTTGACATACAAGACCATTTTACTTATCCTTAATCCACGAAAAAGCAAGGTCTTATCAGTAGTTTATCAGTTCAGTGTCATTTATCAGTATCAGAGTTGAATCCCGTATTTATCTCAAAGAAGGAAAGAGATGATGCTTCATTTTTCCGGATTTCCCGAAGATCTTAAAAAGAAGATAAGATATGTGCTGACCGATATCGACGATACGTTGACCAATGACGGCAGGCTCCCGTCCGTGGTCTTCACGGCAATGGAAGATTTAAAAAAGGCGGGAATAAGAATTGTACCTATCACAGGCCGTCCTGCCGGGTGGTGCGATCATATAGCCCGCATGTGGCCAATCGACGGACTGGTCGGTGAAAACGGCGCATTCTATTTCAGTTATGACGGGACCCGGAAAAAAATGCTCCGCAGATACTGGAAACCGGAAAAAGGCCGCAGAAGCGACCGCAAAAAACTTGATAAACTCAAACAGGAAATACTGAAAAAAATACCGGGGTGCGCTGTAGCCTCGGATCAGGCTTATCGCGAAGCCGATCTTGCCATCGATTATTGTGAAGATGTCCCGCCCCTTTCGATGCAAGAAGCCGAAGAAATCGTAAAATGCTTCATGAAGTCCGGCGCCCAGGCGAAGATAAGTTCAATCCATGTCAACGGCTGGTTCGGAGATTACGACAAACTTGCCATGACACGCCTGCTCTTTGAAGAGGTTTTCAATGAAAGCCTTGAATCAGTCAAAGATCAGGTTATTTTTACCGGGGATTCGCCGAATGATGCGCCTATGTTCGGATATTTCCCGAATTCGGTCGGCGTGGCCAATGTGACTCATTTCAGCGGAAAAATGACCAATGAGCCTGCCTGGATCACGGAAAAAGAAGGGGGATACGGTTTTGCCGAGATGGTGGAAACGCTGCTTTCTGAAGCCTCAAACTCCGCCCGGCCTCTATAATCTTTCCCTCAGCGCCTCCATATCTCGGAATGGCAAAATATAAGCTATTGACACTCACGCTTATTCAGGCAGAACTATACATTTTTTCGGATTCAGAGACAGGTATAGTTCATCGCCTTCTTCCTGCGGGAGTTGATGCGGCGCCTGCACCCTGATCGGGGTTCCATTTATATTTACGAAAAGAAACAGAAAGTTTCCGAGGTATGCCTTATTTGCAATGATGCCCTTAAAGATATTCTCACCGGCTTGAGGCGGCTCCGCGAATACCTCCACATCCTCGGGGCGTATCGATGCATAGACTTTCCGGCCCGGCGCCGACACATCAACGCCGGTTGACCTGCATAAAAGCTTCTCGCTGAATTCCGTGCGCACATAAACTTCATCTGTGCCGGGAAGAACCCCAACTACCTCTCCCGGGATGAAATTCATGGCGCCGATAAAATCGGCTACAAACCTGCTGGCGGGCTTTTCGTATATTTCGTGAGGAGAGCCGATCTGCACGATGTTCCCTTTTTCCATAACGACGATCCGATCCGAGATAACCATCGCTTCCGCCTGGTCGTGGGTTACATAGACCGAAGTGATACCCATACGTTTAACCAGACTCTTGATTTCAAATCTCATTTTTTCCCTGAGCTTGGCATCCAGGTTGCTCAGCGGTTCGTCCAGAAGCAGTACTTTGGGATTTCTTATGAGAGCCCGCGCAAGAGCGACTCTCTGCTGCTGTCCGCCGCTCAACTGGCCCGGATATCTTTCCTCCAGCCCCTGCAAACCCACTAACTCCAATGCATCTTTAGCCTTTTCCTTAATGCTCTGCCTGGATATCCCTTGAAGTTTCAAGCCGTAAACGATATTGCTGTAAACCTTCATGTGCGGCCATACGGCATAATTCTGGAACATCATGCCTATTCCTCTTTTTGAGGGCTGTACAAATCCTTCCGAAATCATCGGCTTGCCATCAATGATGACGTCGCCTTCCTCTGGCTTTTCCAATCCGGCGATGCAGCGAAGGGTGGTTGTTTTGCCGCATCCGCTGGGTCCGAGGAGGGTCAACAGCTCCCCTTTCTCCACTGCGAGCTGTATGCGATTGACCGCCGTTACTTTCTTATATCGTTTGAACAGGTTGCGGATCTCAATATAAGCCATTAAACTTGTCTCCTTCATTCGTCACTTGATATCATGCCGCTCCCACGGCCTGCCGGCAAATTACTTCCCCTCTCCCGGCCCCCCCCAGGCGGCTTTGAGGATACCTCCGCCGATTCTTGCAATGATCAGCAGAAGAATAAACGTGATCACGATCATGAGAAAAGCCATAGCCGCGGCGATTCCGAATTCCATGCCGCGGTGCCAGTTCAGGTAAATTCCGATCGGCAGGGTTTCCCATCCGCCCCTGTAAAGAAAAATTGCGGTGGAAATCTCCTGAAATGCCATGATAAAAAACATCACAACGCCGACAAGAACTCCTTTCATCAATAGCGGAAGGGATATATTTATAAAAGTCATGAATTTACCCACACCCGATACTTCCGAGGCCTCCTCGAGCGAGATATCCAGTTGCAGATAGGAAGCGTGCGCTATCCGCAGAAAATATGGAAGCCGTCGTGAAAAGAGGGCAAGCGGCATGATGATCCAATGCGTGGCAAGCGGTATGCCTTCCCAGAAGGCCAGAAGATAACTGACACCTATCGCGATACCCGGAAAAGCAAGCATCAGCGTGATTATAAAGTCGAGAGCATCTTTTCCCGGAACACGTGTGCGGACGATGATATATGCGGCAGGCAACCCGAAAACGACCCCGAAAATCAGGGCTATCCCGCTGAAAAGAAATGAATTACTTATCAGGCCGGGGCTTTCCGTCAGAATTACCCTGAAGTTGTCGAGAGTCCAATAGGTTGGAAACGGTTCAAAAACCCATCTTCTGGAAAAAGCGGACAATCCGAGAACGATCGGAATCAGCAGGACAAGGGCGGCGATAAAAAACATATACAGATAAGAGCTGATTTTCAAAAATGGACCGGGTTCGATCACCCGTCCTTCAGCCGTTGTTCCTTTCGAGAGGCCGGTATACTTCCTTTTTTCCACCCACCATCTTACAAACAGAAAAAGGGTGATACAAACTATCGAAGAAACAACCACCGCCACGATTCCCATATGTCTCCGATGCGTATCCGTAAAGTGATAGGCGATGTTGATGTAGGCTACCGAAGGGAGAAAGTCCACCTGTCCCAGAATCAGCGGAGTAAGCCAGTCCGTAAACGGCCACAGGAAGACCATGACGGCGCCCGCCAGATAACTCGGCGTGCAGAGAGGCAATGTGACGGTTATGAATCTCCGGAAACCGCTTGCACCCTCGACTTCGGCAGCCTCTTCAAAAGAAGGATCGATGCTGGTTAAGCCCGCTGAAAGACTGAGGACAATGAAGGGGAGCATATGCAGGGCTTCTATAAATACAAGTCCGTGGAGTCCGTAGATGAAATTTAGGGGTTTCTCGATCAATCCGGCATCCATGAGAAGCAGATTCATAGTGCCGAATTTTCCGAAAAAGATGACGAATGCAAATACTCCCGCGTAGGCCGGCAAAACAATGGGCAGAAGGATCAGAGCGGTGAAAATGGTCTTTCCCCGCTGCCTGTATCGCGCCAGAATATATGCCAGGGGTATTCCGAACAGTGTTGATACAACAAGCACCATGGCGCTCAGCACAAGGGTGTTCCAAAAGGTTTTGAGATAATAGGTGTCCTGGAAAAATTCCAGGTAGTTTTGGATGCCTGAACCGTCGGTTCCGGAAACCTTAAAGCTTTCTATTATCAGAATTGAAAGCGGATAAATCACCAGTAAAGCGATTACGAACCACAGCAGAGATGACAGAAAATTATTGCCACGGGACATGTATCATCCTTCCGGGTAACCTCAAAGTTACTCCTTGATAAAGCGCCTCCTGGGGCGTGGGCCGCCAATTTATAGCTCCGTGATATACGGGCGGGCTACAGCCCGCCCGTATATGAAATCCGGAGTATATTCTTTTTCAAGTTGAAATAATCTCTGTTGAAGTCTTACAATTCTTATCCTTACTTCCCAACAAGCAGAGAGCGCGCCTTTGTTGCAGCCAGTCGTGCAGCAGCGTATTTGCCGTCATACTCGAAGAGCTTTCGGGCTTCTTTTATTTTTTCCTCGGCCTTCTTTACATTCATTTTGGCCGCTTTAGCAGCTACGACTTCTCCCTCGACTTCTTCTATCAGGAACAGGCTGCTTTTCAATTCGCCCCATTTCCTGTAAATCTCGAACTCATAGTATTTGTTGACTTCATCCCATCGCTTTGCTGCAAGATCAAGGTCGTACTTAATTAACGCGACCTTCAGATCCCAGAAGTTATCGACTCCGAGAGCAGCCTTGGCGTGTTTGGCCATAACGACGCCTTCTTTTTCCCACTGGGTGAAATTAATGTCTTTCCTTGCAACGAAATAACCTCCCTGCAGAACATATTTTTGCCCTTCCATGCTGAACAGCCAGTCCAGAAAGATCTTCCCGACGGCTTCGTTGGGCGCGTTTTTCAGCAGCGCAACCGCTTCGGGAACAAGTATCGTTTTGTCGGGGAGCAGGTCACGCACAGGATAACCATCCTTGCGGGCAACCATTGCGTTCATCTGCGGCTGGGCGATTCCGATGGGCGCTTCTCCACGGCTCACAAGGTGGGTCGTATCCGTGCTGCCTGTTGAAAAGCGGGCCAATTGCGCCGCAAGCAGCCTGTTAATCGCCCAACCCTCTTTCTCCCCGAATCCCTGCAGGAGGATCTCCACAACCTCATGCTGCGTGCCGGAGGCATACGGCAGTGTGTGAACGATGTTGCCTCTGTATATCGGATTCAGCAGTTCCTTCCATGTTTTCGGGGGGGGCAGTTTCAGGGCTTTCAGGACTTTCTCGTTGTACAGGTTGGTGACGATCCAGGGCGCAAAACATGTCCAGGCGCCGGTGTCATCCTTTACTTTCATGCCTTGCCAGTTGGCAGGAACCATATTCCAGTCCTTCGGCTTGTATGGAACGAGTTTTCCTTCTTTTTTCAGAACCTCATGCGCAGGTGCGCCTGCGCCCAGGAAGATATCGGCATCAGGTTTATTGCCCCATGCCCTCAATTTGTCGATGCAGACCGGCCAACCGCCCGGACGAACAAATGTGATATCCACATCCTTGCCATATTTTTTTTTGTAGTATTCCTTGAAACCCTTGGTCAGGCTGTCGGATAACTCCTTATAAACGGGACCGATCCATCCCAGTTTATCGGCTGCCCGCGCGTCGGTTGCAAAAGCCGGAATAAGGAACGCAATTGAAAAGACAGCCAAGAATGCTGCAGTCAGGACCCTCTTATACATTTTGACCTCCTTATGGTGATGTTGTCAAAAAAACATACACAATTTCGTAATCTTCAATCACCGCTTCCTGTATAAATACCCTCTTTGAGCCTATAATTCGCTGACCCGCCACCAATCTTTTTCCGGTAAAACCTCCTTTCATTTTTGAATTAACGCACTATTTTACACCATGGTTTTCAAATTTTCCCCATAAATTTGTTTGTAATTTCTATATTCTAATTTCGGATTCGGCTTAGACACGACCGGATTTCCACGGTTCCTTATAATTCCATTATAAATCTACGTCAAGAATAAATCTTATATTGTAACATACTGCCATTATAAGAAAATATAACTGTTTAGCAATAAGTCCAAAACCTGATCATTCCCATTATCATGCCCCCGCTGGTCGGCGTTATGGGTTTCGTCTTCATTCTGGCGTTCCAAGAGGCCTCGGCCGCGCTGCTTTTGGTCGTACCCGGCCATGAGATGATGACGGAGGGCATCTTCAATTTCTATATCGGCGGGTCCGTCAACGAGCCCGCCGCCCTCGGGTTCATTCTGATCATCCTCGGCGCGACCTGCCTGTTCATCATCAACCGCGTGGCCGGCTCCAAGCTGGGAGGTGTCTTCGGCTAAGTGTTCAAGGGATTCATCTTCGATCTGGACGGGACGGTCTATCTGGGCGAGCGCCTAATCCCCGGCGCAGAGCAAGTGGTCCGCATCGCCTTCCAGGCCATCAAACAGGGTGCACACTTCATCGCCACCAACCCCGACCGGACCTGCCCTGTGGAAGGAGGGGAGCTTCCCGACTGTGCCGGCGTCATCGCCGCCCTGGAGGCGGTGACCCTCAAAAAGGTGGAGGTCATCGTAGGCAAGCCCTCTCCCATCACGGTGCAGGTGGCCCTGGAAGTGATGGGGCTGGGACCCGCAGACTGCATCCTTATAGGTGACCGACTGGAGACGGACATCTGCATGGGTGTGGAATCGGGGATGAAGACGGCCCTCGTCATGACCGGCGTGACCGACGCGAAAACCCTGGAAGCCTCCCCCGTCCGTCCCGACTATGTCTTCCAGAGCATTGCCGATCTGGAAGGCCTGTTCTGGGATCACAGAAAATCCTGACACACCGGCGTGTATAGATTTTTTCCGAAGCTGTTAGAGTTTGTAGGCCTGCTTCACCAAGCGATACGCCAGATAGCAAATCCAAGCAACAGAAAGTTCTATCGTGAGTGTGGGGCAAAGCTTGTTCTTACCTGCCCAAAGTGTCAGTTCGAGAACATTCCCTCTGATAAGTTCTGCGGTGACTGCGGGCACGACCTGACCCAGCCATCCCCGGCCATTTCCAAAGAATTCTCCTTCGACGAATGCGTGAGGTTTTCCATCCGGCATGATGATCATTTCGCCTGTTTTCAGTTGATGAGACTCCCCCGATTTCCTAGAACTGACGGGGATCGGCGGAATGTTTCCGAAACTAGGATCCATTACCTTGTTCTGTATTGCTGGAGTCCGGTGCAATCGATCAGACGGTCAAGGTTACGCAAAGTAAATACCTTGCCTCTCGTTGCGAGAAGCATCTTCTTCATGTCCTCGCGACGTACCCCGAACCCTCGCCCGGCAATGCAGGCTATTACCTCGTATTTTGGCTTATCCGGTGGTTGCCCGGCCATGCTCAGCGCCCCCAGATGCTGGATTCGGGTGGCCTTATCACGAGCCGTGCCGTCGTCCTCCGTAATTTTTGCCTCGATGATGACCTGAGGATTAAATTCACTCGGGATGATGAAATCGGGCGTCTGGTCGAAGCCCGATATTTTCTCGGCTCGCTTTGTTTTCCGGTAACTTATGCCGGCTTTGCTCAACGCATCCTCAACGGCTGCCTCAAGGCTGTCTCCGACAAGATCACTAACGGAATCGCGGTGACCGGCAAAAGGTCGCCCAAGAAAACGCTCATAGAGAAGCATCGCATAAGGAACGCCAATTCCTGCAAGCGTCTGTACTCCGGAAATGCCCGTTTTTGTATCAGCCTTATCGAGGCGATGGATTTTATCGGTTGTAGCCGAGGGTGCTCCTTCTTTCAGCAGCCGGCAAGCAGTGTCTATCAATGCCTTCAATCGTTCAACGGTGACTTTACCGTCGGCAAGAGGCGAAAGTGGCGATAAACGTATTTTTCGGTCCAGCGATCGCACAAAGCCCTGGCTGACTTCAACACCTGTCTGCAGAGTGGCGAGATACGCCCATTCCGGCGGCGTGAAGCCCAGCATGGTCCGTAACACCAGGATCACAATGGGAGCTTCAAAGGTCTTTTGAAGCAACAATTCGGGTTCAAGGAGGGTGAAGCTCCCGGTCGCTTGTTTCAACGCCTCGTAACCCTGTTCGAAAACAGGGTAGTCGATGAAACCGCGGCCTTTCGGCATGATGAGAAATTCCGATTCGAGGCACGAAAAAACCGCGGTAACGAACGTGTCGAGATCCGCCTGAATTTCGGTAAAAGGCAGTTCAAAAGGATATTTCATCATAAGATCTCTCATATGAAGTCCTGTTTTCCTGAACATAGTCATACTGCTGAAGCCGTGGTGCATTCAAGTACGTTTCCGTCAGATGATCCTCGATACAGTTCAGTGCATGTCCTTGCCTCAGTTCAGCAGCCGCGACGGCGAGTTTTGCCGACGCCGGTTGCGCCTTGTCCCAGGTCACGCGAAGGTGCCAGACGGCAAGCCGGGCCAAATGGCCGTAGATGATGCAACGAATGTCGCCGCGGGTTGGTTTAAGGCCTCCGATCTTCAGTTTATCCAGATCATCCAGGACCAGGGCGGCAATCTGTCCAGGCGATTCCGCAAGCCATTTGCGCGGTATAGTTCCGGTCGAACGGCAGACAAAAACCGTATCCACGATCGACGAACCGGTGCCGCTGATATGGATCGATGCGCCCATTTCCGCAGGGCAGGGGATTGAAGCGGAGCAGGTTAGTCCGGCATCCAGAATCGCCACGATCACGGGATGATACGCCTCCAGCTTGTTGTGATGGTAGGTGAAGGCCATCGGTCTTCCCGGTTTCAGGGCTTTTGCCATGTTCTGGAAGACGGCTGACAATCCGATGGTAAAGTGGTCAAGACCGCGGTCCATCGTGATGTTGCCGGTCAATTCATCAGGATTGCGTGTTGATCGGAGTTGAAATATCGGGTCTTCCGGACTGACCAGTTTCCGAACCCAAACATAACAAAAATCCATTAGCTCGGCGTACTGGACGTTGCCGAAATAGGGGGGATCGGTAAAAACGCCGTCCAGGCTGTCGCCGGGCAAATCCGCATTCGTCGCGCTCCCGCAAAGAAGATGAACACCCCGGGGTTCAGTGATCAAATCGCCGTTTCTCCGGTCGCCGATCCATTCATCCGCGATGGGTGTCAGGATTTTTCTGCTCCCTTCATGGCGGGTCTCGAAGGGGTGATCGCAGTAGGCCTTTGCTTTCACGTATTTCTCCAGGATGTTCGACCAACCGCCGCTCCCAACGCTCGTGCCGCCGCCATTGGCGATGCCGAGGAGGTTGGATTCACACTGGATCAGCCCGACGGGAAAACCGTGGACGGAGAAAATATCGAGAGACTTGAGGGCCATCGCGTCGTACCGGCAAAGCATGTTCTGATAGCGCAAGAGATCCGAAAGGTTTGTGATCAGGGCGTTTCTGATCCGTTCATCCTGCTCCGCAGCAATGGCCTGGCAACTCAGTTCCAGACCCAGCAATTGGCGGTTATTGAACATCTCCCGGTATTTCTTGTACCCCCAGCGAAGGAGACGGTCGGTTTCGTCGCCGCGCAGGATTTTGTCATCGGGGACATGGGTTGTCCCGATTTGTTCAAGCAGAGAGGAAGCCCTGGTGTAATTGAGCAGGTCGTTCTTGTCCGGCCGTTTGAAGAAACGACCTTGGTGGGTTGGCTTGCAGCGGCGGCAATGATATTCTATGGCGAACATGCGGTGACTGGGCGGGCCTGCGGCCGGGTTGGGATAGGTATTAACCTTCCCGCATCGGGGGCAGGCGCATTTGTTTCTTTTTGCCGGTCCTGTGAGGGATATTTTGCCGCCGCAGGACTTGCATATACCGGGATATGTTCGGTCTTCGACGCCGTTCAAGTCGCCGCAGGCTGCGCAGATGAGAACATTTTCCGTATGCCGCCGGTTTTCGGCCAGTAGGTAGCCGGGAAAAAGGTCGAATTCATGACCGCAATGGCGGCAGGTCTGCTTTTTGACCCAGAGGAAATACTTGACGTGAGCCTCCGGGGAGCCGCATTCCAGGCATTGGGTGCGGTAGAAGGCGCCGATCTGCGTCTCCAGGCCACGGGTAAGATTTTCCGCCGATTTTCGGTACTTTCCCAAATCAAGATGCTCGATCTCACGGCTCACAATCCAGTAGGCCATCGGATTGATGTCATAGCCGGTTACATCGCAGCCAAGGCGGTTAGCCTCGATGAGCGGCGTGCCACCCCCCATGAAGGGATCGGCGATGGCGGTGCCTTTCAGGTTGTTTGAGCTGTAGAAGGCTTCCCGGAGAGGTTTGTCGCTGAATTCTGAAAGGATAAGACCCCGGAACAGCGTACCGGGCCGGCGGGCAAACCACTTATGTACGGCAATGATAGGGCGGTAGTTCTGCTGGATCTGTTTTTCCCGCAGGGCAAGGTCGGAAATAAAGGGAATGTCGAATTTTTTTTCGATGGACATGGTGTGCCTATAATCTTTTCTCCGAGGCAATGCAACCTCTCTTCACGTTCAATTCCTTCGGTTAAGAATTGCTTTTTCCAAAATCGATATTACGTATTTCGATTTTCTGTCTGCTTCTGTTTTCAGTTCCTATATCGAGGATCTCTGCAATTATTGCACTCGCTAAATTCGGCCTTTGTGATTTCCTTGCCCCAAATTTTATTTCCCGCCCGTTTGGGATTTTCTATGAAAAAATGGTTCCGTTCACTGAAATATCGATCAATCGCAATTATGCATTCTTCAACAGAATCATAATTGCTGTTGTGAATAACAGCTTTAGCCATACCACTAAAAATCGATTCAATTACATTCAGAAATTGAGCCTGTGGATGATCTTTCCAAAACACAGCCAGCGAGATTCAGCCGCAAAGACGAAATCGGCGTGAAGTATCCATCGCTAACAGAGAAAATGTGCACGCTGTACCGTCCGCCGGGAACTGGTCTTGGTTCCCACCAGGCCTTTAGGATCGTTCGCTGCTCATCCGTACAGGATGCTTCACACCTTGAGCTCGGAGGTGCAGTAAGGACAACGAGAGGCCCCTATGGGGATCATCGATAAACAATAAGGGCATTCTTTTGTCACAGGCACGGCCGGTGCGACCACTTCATTTCTTTTTAACGCGTTCACCTGCTTTATGATAAGGAATACTGAAAAGGCAATAATGCCAAAAGCTATGATTGTATTGATAAATACGCCGATATTCACGGTAACTGCCTCTGCGACTTTTGCCGCAGAAAGGGTCGCGTAAGGGCCTGCAATCTTTCCTGCCTTTATCACCACGAAGAGATTGGAGAAATCAACATTGCCCAGTAAAAGCCCGATGGGCGGCATGATGATATCATCAACCAAAGATTTGACGATGGTTCCGAAAGCGGCGCCGATAATGATGCCTACGGCCATATCGATCACATTCCCGCGAATTGCAAACTCCTTGAATTCCTTAAACATGTGATTCTCCTTTCTTAGCAATAGCCGTTTCATCCTTTGTTTATTAACCTGCCTAAGACCTTTTCGGGCGTCTCCATTGTCCGGCCTGCTTTTTTGTAAGCTATCGCTTTTGCGATAAGAAATATCAATTAACCGCATTGAACGTCAAGAAAAAAACGTTACGAAAGC
>Ga0180732_1001672_pt1 | contig 13074 bp, 12 predicted proteins | sample KR11_01MetaG_FD_148674 | JGI IMG/M metagenome (GOLD analysis project Ga0180732, IMG submission 148674) | Groundwater microbial communities from the Olkiluoto Island deep subsurface site, Finland - KR11_0.1 MetaG | ecosystem: Environmental > Aquatic > Deep subsurface > Groundwater | place...
CCTCAAAGTTGACGGAGGTCTTGGTGGCGAAGGTCTCGTCAACAGTGATAATCATATACAACTGTTTCCCGCCCCAGACCTTCCGGGCCGCCTTCAGGTCAATGGAATAGGTAGAATAGGCATCGGCCGTGATCGCCTGTGCATTGCTTACGAGTAAATTATTATCAACGTACATTTTATCCTCCTTACGCACTCACCAGCGATTCCGCTATGGTGATCTTGTCGCAGACTCGAATCGACGCATCCAGGAACGAGACCACTGGTTTACCGGCGGGGTTATCGATGGTCAGGTTCACGTTGGACTTGTTCTGCGCCTGCTTGTGCAGGAACTTCGCAACCGTCTTGTTGCAGTAGAAGTAGGTCTTCGCCATCTTGCCCAAGTCAACAGTAGGTCGGGCGTAGTAGGCGTCCAGCATCTTGTCCAGCAGGTCTGTGCCGGTTGCCGCATCGCTGGAGAGCAGAGAGTTATCGATGTTGCAGATGCGGATAACGTAGCGGTAGTCAAGAAGCGCCAGGCCGAGTTTCCACTGGAACCGGGTAACGTACGCCTGGTACATCAGATTACTGGAATCCGTTACCAATTGCTTGCCGAGGTCTTCGCTCTGAAGTCCGGCTTTTGACCCCTTCGGGTAAATGAGAGAGCAGGTTTTCGGTCCCCAAGTGATAAGCCACATCGAGGTATTGTCCGTGTCCGAGCCGCCCCCTGCGATAGTCTGAGTGTAATAGGGTGCGGTTGTGGCGAGACTGTTGTAGCGCGGTGCTAGTCCCTGCATCTGTTCGGGATCGGTGCCCTGGTTGCCATAGAACAGGGCGGTGGCGACGGTGCCGGACAGACCGGAGATAAAAGCATCGTCCTCGGAAGCCCGGAAAGCAGGCTCGTTCCCGTTGAGCGAGGCAATGTCTACGTCCAGTTTGCTGTAGCCTTCAAGAATACCGCACAGGTCGGTGATCTGTTCGGTGGTTCCCTTTTCAGCCGCAACACCGTAGTTCAGGAGCCGCCAGGTGCCAGCCGGTTCACTGGTGCGCTGCGTGGAACGATGCCCTGTGGGGAGGTTACCCTCCATAACGTTGGCATCGGCCAGGATCGGATTGCTTGAGGCTAGAACCTCAATGATTGTATCTACCCCACCCGCTGGCTTCTGTCTTTGTGCCCAGTCAGCTAGGGTTAGATAGGTGCTCGTTAAAGCTGTAGTCATTTTGTCCTCCTATTTTTTTGGGTACATGGTTGGGTATCTTGATTTTAGGCTGTCCTCATACGAGGTCGGGCCTGTGGATTCGGATTGCGGCCCCTTATCGAAACTTTCCGGCTTCGATTTGGCCTTGCGGATTTCGTCGTCTTTTTGCTTAATGACCAACTTCGCTGCCTTCCGTTCCATTGCGTAGGGGTCGGGTTCTCTAATAATGGATTCTATTGGGACACCGAATTCCTGAGAGATTTTCTGAGCTACCAGTATCCGAGCGTTCTGTTCGCCCTCCGTTCTCTGCTGGTTCAAGACACCCTGGAGGCGCACGTAGTCGATTCTCTGCTGACTGCGTTGCTGGGCTTGCTGCTCGGTAATGTTCCCAGCTTCCACTTCCTGTCGGTCTTGCGCCTGCGCCTGTCCTTCTTGCTGTTGGAGTTGTTGAATCTGTTGCTGCATGGAGAGGCGTCCGAGAACCTGCCGCAGTTGCGCCGCTTGCTGGTCGCTGTCATGTTGAATCTTGCGGACTTCATCTTCGGAGTACGTTCGCGGCTTGGCGGGTTCGACAGGTTTAGTAGTCTCGGCGGTGGTCTCTTTGGTTTCGGTCTCTTTGGTCTCCGCCCCAGGTTGTGCCGTTGGGGTCTCCGCTACAGGCTGAGAAGTTTCCTCCTGAGCCGGTGCTTCAACCTTCTCGTCAACGTGAGGTTGAGTGTTTTCGGTGTCCATAAATCCTCCTAAAATTCTCAATAAAAACCGTCTTGCGGTCTTGATTGGCTATTTAAGTGTCTTGTCGAACAGTTGTCTCATGGTTCGCTTCTTCCAGGTTTCGTAATTGCTCTCTCCTAGGGGGAATCTTGCGTACACCTTACGTAAGACTTCCTCATCGGCAGGGGTGAGGGGTTTGCCCAGATACCAGAGTTTCTCAAAGGCCACGAGCGCTGGCTCCCCCCCAAAGGCACTGACAGCATTCCAGTCGGGAGTAGCGGTTGTCTGAGGCGTTGGCACGGTAGTTGTCTGGGGAGTGCCCGCCGCAGGTGTGGAAGTCATAGAAGGCAATCTCCTGATAAGAAGGTCAACATTATTGGGAGTAAGCCGGACATTCGCTGTTTTGGCCTTCTCTAGTTCCTTTTGCCGGTTAGCAATCCCGTCAATCGTGGCGGGGTCGATCTTCTTATCCCGAATAAGAATCAACGTACTAGCGACTGATTTCTCCGTAGTGAGAGAGGATACCTGACCCGTAATGAACAGTTTGGCATCGAGGTCAGGGTTACGTTGCCTCAATTCTGTCCGACTAACTATCCTTCGGTCTTTCTTCTGGGCTGCCGCCAGTTCAAGGGGATTAGAGGGAGTATCGTTATAGGTTTTGAAACTGTCCGTCCATTCTTCTTTTAGTTTCTTTGACTGTGTTGGTTTATCAAGTGCGTATTCTGAAAATATAAGATTCTCTGGCTGTCCCTTCCGTAATGCCTTTTCGGCTTGGACAAGATACGGAGTCGGCGCACCTACGACCTCACCTCCGGCCTTAACGAACTGTTCCAGAACCCCTACCATATCATCAACTGTGACTTCCTTAGCCGGGTCTTGCCACTTCCCCCAGATGGTACGGACTTTACCAATTAGGTTCCCAGTGTCATCTATCGCCGCAGTAGCAGGACTGGGCTGATAGCCGAAGGGTTCGCCTGCTATCTTATCCCCTAAGAACTGGGCTATCTGCCCGACTACAAGTAAATCATTCACGGGACCAAGAACTACTGCACGCGCCTGCCGTTCCTTCTTAAACTGGAACCCGTCCGCAACAAACTGGAATAAGGCAGGCATCCCCGCCCATGCCAATGCAATAACAGCAGCAGCTTTTACAGGGTCGCCCCGGCCATATTTTATATCCCTCATGTTATTGGCGATAATTTGAAAATACTTGTTGGGTTGATTCTGGAACATGGTTAGGGCTTTCCAGAATGATCCCCCACTCTGAAGTGTCGAGAGAGAATCAATTGCAGATGTGTTCTGTGTGCGGTCAACAGCCATTCCAGCTTCCCGCATGGCGTCAACTTCGAACAATCCCTGCTTGAGTCCTGCCTTGTATTTAGCCCACCAGCCAGGAATAACCCCGAACTTGTCGCCCACCTCCATCAGACTGTAAGACCAATCCTTAATACTGCCTTGACCGGAGAAGGCCCGGCGATACAGATTCATATTCCTGGCAGCGGCAATGTCCCGCTCAAACCCTTGCGTGTAACGCGCCTGCAAATAACCAGACTCCATAGCCTTGCGATAATTCGCTGCTGGGTTCTTGAGGAAATCCAACACACCATCACCGAGTTCTTTTACGCTCATCTCAGAAAGATACATCGGGAGTGTTGTTACCTGTTGTAGTGCGATGTTTGGTTTCAAACCAAGTATAGACCGGGAGAAATTAGCCCGCATCACATCTAGTGCGTGTACCGTATGTTGCCGGTCAACACCACCTCTGGCGAAGCGGTCGATCAAGGTATCAACCTGGTTTAGTATGTCCCGCCCGTGATACTGGGCGATACCGGCCCGTACCTCTTTATTCCCGAAGGTAGATCGGAGTTCGCTAATCGGATTCACCCATGCCTTGAAATGCTCCATCTGCTGAAGATGATTGACGAACACCTCATTGGCATCGGTAAACTTCAAGGGTTTGAGATTTTGCACCCTTGCTTTGAGTGAGGCATTAACGACTGACGCATAGTTGCCCAAATCTTCATAGACCAGTAAATCTTCGGGTATATCGGTATCTACGTTTCGACGGATAGGACTGTAATTCGGATTATTCCCCAAATGCACCCCATATTTCTTGGAATAGATGTCATCAATGGTTGCCCAATACTTTTGGTAGAACTCCATCTGCGCGGTTGCCCATTTTTTCTCTCCGGGAGTAAGAGCATTGGCAATAGTATCCTTCGCTCTGTTATAGTCCCATTTCATTCCCTTCTCAAATGTATCTTGAAGTGTAGGGTCGAGCATTTCCTGATACTTCTTGATAATCTGACCTTTGGTAAGTTCCATATTGATGGTTCTGCCATCAGTCAGTTTGATGGGGAGATTGATTTTCTCATGGGTCATTGTCCGCCAGATGGTAGACAACTCCCCGCGATCTTTGGCCTTGAACGAGTCGAGAGCTATCTGCTGTATTTCCTTGAAAGCACTACCAATCCCCGCATTTTCTGTCTCCCTGGCTGTAAATGCCATGCGGTCAAGACCCGCTAACGCACTCTGTCGCGGAGCACCCTTGTCTAATTTAGACAACTTCTCCATCAGTGAGCCAAACGAATAGTTGCGATTGAAGAACTTGCCTATTGGACCTTCGGTAACGTCAGTGGCTTCAGAAGGTATTGATCCAGCAAGTTCCTTGAGTCCCTTCTTACCTGTTACCTCATTAACTATTGTGGCGTTCCTGGCTACCCTAGCGGTTTTAATGGACTCAAGATAAGACTGACGTTCTGTCCGCCCTGTCGTCTTCAACTGCTGGATAGTTTTCAGTGTAGTGCTTAATTCAGACGAGTTCTGCGATTTTATACCTGCCATACCAAGAAACTCATTGCGCTTGAGCATATCCTCTTCTGAAATGAGTCCCTTAGTAAAACTATCGATATTCTCGGCAATTTTAGTTTTGGCGATATTCCGGTCCATCCCAAGATTATGGGTGACGCCATCCAGAGTAGATTGTATTGGCGCGGTAAACTTACCTTTGACCACCCCTTTCACTTTTACAGGACGCGCCCTTTTGAGTTCTTTGCCGATGGCGAGTCTTAAATCCCGTTGGGTGGATGTTTCGGCTATCTGATCTACACGGACGAATACATCGTCCAATTGTTCTTGGGTCTTGATATTCTTAACTGCGTCAAGTAACTTACCACGTTCTCTCAGCGGCAGTTTCTCCTGAATATAGTCAGTCAGGATGTTGCCCGCCCGTTGTTTCTCCTCAACAGTGTACTTCGCCCAATCTTTGAGACTGACTATCTTGTCAGATGCGGCACCTTGAACGTCAGCCAGTTTCTCGGTGAATGTCTTTGTGAGGACGTTCTTTTGTTCTTCAAGACTGTATTTGTTCCAGTCTTTGAGAGATGCAATCTTGTCTTGCGTAGCTCCCTTGATAGCATCGACATTCTCGTTATAAACAGAAGCCCGCTGTTCGGTGGTGTAATTATTCCAATCCTCCAGAGACGCAAGCTTGTCCTGTGTAGCCCCCTTTATATCGTCAATCTTGGCCTTATAGAAAGTTCTGACGTTTTGGATAGGAGTTGGTTTCGGTAAATCACCACTCGGCTTAACAGGCGGCCCTGCCGGAGGGATCGGCGGCTTAACCGGCGGCCCACCAGTCGGAGGTGCTGCCTTCATCGCCGCCCGTTTGGCTAACACCATCTGCTCAATAGGGTCTACAGGCGGTATCTGGGCTTCGGGGGTGATTCCCTTAGTCTCAATGATAGGGGGCTTAGATTCGCTTGACAATGCACTTGGCGCGGTCTCTGGGGCGACAGGGGGTGCTCCCCCTAATGGTTTGCGGGGAACCTTGCCTACTGCACCCACTTCGCTGGTCGCCATCTCCCTGAGTAGCTTGGACTTGGCCAGATTCTCACCACCACGAACTATCGGCGGTCGGGTTTCACCGAATTTGCCGACTAATATATCCAGCGCCTTCGATGTTATCTTGCCGGGAACAGAACCCGTTATCGCTTTTGGAAGCACTTTACCTGCTAAAGCAAATGGAGTCCGAAGCAGTCCACCAGGAAGTACCCCCGGCATCAGCCATTCCCCTATGAGTTGTTCGGCGGGATTCTCGCCAACACCGGCCACCTGCTGCGGCCAACCAATATCTTGCCGAGGTGGACCAACCCCCCTCAGCTCTGCCTGCTTATTCGGAGATTCTGTTCCTCTTGGGAGAGTAACTCCCCGATTATAAGCCCAGTATTCTGCCAGAAGGTTGTTCTTGACGTCATTACTAACCGGCAATGACTTTATTGTTTCCTCGACCATAGTTTGATACCAGGCATTCTCTACAGGAGGTAATTCACCATGCCCCCTTGCACCACCCGGTAGTTGTCTCGGAACACCATGGCCCGCCGCCCCGCCAGGCAGTTCTGGCGGTTCTTCTGGAGGTGGTTGATTCTGTTCCTGGTAATCGAGAAAGGGCGTCGTCCGCTGTTTCTTGGGAGCTAACGCCGAACGCAGACCAGCTTCAAGCTCTTTATCGGCCTCAATAAAACTGTCTGCGATATTGGAATAGATCGACTTCATAAATCTAAAGATTCCACCTATACCGCGACGATGTTCTCTCCCCCCTCTGCTGCGGGGCTAGGGCGTTCCAGTTGCCCATCCAGTCGTAGGAATTCAAGTAGTCCTCAAAGTTCTGCGTCGGAGCATTACCTCCGAGAGCCGTAGACGTTATGTTACCCATGTAGTTCCCGTACTGCTTCCCGTACTGTGACTGCCAGTAGTCCATGAAGCTCCGAGTGCCCTTTGGAATAAAGGCATTGAACATTCCCTGGGGATTATCTTGAGCGAATCCGAGCCAGGGGTTGTTCTGCGTCAGGTTGAAGTTATAAGCCATATGTCACCTCGCTTAGAGACCATACCTCGCCCGCAGATAGTCGAGGAAACTGGTCGGTGGAACATCTGCTGCCAAGCCCGCCTGCCCCTGCTGCCAATTTCTTTGAATTTGCGGCAACCTGCCCGCGAGCCACGAAGACCCCATAGGACCAAATCTACTCGCACCGCCATATTGAATCAGGTCTTGGAGAGTCCCTTGTCCCAAGTTTCCTACCCCCGTAACTGGCTGGCCAGTTAATGGATCATATTGTGGCTCGAAATTGAACCCCTCTTCGGTTCTTTTGGCGGCAGTCATGTTCAATAGCCTCAACAAAGAGGTCTGGGCTTGGTTTTGAATGCCGCCCATTCCATGAGTGGCGGGGTTCTGGATATAGTCTTCCCAGCCCGGTGTAGTAAAGCCAGTTGCCGCGTTTATCGGCTGCATTCCCGACCAGATGTCCCGGTACGGCTGGTACATACTTGCCTGGTAGTTTTGCGCTGGGTTTTGGTATCCTGATCCCAACCCCAGTGCTGCAAGATACTGTGCTTCTGGTCCCCATCCTGGATTAACTGTTACTGGCATATTCGTTCCTCCTATTTGTGCATTTAATGTATTCGCGTATCAATATAGACCTTAGAGACCATACCTTGCCCGCAGCCAGTCGAGGAAACTCGTGGGTTGCCCGCCCAGCGCCTGTTGCTGTTGCCATGCCTGCTGCAAGTAGGGTAGACGTCTAGACAACCATGCCGAACCTATCGGGCCGAAGCGTTGAGCAGTCCCATATTGCAGAAGGTCTTGTAACGTACCTCCACCCTCATTGCCAGTCTCGTCGGGAGTCAAAAGTTTCCCCGTAAATGGACCATATTGGGGTTCGAAGTTAAATCCTTCGGTAGTCCGGTCTGCGGCAGTCATGCCAAGTAGCCGCTGCAAGGTCTGTGCAGATTGACCGTAAACATTCTGCATCCCACCACCAAGATTCCGAATTTGCTCCTCCCAACTGGGCGAACCTGCCCCCGTTGCCGCGTTTATGCTCTGTTGCGCCGTCCAGATGTCCCTAAAAGGCCGGTACATACGCGCCAAGTACGTTTGCACTGGATTCTGATAACCCGATCCTAGTCCTAGTGCTGCGAGGTATTGAGTTTCTGGTCCCCATCCTGGATCAACTGCTGGGTTCGCTCCTCCTTGATTCTGTGTATTTTGTCTTATCTGTGCTGATAAAGGCGTAGTTCCTTGAGATGCGCCTTCTAGAATTGATCCTTTGAAACCGGGTAAGCCACCTCCTGTGGATGGCGTCACACTAGGAACTGCTCCCCCTTGTGGAACGGCAGGACCATAGGGAGCATTCCCAAAACCCCCATACGGATTGGGAGCGATTGGACCGTACGGATCATTTCCGTACCCGCCGTACTGATTGGGAGTAAGATTGTTCGTTTCATCGGCACCTGTCCGTAAGCCTCTCAGGTAATCTTCGGGCGACGGTGACAGTTCGGTATCTACATTCAAATAGTCCATGAAGGGGGCGAGATCGCCCTGTGGATTCTGCGCCGCCTGCGCTGCATTCGCAGCCATCTGCGCCTGATATTCCTGCGCGCCAAGACCACCACCCCAACCTTGTCCTTCGGTAAACGTCGCCCCGGCTCCGTACCGTTGGTTCACGTCATACGTATGGGCCTGATTATAAGCATCCCTCGCCCTATCCAATTGAGCCTGTTCCGCTGGCGAGTTAGCCCACATGCCGGCATCAATCTGAGCCTGCTTTGGACCATAGGTCATGGTATCTTTTTGGGTATCAATCACGCGAGCGGGAGTAGCCTCTTCCCAACGCATATCCTCGCCCTGGCCAATGTAACCGGCTGCTCTAGCAGGAATACGGATAAGCATTATCTACCTCCTGGCGCAGGCATCTGAGCCGCCTGCTCAAGAACTTGCATCATCTCCGGCGGAATCGGTCGGCCCCGCGCCTTCAGTTGCGCCGCCATTGCTGCCACCTGCTCAAGTTCCTGCGGCGATAACTGAGGAGGCCCTTGAGGAGGGCCTCCTGGAGGTTGCATCATTCCCTGCGGCACCCCCCCCTGTGGCGGTCCTTGCGGTGGCTGGCCGGGCTGAGGTCCGAGTTGTCCTGGAGGCCCCTGTTGTCCACCCGGAGCCGGAAGCGCGGACAGAAGTTCCCTCGCTCCCTCTTTGTCACCCTTGTCCAAGAGTTCGTTTGCTACCCTCCTGACTTGTATCTGAGGTATCTGCTCGATCATTCGGCGTATTTGCTGCTCCTCAATCCGCTTGTCCTCAGCGTCGGGATTCTGGAGATGGAGTATGTCCTCTAATATCGTAAGATCAGACAGTAGAGGTCGTCCAAACGGTGGCCTACCCTGACTAGCCGCTAAACCCATTTGAAGTTCGCCCGCCTCATCTCTCGGCATCTTAGGTTCCATCGTGACTTTCAGGTACCAGTCGTCCTTTATATCGTCAGGACTGGCATCCAAAACAAAGAACTTGCCTTTGGTATCAAACCCTTTCAAGTTGATCTTCTGGCCTTTTTGCTTGAACTGCTTAAAAATTTCCTCACTCATCCACTGGTAGTAGTTCGCTAACAGATTTGAGAAGGGATCATAGATCGACCTCATATTGTCATTGAGCATTGACAGAGCAGTCCCGGAATGGGGTGTCTGACTCGTATCCTGTCCGTAACCGATAGGAAACGGCACCGACAATCTCTGCTTCTCGCGGTCGAGAATACCAAGAATAGCCGCACTCTCCGGCGGGACTTTAGGCGGGTCTATGGCTTCAAGTGTCTCGTGTAGGCTAGAATCTAAAGTTACTACTTGGAAGGAACTAAAGACATCTCCCTTTATCAACTTCTTCCCGCCATCCACATTGTGTTTCAGTGTCCCCGCAACGCTTTTTTCCGCCGCATCCATGATAAAACTGACTTGCTTGTTAAATGCAGGATAGACGTATTGCAGAGCCGCATAAACTCCCTGCGCTCGATACTGAAGCGTCTGCTTATGCTCCTTGTCGTAGACGGTGGGCATATCCCCAGCAAAGCCGAAAAAGCAGGGCACATGGTCAAGCTCGTGTGGTGTCAGCTCTTTCACGAACTGGGTAGCGGTACTTTCCGCACCACCCGAACTAAATACCACCGCATTATTCGTCCGGTCGAAAAAGTCGATGATTACAGCATCATCCCCGCTTATCTCAATACCGTAGCGGTCTAGGGCTTCCGCCTTATCAATGTGGTACTCGTTCGCCCACCAAACTAGACCTTTGCTGCCACGATCAAATGTGACGTGCATCGGATCAACGGGACAAATTTCTTGCGCAGATTCCTTGTTCTCATTGTTGTAAATCAGGCACTTACCAGCTAACGCTCCATAGGTTGTAGCAAACCAAGCCGCAGTTGCCCTGATTACAGGTTCACCAATTGCCCGCCGCTCTCGGTCTGCCCTATCCAATACTCCAGTCAGGATGGCCTCTCCCTTGTTGGCCGATTCCCGATCATCAGGGCTGGCATCCTCTGGTACCTGTATCTGATACGTCAGCGAAGCCTTGTTCAAACCGGAGAGGATTTTATTGGCATCACTACGCGGATCGGTACTGGTAAATGCCTGATGCCCTTTCTCGGCTTCGTAGGGAACGAGTCGCCACAAGTCCCAGAAGACGGCAAGCTGGGTACGCAGGTCCGAGAAAGCGCCGCTTTCTCGCTTCGTCTTCACCATCGTGAGAATTTCTTCGGCGGTATATTTATGCTGTTTCTTCTTCTTGGGCATTTACCCCCCTAATAAAGAAAACCGACAAGTTTTTAAGCCTTGTCGGTTCTTCCGTTGGGCGGAGTTTTTAGTTCAGTCGAGCTTTATGGTTCGTTCAATCGTTATCAGCGTCACCTTCCCGGCCCGTATCTGTACCTTGATTATACCATAATCTATCGGCCATGCAATTTCCGCAAGAACCCGTTGGAGTTCACGATCTTCGGCTAACACGTGAACCTAATATCCGAGCGATTTCTGTAAGCAGTTGCTCAAGACTCAACATCCTCTCTGGGACCTCAACTGGGTCATTCAACCCTAGTATCTGTTCGATTTCCGCCAGCAGTTCTTTAGTGCTCAGTTTTTCTTTAGGCATTCTTCTTACCGACCATCATCTCCAGGAAGGGGTCTACCTCCAGCATCGGAGTCCGGCACCAGATGATGTAGCCATGTCCGCTCTCGGTTACCGCAAAAGGCTCGCCATCTTGTGGCCGATAGTCACACTCCAGAACCCTCTTGATCGTGTATTTCATCTCTCAAGCCACCTTTTTACTATCTGATCGTCCAACCGTGCCCTCCTTGCTCGCCCATACTCTAGCAGCCTCTTAACATCGTCAGGTAGATTTTGCTCGACTAGATTTTGCTCGACATCTAGTACACATGAGACAATCAGTACGCGATTACTGGTATAGCTCTCCTCCGCAGGCCATACGCCCCCAGCAGAACTCGTTATCATCGCCCCTTCCTGATTAAATTACTCATCATCCCCTCCTAAAACTCTGGCTGTACTCTCGATCTCGATTATGTGATGGCCGAAGGTCCTGAACCATTGCCGCCCCGTTTTGCTCTACCGTGTCCGGCCTGAAATAGCTGATGATGTACCTCTCGGCATCCATCAGGTGAAACTTCGCCTTGTCTTCGATCTCATCCGTCGGCACCCCGTCCGGTCCGACCTTCCGGGAGTACGTCCGCTTCTCGTCCAAGTAGTTCACGAGGTCTCGGAATACCTTGATCTTGTTCTGCTGATGCGCTCCTGTGACCGCCAGTATCTGCGTCTCTACGTCGTTGTTGTTCGGCTCCTGGATGTGCCACCCCTGCGCCGTATATGCCTGCCTTACCTCATCCTCCTGGTGACTACCACCTAACCGGGCGATGACTTGGTACCCTGCGGTAATCTTCTTAAACTCTTCTACGTGCTGGAATACCGACCGACCAGGCCCTGGTAAATACTCCTGAAAGGCCCAAAACAGGCCCGTGGCGGGGTCCTGGGCGAAAAACACAGCCGCTGGGTTACTCGCTCCAAAGTCATGACCTACGTAAACCAGCCACGTCTTAGGTATCTCGAACCTGTCTACCAGGCAAGTGGCTTCGTTAAACTCTCCGTATATCTGCCCTGCCGGATGCTCGAACCGGGCATCGTATAGCATCGCAAACCGCCAGGTCGGAAGCTTGCGCTTCATCTCTTCGTAGGCTTCGCGTGGGAACCCCGGTCGGTCAATGCTGCGCCATGACTCTACATGAATTCCCTTACTCCCTTTCTGGTCGGCAACCTCAGTCTTAAGCCACCCCAGATTGTACGGCGTAGTCGTTAGTAGTACCTGCCCTTGCATCATAGAGACGCGCTGTAGAGCTGTCTGGTATGCCTGCAGGCGCATGAGTCCCGGTTCGTCTAACCAGTAGCCCCGTAACGCCGCACCTTGCATCGAGTCAGGATTGTCCGCAGACCCGAGGTATATCTGCCCCCAGTCCGTCGACAAGATCAACTGCTGCTTGTTCGTCCACACAGGGTGATGTCTGGCCCCCGCCAGGTACTCTACTAAGGAAGGACGCCCCGGATCAGACGAATTGATGATGACCTTCTCAAGTAGTCCGAAGGTAGGCTCCGCCATACCCCAGGTATTACCGGGATACCGCTCCATACGCGAGTGCAACCACCAATATCCCAACGCAGTTTTTCCACCGCCGGTGCCGGCAAGGGCCGCTAGTACCGACGACTGGAGATCATCGAGGAGCTTAGCCTGCCCTAACAGCAGCTCGATCTTAATTGGTGGTAGCGTTGCTGTTGGCATCAATCATCCCAGGGGATAGGCTGTCCATCCACGTCCAGATTAGGTATAACAGTCTCAATCATCCGGCCATGCTGTAGGACCCTGACTCTATCCCCAGCCCGGTGGACAGCCGGATTGTAGAGCGGCACCGCATTAGGCACCGAGGCTCCCTGTTTTGGGCGAGCTAGAGTCATTAACTCACGGAGTGCCGCTAATTTCTCTCGGTCGGGTTCACGCCCAGGACGGGGGGTAGAATCATACAGGCTATGACCCGACAGGCCCTCTGTTGCCCGTTCTGGAGGCCTACTGGGTTGGAAAGTAGGTGGAATTTCTAGGTTGGAATCCAACCTAGCTTTGGCTATTGCCCTTTTCCGTTCTCTATCTCGTTTCTTACTCAGCGGCATCAGTTACGCTCCTGGCTGAACAGCCCACCCGGACTCGGCACCATACCTGCCGGCACCGAGAAGATAAAGCTCTGGAGCTTCGTCCCATCCTTATTAGAAAGCGGCTGATTAGGCTTGCCGTAGATGCGATCACAAAGGTACTCGCCTGCG
>Ga0180732_1001673_pt1 | contig 13068 bp, 17 predicted proteins | sample KR11_01MetaG_FD_148674 | JGI IMG/M metagenome (GOLD analysis project Ga0180732, IMG submission 148674) | Groundwater microbial communities from the Olkiluoto Island deep subsurface site, Finland - KR11_0.1 MetaG | ecosystem: Environmental > Aquatic > Deep subsurface > Groundwater | place...
ATGCTCTTCAAATCGCATCTTTTAGTAAAATTGAAAGTGCTATTAAAACGCAAGAGGCCTTTAAAAACAATAATGGCTATAGAGCTGAAATTAAAGATATGGAAAACGAAAACGGACGTATTTTTAAAGTCTGGATAAAAGGCTTTAAAAATGCTCAAGAGGTAAAAGAGTACAAAGATTTGGGTTATTTTAAAAATGCATTTATTGTAAGAGAGGATTAATAATGATTAGTAAAACGAGAAAAACGAAAGAAACAAACATCACAATTTCATTAAACATAATGGGAAATGGAAAAAGTAATATAGCAACAGGGGTTGGATTTTTAGACCATATGCTTGAGAGTTTTTCCAAGCACTCTCTTATTGACATAAATATAGCATGTGAAGGTGATACACACATAGATGACCACCACAGTGTGGAAGATGTAGGGATTGTGCTTGGTTCTTTAATTGCTGAGGCTCTCTACCCAATTGAAAATATGGAACGTTTCGGAAGTGCTAGCATTGTCATGGACGAAGCTTGTGTGAGTTGTGATTTAGATTTAAGTAACAGACCTTTTTTAGTTTATGAAGTAGATGTAGCCGGGAAAGTAGGGCATTTTGATACAGAACTTGCAGAAGAATTTTTTAGAGCCTTTGTGTTAAACGCAAGAATTAGTGCACACATAATTGCGCTAAGAGGAAAAAATAGACATCATCTCATCGAAGCTGCGTTTAAATCCTTAGCTGTTGCCCTTCGCAGAGCAATAGCTAAAAACGAGAGAGTAGGCATACCAAGCACAAAAGAAGTGTTATGATTAAACTTCTTATTTTAGATGTAGACGGGTGTTTAACAAATGGGGACATTATTTATAGCAGCGAAGGCATTGAAACCAAGCATTTTAATGTAAAAGATGGTTTGGGCATTAGCTCATGGATACGACTTGGAAATGAAGTGGCGATTATTACAGGAAGACAGTCATCTGTTGTTGCAAAAAGAGCCGATGAACTCGGTATCAAGCATCTTTTTCAGGGTGTAAAAGATAAAGATACTGTTTTGCGCGAACTTCTAAGCACCTTAAGTATCAGCTTAGATGAAGCCGCCGCCATAGGCGATGATTTAAATGACTATAAAATGCTTCAAAGTGTCGCAAAAAGTTTTACTCCACATAACGGCGTATCAGAAATAAAAGAGATAGTAGGTACGGTTTTAAGTAAAAATGGCGGAGATGGTGCTGTTCGTGAGATGATAGATATTCTTATTCAAGAGAATAATCAAAAAGAAAAATTTATGGCTTTGTGGATATGAATATAAATTTCTTTTTTGTTATTATTTCGATTGCTTTAATGATGATTTTTACTCTTTTTAAGCCCTTAAATATTAAAACGCAAAATTTTGAAGAAACCCCTTTGCTGGAAGTGAGTTCCTTTACTCTTCATGAGCTTAACACCTTAGGCATTACGACCATTATGAAGGGAAATAATGCTCTTAGATATGAGGACCGTTACCTTGTGGAAAATATTGACTATACTGATAATTCAAAGAAATATAAAGCGAATATGGTTGCAGATAAGGGCGTTTATAAAGACAATATTGTTAATCTAAGCGGCAATATCATTTATAGCCGGGAAGATGGTCTTATTTTTAAAACCCAAAAGGCAGATTACGACAAAGTCAATAAAATTGCTACGTCAACGACAGACTACGTAGCTTATATGGGCAAAAGCAATATGAAGGGTACATTTTTGAAATATGATAATGAGAATAAGAGAATTGAATCCAAAAATGTAAACATAATATATCAATTAAAAGAGGAAAAATTATAATGCGTGCAACATATTTACTATTTTTTTTAGCACTCTCGCTTTATTCACAAGAGTTGAAAATAAAGGCAGATTCTTTTGCCGCGGATGAAAAATCAGGTGTCTCAATATTTACAGGTTCTGTAAATATATTAAGAAGCAATGATGAGCTTAATGCAACTGAAGTTACCGTTTACACAGATAGCAATCATAAACCTTTGAAATTTGTTGCAGTCGGCAATGTCTCTTTTCATATAGAAACAAAAAGCGGTTCTGTATATAATGGCGTTTCACAAAAAGCGATTTATATTCCTGAGAAAAAAGAGTATCAATTTTTCAAAAATGTTCATTTAAAACAATTGGATGAGAATAAAGAGATTATCGGTGAAGAGGTTGTTCTTAAAGCAACAGAAGGAAAAGCTCATGCAAAAGGCAAGAAAGATGGTCCTGTTATTATGATATTTAATGTAGAAAACCAAGAAGAGGAAGGACAGTAATGGTAGAAATTGTAGAATCAACATTTATTACTTCAGCTCCAAATGTTCAGAGCGCTCCAGACTCTCTTGAGCAAAATGAAGTTGTATTTATGGCGCGTTCAAATGTGGGTAAAAGTTCTCTTTTGAATGCGTTTACAAATCACAAGGGATTAGCTAAAGTTTCCTCAACACCGGGTAAAACAAGATTAATTAACTATTTTGATGTAACCTTCATTAATAGAGAAACAGAAGAAAAAAGCTTTGCAAAGTTTGTTGACTTACCAGGTTTTGGATATGCGAAGGTTTCAAAATCGATAAAAAGTGATTGGGAAAAAAATCTTACAGATTATATCTCGCAACGCACACAGATAAAGCTCTTTATACATCTTATAGACTCAAGACATCCAGACTTAGAAATTGACAGATCTGTAACCGAATTTTTATTGGAAACTTGCGCTGAGAATCAGTATATACTGCAAATTTTTACAAAGATTGATAAACTCAACCAAAAAGAACAAAGTGCTCTTAAAAGAGAGTTTCCTAATGCTCTTATGGTTTCAAGTTCTAAAAAACGCGGCTTAGCCAAAGCGATACAAATTGTTTATGACATACTCAATGAGGTTCCTGATGAAAATTGAACTTAAAAAAGCTTCTCTTAGCAATATAGATGTAATGCAAAAACTTGTAGCTCCTGAAATCCAAAGCGGGATAATACTTGCAAGAAGCGATGATGAAATTGCAACAAATATTAGATCTTATACTTTGGCATATTTAGAAGGTGAACTTGTCGGTTTCTGCGCGCTTCATGTTCATACTGCCTCTCTCGCCGAAGTAAGATCTTTAATAGTTAAAGAGAATTTAAGAGGCAATAAAATAGGCGAACAACTTGTCAATCAATGTCTAAGTGAAGCCATAGACCTTGGTCTGCAAAGAGTACTGACTTTGACATATAAACAAGGTTTTTTTGAAAGACTAGGCTTTGTTGAAATTCCAAAAGAATCTTTGCCTGAACACAAAATTTGGGCTGACTGTATAAAGTGTAAACACTTTCCTGTATGCAACGAAGTATCTTTAATCAAAAATTTATAACTCTTGCTTCGTATGTAATAATTTTTATTATATACGAAAGCCTTAGTAATATATATCTTTTTTTACCTCCATTATTTGCTGTTTTGTTTGTATTGTTTATAAGAAAAATAAAGCAAGATGATGCGATTTTCGTTTTTGCAATTTCATTTTGTTTGTTGATTTATGAAGCAGATAAAGGCTTTGTTGCGTTTAGTTCTATTATCTATTTTGCATTTATATATAAGTTTATTTTGCCAAAAATAATTAAAAATTTTGGATGTGAACCTTGTATCCGCATTTCATATGTTTTACTGGCTTATATAGGTTATTTTCTTTTTTCTTTATTACTCGCAAAAATATTTGGAACATCAGAACCGGTACTAAATTACTATATAATTTACTATATAGTAATTGAATTCTTTTTAGTGAGTATGTTATGAAAATAAAATTTATAGTTTTTGTCTTTTCTGTAATATGGCTTGGGCTTATTTTACGTGTATTTTTTCTTGCAGTAGAGTCTAATACCTATTATGACAAACTCTCTCAAAACAATACGATAAAAATTGAACAAATAGCTCCAGTAAGAGGTGAGATTTTAGATAGAAACAATAAGCCTATAGCAATAAATAAACTCGGATTTAAAATAGAACTTAGACCGCATCTTATGTCTGCGGAAAATATTGATTCGTTTAACGCTGAACTAGATTTATTGCTCAAACTTTTGCCACAACTCGATAAAGAAAAAATTATAAAAAATTATAAAAAAGTGGATTCCTTTTACAATCACTCTTTTATCGAGGTTGTGAGCTTTATAGAATATGAAGATATCATTCCTGTTTATGCAATCCTTAATTTACGTGATAATATAAATATTGTTCCTGCTCCAAAAAGATTTTATCCGTACAATGAAATCGCAGCACATATTATTGGGTATGTCTCGCGTGCAAATCAAAAAGACATAGATGCTGACAGTTCTCTTGAGCTCATTGGCTACACTGGAAAAATCGGCTTAGAAAATTATTACAACTCTTATTTGCAAGGCGAAGCAGGACGCAGGGAAATTAAAGTAAACGCAAACAACAAAGAGATAGAAGAGCTCTCCTATCAAAGTGCTGTTGAAGACAAAAAACTGACGTTAAACATTGATATAGAGCTTCAAAAATATATATCGGAACTTTTTACTGATAAGGCCGGGGCAGTCATTGTTATGGATGTTAACGGTTCCATTTTATCTGCGAGCAGTTATCCGGAGTACGATTTAAATATATTTGTTTCAGGGATGTCCCAAGAGATGTATGATGAACTCTCTTCTAGTTTGGATCATCCTTTTACCAATAAATTAGTCAACGGTTTATATCCCCCGGGTTCTACAATAAAGACAGGCTTGGGACTTCTTTACATCACTACAGACTTAGATGAAAAATGGAGTGTAAATTGTGAGTCACGCTTGCCTATAGGCGGAAGAGTTTTTAGATGTTGGAAAGATCATGGCCATGGTAAAACAGAAATCATAAAAGCTATCAGAGAGAGTTGTGATGATTACTTTTACAAAGGCAGTCTTATTGTCGGAAATGAAAAAATGAGCGAAGGGCTTATTCGTTATGGTTTAGGTCAAAAAACAGGAGTTGATTTACCTAATGAGTTTATAGGGGTTGTACCTTCTCGTGAGTGGAAAAGAAATAAATATAATCGTTCATGGAATATTGGTGAGACTATCAACACTTCCATCGGTCAAGGTGATTTTCTGGTAACCCCTCTACAGATGGCACAATATACCGCGTTAATGGCAACTTCAAAACTTCCTGTACCTCATTTTGCCAAAATTATAGGTGATGCTGCCTATAATCCTGAACCTAAAAATGTTCTCAATGAACTTGAGCTTAAAAAACTGCCAAAAATTCAAAGAGCAATGTATGAAGTGTGTAATCTTCCAAATTCAACAGCAAAGAAATATGTCAACTCTAAAGTCACTATTGCTGGGAAAACAGGTACTGCGCAAGTTGTGACAATTAAACAAGATATCAAAGAGAGAGAGTTGGAACATAATATGGATTACTATAGCAGATCACATGCCTGGTTTACTACTTATGGACCCTATGAAAACCCTCAGTATATTGTATTGGCAATTGTTGAACATGGGGGGCACGGAGGTTCTGCTGCAGGAAATTTAGTTTCTCGAATATATGACAAGCTTTTAGAACTTGGATATATTAAAGAAGAGAATTCAGATAAGAGAGTTTTGAATAAAAAGCGCAAGAATAATAAGTAAAAATATAGCTCCGGCTTTATTATAGAGACGGTTTGCGAGTATAAAGACAAGTGAAATAGACGCTGCAACCATGATGAGCATATCGAATTTTGTAGCTACCAGATCAATTGTAAGAGGGCTTAAAAGCGCGGCAGAACCTAAAACCATGGAAAAGTTTGCTACGTTTGAGCCAATAATATTTCCAATACTCATCTCCGCGTTTCCTTTTCTTATTGCAACCAAGGAGACTACAAGCTCAGGTAGAGACGTTCCAAGCGCAATCAAGAAAAGACCAATAATCCACTCGCTGACTCCAAAAACTCTTGCTATATTTGTTCCGCTTTCTACAACAAAACTTGCACCGCCGATTGTTAATACAAAGCCAACGATGAGTAAAATAATTGTTTTACCCCATTTAAATTTTTCTAAAACTAAAGTCTCGTCTATATCGCCTTCTAAATCTTTTCTCGAATTTTTAAATAAGAATATAAGATAAGAGACCATCAGAAGAAGATAGAGGAAACCGTCAAATCTTCCTATTTGCCCATCTTGAACCATTATAAAAAATAAAACAAGAGGCAAAACTACCCATGCACTGTCTAAGGCAAAAAGATCTCTGTTTGGGGACATTTTTTTGGAGATAAAAAAAACGGCACCAAGAACCAGTGTAATATTGAAAATAACACTTCCAACTACGTTTGCAACAGCCATGTCACTTTTACCGTGAGCTGAAGCCATCATAGATGCTGCCATTTCCGGCAGAGATGTTCCAAACGCCACGAGTGTAGCACCGATAACGAAGTGAGATATATTAAAATGCAGAGCGATTCTTTCTGATTCTTTAATAATAAAATCAGCACCGTAAATCAAAGCCGACATTGCGATTATAAAAATAAAAAAATCCATATTTATCCTTGTGTACGAACAATTAAGCTTTGTGGTAAATTAAATTTTTTAATAAGAGCTGCTTCTTTTTCCCGCATTTCTCCATTGTCTACCTCGTGGTCGAACCCAAGAAGATGAAGCAAGCCATGAATGAAGAGCAGGGCAAACTCATCATCACAACTATGTCCAAACTCTTTGGATTTTTCTTCCACATGGTCTGAAGAGATAACAATACTGCCAAGCGGAGCCATAGGCATATTTACAAAAGGAAAACTGAGGACATCTGTGTCTTTGTCAATATTTCTAAATTCTCTGTTTATCTCACGTATCTCTTCGTTAGAGGTAACAATAAGCTCAATATCTTTTTTTGTAAGAGCATGAGCGACACTGTTTAAAAATTTTTCATTGACTTCAAGCGAAGTTCTGTTATCTAATTCAATCATGGGTAAAATTATATCTAACGAGGCTTATAGTTTGTAAAATACCCGTAAGGAGTACTTTAGAATGCATGACGAATACTAAGCTGTGATATTAATGCTGTTTCCTATGCCGGTTTTTTGAGCATTCATCAAATCCGTTTGTTCTTTTGCACTCTCTAAAATCTTTAAAATCTGACGCTCTTGGACTTCCGTCGCCTTTTTTATTGTGTCTGTTTGAGGAGCTTCCGAACTACCCTGTGTTGAACTGCTCTGCGTTGAACTGCTCTGCGTTGAAGATGATACATCCATTTGTATATCCTTTTTGAGTTATATTTGCACATTGTAGTATGGAGATGTTTCGTGCAATATTAAAAATCATATTTAGATATGGTAAAATCAGCTTATGAATTTAAATAATAAAATAAAAAAAGCAATATGCGTTATGAGCGGAGGAATGGACTCCACTTTGAGTGCTTACATGATGAAAAGTGAAGGTTATGAGATTATCGGTGTTCATTTTAATTATGACCAAAGAACACAAAGCAAAGAACTTTCCTGTTTTGAGAATATATGTGAAGCCATGGGAGTTGAAAATAAATATGTTTTAGATCTAAGTTTTTTTAAACAGCTTGGAGCTTCAGCACTTACTGACCATAGTATAGAAGTGCCTATAGGAGGGATTGAAGACGGTGTTCCAGTCACTTATGTTCCTTTTAGAAATGGAATATTTTTAAGCATGGCAGCTGCTATCGCAGAAAAAGAGGGTGCAAGTGTTATCAGTATCGGAGTCGTCGAAGAAGACAGCAGCGGCTATCCTGACTGCAGGGAAGAGTACATTACAAGCATGCAGCAAAGTATTAATCTTGGAACAAAAGATGAGACAAAGATAGAGATTCGCATGCCTTTAGTCCACCTCAAAAAATCTCAAATAGTGCAAAAGGCACTTGATTTGGAAGTTCCGCTTTCACTTACTTGGAGTTGTTATAAAAATGAGCAAAAAGCCTGTGGTGTGTGTGACAGCTGCAGACTAAGACTTAATGGATTTAAACTTGCAAAGGCTCAAGACCCAATAGAGTATGATTGAACTATTATTTAAAGAGTTAAGAATTGAGCATATATGCAATCCGAAATTAAAAAATAGCTATATTAGTATAAAACCTGTCCATACAGACGGGGAGCAGATCGCAAAAATAGTAGTAAAAACACCAAAAGTATCCCAAAAAATTCTACATGAACTACTCGCAAACCGAGAAGTTTGGATACGAAAACAGATTCTCAAATTTCAAAAAATAAAATTAAAAAAAATAAATCTTGAAGATGAAGTGCTTATTTTTGGTGAAATTTACAGTCTCGATAGTGATGAAGCATCTTGGCTCAGAGAAAAACTTATGACAATTCAAACGGATGATATACCAAAAATACTTAAAGCTTATGATGCTTTTTATATGCAACTCTCTAAAAAATATCTTACCCAAAGAGTTGATTTTTTTGCGAAGACAATGGGTCTGGAATATTCTGAAATAAAATTTAAAAAGCTCAAAAGCAGATGGGGAAGCTGTGACTCAAAAAAGGCGATAACACTTAATACACAGCTAATGAAAGTCGAAAAAGAGCTTATAGACTACGTTGTCGTGCATGAGCTATCCCACATACGACATATGAACCACTCAAAATATTTTCATGCTCATGTAGAAAAATATTTGCCAAATTCGATGATACTAAGAAAAACTCTTAAAAACACTCATTTTTAAGTTGTTTTATCTCTCATTCAAAAAATAGCGAAGACTGACGTCGCTCCACTCTTTGGAAAGCTTCAAATGATTTTCAATAGAAGCATAAACCGTTTTAAAATCACTGTTTTGTACACTTAATTCTTCTATCACTTGAGTCAGGGCTACTTTACCGGCTGCTATAACATCCTGAGGAAATTGTAAAATTTTTACATCGAGTTCATGAAGTTTTTTAAGTGCGTGTATATTTTCCGAATGAAACTCATACGTCATATTTGAATTGAGCTCATTCGCAGAAACTTCAATGATAGCTTTATGCTCAAACGAAAGTTTTTCCCAAGAGTGCTTATTAAAAGTAAGTTCCAAAATTGAGCCAGGTTCATGCCAGCCGGAGTAGTAGTAAGGCGCAACTTTATAAAAGCCCATTTTAAGATCAAGCGCAGGCCCAACCCATTCTGTCGCATCAATGACACCCCGTTCAAGTGAGGTATATATTTCTCCTGCCGGTAAAAGTATAGGATTAACACCAAATTTCGAAAACACTTCTCCGCCAAGGCCCGGAATACGCATTTTAAGCCCTTGCATGTCAGCAAGTGACTCTATAGGCTTTCTAAACCATCCACCCATTTGTATATTTGTGTTACCGCCCATAAAAGGATAAAGATTGTATTTTGCATACTGTTCTCTCCAAAGCTCCAGACCGCCGCCAAAAAGCATCCAGGAATTTATCTCCTCTGCTGTAAAGCCAAAAGGAATTCCGCTGTAGAGAGAAAATGCAGAGTTTTTTCCTTTCCAATAATAAGGACCGGAATGAAATGCGTCTATTTGTCCGCTTGAACAAGCATCAAAAACAGCAAGAGCAGGGACGAGAGTATTTTTAGGGTAGAGTTTTATCTCTAAAGAGCCGCCACTTACATCTTTAACTCTTTGCGCAAATTTTTCAACATTAGTTCCCATGATAGGAAAATGAGCAGGCCAGCTTGTAGCCAGTTTTATCATTGTTTTTTTGTTTTTGTTGACATTAACCCGTTTAGACTCATCCTCTTTTGCCGAGGGATGTTTTGAGTAGTCTATGGCTTCTCTGTTACTTTCATTGCAGCCACTGAGTGCTATAGCGCTTGAGGCAAGTGCCGCTTGTGTTAAAAATTTTCTACGATTCATGAGAGCTCCTAAAAATCTAAAGTTAATTGTCTTGGTGCTGTTTGAGCCTGAGATAAAATGGACTTATCTACACCTGCAATGAGGGCAAAATGAAATTTATTTGTTTTTAATATATCAAAGATGTCCTGCGTTTTCTTGTAAGCATAAACATTATTGTAAGTGCTAAACTCTTCAAGCAGTGTTTGCGGGAGAATATAAATAATATCTGCCCAGTTGGCATTTTTTTGAAGAAAGTTTATTTCTGAAACAATCAGTTCTGCGTTTTTTTCAAAAATTAAAACTTTATCACTTGACCCAAACTCTTTTTGTTCAAAATTTTTATTGGTAAAGACCGCTTGAAAATGGTCAATTTGTGTAAATTTTCTAAGTCTATAGTTTATTTTAAGTGTTTTCAGAAGATGTAAAAGTTCTTCCAAATAGGGCACAAAAAATGGAGAGAGGAGTTGTCTTTCATAAAAAATATCATCATAAATAAAAGATGTTTCAAAGAGCGTCTGCTCAACTATGTTAATAGACTGCGCAGGAGTAGACGAGAGTGTTCTGATATCAGTAAAAAGGTCTCTGCTGCAAAATGCAGGACAAAAGAGCAGGGTACTTTTTTTCTCTACATTCCAAAGTAATTTGGATATTGCCCGAATATCAGAATGCAACACGATAAAATTGGGCTCTGTAATGATTCCAAGAGAAAGTTTTAAAATTATTTCGTTACATTCGTAAGTCGTTACTTCTTTTTCAACTAGGCGAAAACGCAATAACCTTTTTAATGCATCTTCAATACTCTTTACCTGTATCCAAGCAATTTCACTGTCGCTCATTTGAACAGGTTTGTCAAAAATAATGCCATAAGCACCATTGAAAATTGCACTCTCAATCTCATCTTCGTTAAACGCAAGAAAAAGATCCCCGCGTTTAACTACTTTTGCTTCAAAAACAATGTTTTCAAAACTATTTACAAAAGGTTTGTTGATGAGCTTTGCGTGTGTAAGAGCTAGTACGTTTTCAAGTCTCATCCAATAGGTGTGCCCGCTTTTTTAGGTTTTTCCGGTCTTATAAGACATAAACCCTCTTCATCCTTTGCGGCAAGAAGCATTCCCTCAGAGAGCATACCCATGAGTTTTGCAGGTTTTAGGTTTGCTACAACGCAAACATAAGTATTAACAAGTTCCTCAGGTGAATAAAATTCTCTAATTCCTGCGACTACTTGTCTTGGTCTTGCTTCACCGACATCAACTTGAAGTTTTAAGAGTTTTTTACTTTTAGGAACTTCCTCAGCTTCTACAACGATACCCACTTTTAGTGATGTTTGAAAAAATTGACCAATTTCTATAAGGTTGTCTTCACTCGTGCTTGTCGCTGCGTTTACACTCTCTTTCGTTTCTTTTTTCTCTTCTAGAGGTTTATTCGGCTGTGCCGCCGGAGCTTCTTCCATAAGAGGTTCTTCAATGCGCGGAAAAAGAGGTGGAACAACTTTAATATTAAATAGTTTTAGTAGTTTTTTGTCTAATATAAGCTCTTTGTAACTCTCATTGTTTATCTCAAAATTCAAAGCATCCGCTATGATATTTGTAGTCTGAGGCATGACAGGGTGAAGCATAATGGAAGCTTTTGCCAAAATATTTGCAACAAGAGCAACTGTAGCCAGAGCTTCATCTTTTTTATCTTCTTTCATTTTTACCCAAGGAGCGTGCTCTTCTATGGCTTTATTTCCTATAGAAAATAATCTCCAAAGCTCTTCGAGGTATCTATGTGTTTGTAAATTTTCCATATAAGTATCAAGCGAATCAAGAATAACATTCATCGCATCAAGCTCTTTTTTATGAAACTTTTCTACATCAACACTGTCTATTTCAAATTCAGAATATTTACCGCTCATACCGATAATACGGTTTAAAAGGTTTCCTAAATCATTACTGAGTTCTGAGTTTATTCTGTCTATAAATGCGCGTTGAGAAAAATCTCCATCTTGACCAAACGGCACTTCTCTCATCATAAAGTATCTTAAATTTTCAGCACCATACGCATCTGCTACAACTTTCGGGGCGATAACATTACCTTTTGATTTAGACATTTTTTCACCGTCTCTCGTCCACCAGCCATGTGCACCAATATGTTTTGGAAGAGGCAAGTCTAAGCTCATCAAAAACGCAGGCCAGTAAATGGCGTGAAAACGCAAGATGTCTTTGCCTACAAATTGTATTGAAGCCGGCCAGTAATGCATATTAGCTTCATCTTTACCATAACCTAAAGCAGTAATATAGTTGAGTAGGGCGTCGAGCCAAACATACATAACATGCTTGTCGTCATTAAGTGACGCAGGCATTTTTACACCCCATGTAAAAGATGTTCTTGTTACAGAAAGATCGCGTAAGCCGCCTTTTACAAAGTTGATTACTTCGTTTGCACGAGAACGTGGAAGTATAAAGTCTGGATTATTTGCATAATGTGAAAGTAATTTATCCTCATATTTTGAGAGTCTGAAAAAGTAGCTTTCCTCTTTTACTATATTTGTACTTCTTCCGCAATCCGGGCAAAATTCACCGTCTATAAGCTGCGTTTCGGGAAAGAAAGTCTCACAACTTACACAGTAGTGACCTTCATAAAAATCTTTGTAAATATCACCTTTAGCATACATTGTTTCAAAAGCTTTTTGAACACCTATTTTATGCTCTTCATCTGTTGTACGAATAAATTTATCATAACAGATACCAAATTCATCCCATAAATTTTTAAAAGATGTACTGATTTCATCTGCAAATTCTTGAGTCGGTTTGCCATTTTTTTGTGCCGATTCTTCTATTTTTTGACCATGCTCATCTGTTCCAGTTAGAAAATAGGTGTCTTCACCTTTTAATTTTTCATATCTTGCCAAAGAATCTGCAATGAAAGTCGTATACGCATGACCAATATGCGCTTCGCCATTTACATAGTATATAGGTGTTGTTATATATTTACTCAATTTATTTCCTTGTTATAATTCATCTGTAATTTTAAAATTCAAAGCCGCCGGTCTCACCTTTGGACATACTGTTGTAAACGGATTTCACATAATCAGAGCGCAGTTCGCAAGTGAAAAAAAGCTCGCAGTCGCTACAGCTTTTGAGCTCTTTTTCTTTTTGACAAAGTTCTACTTTAAGAATCATCTCATCGAGGTGAACTTCAAATTTATCTTTGTTTTGCATAAACTTCTTTTACTCTCGCAATTTCGTATTTCGAACCAAAGAAACATGGTGATGTCCCATGAATGTGGTCATGTGAAAGTTTCATAATATCTTCGTTGACTGCATCAATTGCATCGCCGCC
>Ga0180732_1001674_pt1 | contig 13061 bp, 13 predicted proteins | sample KR11_01MetaG_FD_148674 | JGI IMG/M metagenome (GOLD analysis project Ga0180732, IMG submission 148674) | Groundwater microbial communities from the Olkiluoto Island deep subsurface site, Finland - KR11_0.1 MetaG | ecosystem: Environmental > Aquatic > Deep subsurface > Groundwater | place...
CGATCTTAACTCGAACCATTCTTGCCATGGTTCTAACGCAGGGTGCGGTTTTGGCCGAACCCGGTGAATTCACAAAAATTGCCTTTCTAAACGGAAGAATTGACCTTACCCAGGCGGAAGCCGTGATGGATTTGATTAACGCAGGCACTGAAAATGGGCTTGAAATCGCAGCCAAACAACTTTCCGGGGAACTAAAGACCCGGATCGAAACTATCCTTGCCACCCTTACGGACATCGCCGCAGAAGGAGAAGCTGCGATTGACTTTCCTGAAGAGGTTGAAGGCCTGTTTCAAAAAGAAAAAATTATCCCGCTTATCCTTAATGACGTTGTATCTCCTGTGGAAATTCTGATCCAAAGGTATCATCAGGCCCGGGCTCTGGGAAAAGGCCTGAAAGTCATTATTGTCGGAAAGCCCAATGTGGGTAAATCCAGCCTGATGAACTGCCTTCTTGAAAAAGACCGGGTTATCGTGTCTGATGTCCCGGGAACCACCAGGGATTTTATTGAAGAAGGAATGATGATCCAGGGGCTGTCTTTTATTCTTGCAGACACTGCAGGCCTTCATGAAACTCAAAACAGGATTGAACAGATCGGCCTTGAGAAAACCCGGGAACAGATCGAGGAAGCAGATCTGATCCTTTTTGTTTTAGATCTTCAAACCGGCATCGAAACCGAGGATAAGCTTATCCATGAGGAAATTAAGGACAAAAAGTTCCTTATGGTCTTCAACAAAATGGACTTATTAGAGGCTAATAGCTTGATAAAACAAGATAATATGTCTGTTGATTTGAAAAACTCCCCTGGCGTACGGGTTTCTGCAAAATATTTCATCAACATAGAGGCTCTTAAAAAATCAATTTTCCATACCCTTTCAGAATTCCAAACTCCCCTATACCCCGAGATTTATGTTTTCCCGAATTTCAGACATTTTCAATGCCTCAGCCAATGCCTTGAAAGCTCCCATGGGGCCTTGAATGCAATCAATGATGGCCTTCCTGTGGAGTTTTGTGTTATGGACATAAAAAACGCCATGGGTTCGCTTGAGGATGTGCTTGGAATTTCCGCAAAACAGGATCTGTTGGACTCGATTTTCAGCCGGTTTTGTATCGGCAAATAATGTTTCACGTGAAACACCAGTTTAGGAGAAAAAATAATGATAGATTTACAACCATTTTTTGAACGCTACCTTCATTGGGTCAAGGCGGCGGATCAACTGTTTGAAAAAATGAAAGGGGATTATCCGGACAAGGTCCGGTGCGGGATCAAATGTGTGGACTGTTGTTATGCCGTCTTCGATATCCCTTTGATAGAGGCCTTATACCTGAATTATCGGTTCAACCTGGGGTTTAAGGGCAAGGCGAAATATGACAAAATAGAAAAAGCCAACCAGATTGACCGAAAGCTGCATAAGTTGAAGCGAGAAGCGTACAAGGCCTTTGAGGGAGGGATGGAAGAGGGGGAAATTCTTCTGGACATGGCCAAGAAAAAAGTTCGGTGTCCTTTGCTCAATGACGAGGATGCCTGTGATTTATATGACGCACGACCCATCACCTGCCGATTATATGGCATTCCCTTGTCCATCGGGGGCGTCGGCAGAACTTGCGGTTTGTCCGGATTTCAGCAAGGAGAATCATACCCCACGGTTCACCTGGATATTATTCACCACAAGCTATATGAATTGTCCAATGATCTGGTGGCTTCCATCCGATCCAGGCACACCAAGATGGGAGATATTCTCATGCCGGTGTCCATGGCGCTATTGACCGATTTTAATGAGGAATATCTTGGCATCAGCCAGGAAGATGACGATCAACAGGGATGATATAATGAATGCAAAGAATGAGGAAAAATTAGATAGGGAAAATAGGAAAAAGCTTGTTTTTGACGCGATGTCCCCTCGCAGACAGAAGCATATTGAGAAAAAGGGATATGAAGACTGGGACCCTTTTATTGAACCCAAGGACCCCATTGATATCAGAAAAGACAAAACCAAGCGGACATCCCAGTCCCTGATTCGAGAATTTCTTCAAACAAGACCCCTTGAGGGCTACAGTAATGAATATGGCCAAGGTGCTTTTCAATTGTGCCTGGGACTCATCAATGAAGAAGATCGATACCGGGGAATGTTTGAATTTGCCTGTTGGTATTATGAGCTCTTGAAAAAAGAGGGTTATGAGGTGTGAGGGTTTCCGGCTCGCTTGCCGTTGCCGTTCATTGGACTTGTGCAATAAATAAAGGAAAGGGTTTTCATTATGGGCATTTTTCATTGCCCCTTCGGCTGCCCCCATTTTGAGGCGGAAGGCTGTATCGAGTGCGGTTTGTGCTTGGCCACCACCAATGAGGAGATGGTTGAGGCGTCAAAAAATGTAAGGGCGTATTTAAAGGCCCATGCCATGGAAGGGGGGCCGGTTCGAAAAATAGCCATTTGTGGAAAAGGCGGTGTGGGAAAAAGCACCACCACCACCCTTATGGCCAGGGTTCTCAAAGACCAGGGCTACACTCCCTTGGTTGTGGATACCGACGAATCCAATCCCGGACTCTATCGAGCCCTGGGGTTGCCCAACACTCCCAAGCCACTTTTCAACCTCATGAGCCGGTTTTCCTACAGCGAAACCCCGGAACCCGGAACCGAATGGATCATGCTTCCTGAAATTAATCTGGAAGATATTCCCCGAGAATACATGGTAAGCGATCAGGGCATGAACTTTGTTATGGTGGGGAAAATTGAAAACCCATTTCAGGGATGCGCTTGTTCCATGGCGGATGTGACCAGAAGCCTTGTGGCCCGATTAAAATTGAAGGACAAGGAAATCCTTCTCATCGATACGGAGGCGGGCCTGGAAAGTTTCGGAAGAGGGGTGGAGCGAAGCGTTGATTTGATCTTGGCGGTGGTGGAACCTTCCTTTGAATCCATGGCCCTGGCGGAAAGGATCGTCTATATGGCGGAAGGCATGGGTGTTGACAGGGTCGGGGCACTGCTGAACAAGGTTTCTTCCAAAGCCATGGAAGAAAAGATGATCTTGGAGTTGAAAAAAAGAAAAGTTGAAACCCTGGGAACCATTTATTTTGACGCCGATGTTCTGGAGGCCGGGTTTGAGGGCAACCCTCCGGGAAACACTCGAGCCCAAGCCGAGATGGAACCCATTGCCAAGCTATTATTGAATGTCATTCAACAATCCCGGGTTTAATGCAGACGATTGGAAAATCGGTAACCATAATAAATTGGTTTGGTGAAAACCACGCCTTTGGGCATTTGTTAATAGCCTCAACGGCAGGGCCTATTGGTTTCCAAGAATGGATTTCATGGCTTCCTTGAGAGGCCCGAGGCTGGTTTTTCCCAGCCAAGACTCAAGGGAAAGAAAGCATTCCCGAAGGATGGCGGTTTTTGGGGAAGGCGAGATCAACTGGGCTTCGATGGTTTTTACATCCGCCACAATTCCCGTAAGGCTGTCAAAAGGGAGTCCCGCCTGGCTCACGTGAACTTTAATTTGAGTCAGAACCCCTTCAATGGCCGTGCGGCTCGGGGAATCAATCACAGGAGCCAGGGTTAAGGCGGCGACTCTCTGGTGCCTATCCTCCCCGGATTCGGCCTTTTCCTTTAGCGCTGAAACCGCAGCAGCGGTGATGCCGATGCCGCCGGACAACGTTTTGACCTCCACAAGATTGTTCCCCATGAGAAACTCGGCGGTTTTTGATGCCGTGGTCCTGTCCATGGACAGGGCTTCGCCTATCTGATACATGGAAATGCTGAAGGATGGATTTCCTTTGGAAACCTTGAACAATTCTTCAAGAAAATTTTCAGCCTCACTCTCAAGATTCCCTATACCCATGGTGGTTGAATCTCCAAAAACAGATTAAAAGGATCGTCCTGAAACGAGTAAAATCAGTTTTCCCCTTCGTTGATTTGTTCCCGCAACAGATGGGAGCATTTAAAGACAATCACCTTCCTTTGATCCAGAATCATTTCATCGCCGGTGGCTGGATTTCTTCCACGCCGCGCTTTTTTGTTCTTTACGCAGAACTTGCCGAACCCGCTGATCAGCACATCCTCTTCGTCTTCGAGCGTGCGTTTGATAATTTCAAGCAGTAGCTCCAGGGTGTCCACGCTTTTCTTTTTCGGGTAATCCAGCTCACTCATTATATTATCAACCACTTTAGCCTTTGTAATCGTCATGTTGAAATCCTTTTTACCGGTGTATAATTTGAATGCAGAACAATTCAAGGTCGCTTCAAGGTTCTTAAAAATAACATCAGGTTTTTCTAATTTCAACCTCTTAATTTGTCAAGAAATTGTTGATAAATTTAAATAAAATAGAATCCGGTGAGGAAGAATCTCTTTCTTTATTCCCCGTGGGATGCTAAAACCAAGGCCTATTGCAAACCCCGGGAACAAAGGCTTTCAATGTTAAATCCTCATCAGCAGTTCGGTAAGGAAAGCGAGGTCATGGCAGCAGCCTACCTGAAACGACAGGGGTACAGGATTCTTGAAACCAATTATAAAAACCAGCTCGGAGAGATTGATATTATCGCAAAAGACATGGGTATTTTGACTTTTATTGAGGTGAAAGCCAGGAGGTCGGACCGCTTTGGAAACCCCAAATATGCCGTTACCAGAAAAAAACAGGTTCGAATTTCCAGGGTTGCCCTAAGCTATCTGAAAGCTTCCCGGCAAATGGATAAAAGGGCCAGGTTTGATGTGGTGGTGATTACGAGAACCAGTAATGTTAACATAGAGCTTGTGAAAAATGCCTTTGAACTCATCCTTACATGAAAAACAAGGCGACATCCTGCCCTGTGCCCTCTACATTGTCGCCACCCCCATCGGGAATAAAGACGACATCACCCTCAGGGCCCTTGCGGTTCTGAAAAAGGCAGATTGGGTTGCCGCAGAGGATACACGGCATACCGCGAGGCTTTTTTCACTGCACCAAATTCAAAACCGCATGATTTCATACCATGAGCACAATGAAGCCGGGCGAACCCCCATGCTCATTGAAAAGCTGAAAAAAGGAGAGTCCATCGCCCTGGTCTCCAATGCCGGTACTCCCACCATTTCCGATCCAGGATATGACCTGATTAAAGCCGCCATTGAAAATCATATCCCTGTGGTGCCGATTCCAGGGGTGAGCGCCCCCGGAGCGGCCCTGAGTGTTTCGGGACTGCCCACGGATGCTTTTGTGTTTATGGGCTTTCTCTCAAAAAAACACCAAAAACGACAGGCCCAGATGGAGGCCATTAAAAAGGAAAAACGGACCGTTGTCCTCTATGAATCTCCGAAACGTATAAAGCTGCTGTTGAGGGAATTAATCGCGGCGGATTGCGATCGAAAGGGCATGTTGGCCAGGGAAATGACCAAGATGCATGAAGAATTCATTCGCGGCGAATTGTCTCAGATTCTGGCGGTTTTGGAACAAAAAGCGGAGGTCAAAGGGGAATGCACGCTTTTAATTGCAGGTGGGGATGAAGAGCCGGTTTCCATGGAGGCAATCCGCCTTGAAATGTCCGATCTTCTATCAAAAACAAAGGTGAGTCCCTCTGATCTCGTAAAAATTTTGGCAGGAAGGTATAATGTCTCCAGAAAAATCCTTTATGAAGAAATTCTCAAACTGGAAAGGTGAACCATGGAAAGTTTAAATGCCATTTTTTCTCCCGGATCCGTTGCCGTGGTGGGCGCATCCACAACTCCCGGCAAGGTGGGGCACGATATTTTTGCCAATATTCTCAAAGGCCAGTTTACCGGAATCCTGTATCCGGTGAATCCCAGGGCCCGGTCCATTCTGAGCGTCAGGGCCTATCCCTCCCTTACCGACATTCCGGACGACGTGGATCTGGCCATTCTGATTCTGCCTCCGGAACAGTCCCTTAAAGCCGTCACCGAAGCGGCGGAAAAAGGCGTTAAGGGAATCGTCATCGTTTCGGCGGGGTTCCGGGAGGTGGGCAAAGGTGGACTTGAAATTGAAAACCGTATCGTATCGATTTGCAGGGAGGCTAAAATCCGCCTTGTGGGGCCCAACTGCCTAGGGGTCATCAACCCTCGGGCGAATGTATCCTTAAACGCAAGTTTTTCAAACCGAATGCCCAAGCCCGGCAATATCTCATTCATTTCCCAGAGCGGGGCTTTGTGCACTGCGGTTCTGGATTTTGCCGCAGAAAAGGATTTCGGTTTCTCAAAATTCATCTCCATCGGCAACAAAGCGGATGTGGACGAGTTGGATCTGCTAAATTATCTGCACAATGACCTGGACACCGAAGTGATCATGATTTATCTGGAAGAGCTGCGAAGGGGGCCGGAATTCATAGAACAGGTGAAGAAGATCACCTCCGGGGACCGGCCAACGCCCATTCTGGTGATCAAATCCGGAACCACGTCTGCCGGGGCCCAGGCCGCAGCGTCCCATACCGGGTCTCTGGCCGGATCCGAAGCGGTATACGATGCCATTTTCCAGCAGGCAGGCATAATCCGGGTGAGCACCATTAACGAACTATTTGATTTTGCAGGTGTTTTTGCATATCGTAACGAAAGTAGCCTGGGGAAATACCGAAAAAAAATTCCCATGGGCAACCGGGTGGCCATTGTGACCAATGCCGGGGGACCCGGTATTGTGGCCACAGATATGACCCTGAACTCGGGATTGCGTTTGGCCCAGTTGCAAAAGGAAACCGTTGAAACCCTGGCCAGTCACCTTCCGTCCACGGCCAATCTCCATAACCCCGTGGATATTATCGGGGATGCCTCAAAGGAAAGGTATGAAAACGCTCTTGCCGCTGTCATTCGAGATGAAGGCGTGGATGGAGCCCTGGTGATTTTAACCCCCCAGTCCATGACCAATGCCCTGGGAACCGCCGAAGCTGTGGCCAAAATCGCAAAACGGACCCATAAACCCATTTTATGCTGCTTCATGGGGATTTTCGATGTATCCAAAGGCGTTCAGTATCTTCAGGAAAACGGGATTCCCGTTTTCAGATTCCCTGAAGATACGGCCAAGGCCTTCGGAGCCCTATACAGATACTCAAACTGGCTGAACCGTCAGCACCTGGCCCAGTTTACCTTGGAACATGACCGGGAAAGGGCTGCGGCAATCATTGCGGACTGCCTTGCAAAGGGAAAAACCCGCATCGGTGAGCTGGAAGGCAATGAAATCCTCAAGTGTTACGGCTTCAAGGTGCTGACCACCCGGCTTGCTGTTGATGAAGATAAAGCTGTTTCATTGGCGGAAGAAATAGGTTTTCCGGTGGTCATGAAAATTTCCTCCCCTCAGATCCTGCACAAATCCGATGCAAACGGCGTAAAAGTCGGCCTGAAAAACATTGATGAAGTTAAAGCCGCCTTCAGGGAAATCTTGAAAAATGCTGCGGCCTATGATGCCAATGCCGTTATTGATGGAGTGATTGTTCAGGCATTCGCTCCTCCGGGGGATGAAGTAATTTTGGGCGTGAGCCGATATCCCATTTTCGGGCCGCTTCTCATGTTCGGTTTCGGTGGTATTTTTGTGGAGGTTTTAAGGGATGTGGCCTTCCGGCTGGCCCCCATTCAGAGAAACGAATCCCGAAGAATGGTACGGTCCATCAAATCCTTCAAACTCCTGGAAGGATTCAGGGGCAAGCCCCGGTCGGATATCACCGCCATTGAAAAGGATGTGGTCAGGCTTTCGGATTTATCCATCAACCATCCGGAAATCAAGGAAATGGACATTAATCCGCTGCGGGTCCATGGGGATGGGGAAGGCACAACCGTGGCGGATTGCAGAATGGTTTTAACCGCTCTGGATTAAAAGGGGGATGGAGATTGGAGATCTTAAACCCTGTGATCCTGGCCGTGCCTGAAGAAAAAAAAGGTCTTTCGGGAAGGGAAAAAGTGAAGTTTCTCAGCGATCACGCTCGAAAGGCCCTCGGACTGTCCGCTGATTTCAGCGGAATCCGGCTGGGGAAACTTGAAAAAGACGAAAATGGCGTTCCCCTTCCATCGGGTGATTATTTCTGGTCTTTGTCCCACAAACCCCTTTATGTGGGCGGCGTGGTTTCCAACTCCCCGGTGGGTCTCGACATTGAGCAACTTCGGGAAATAAGCCCGGGGCTTTTTAAAAAAACAGCTTCTCAAGAAGAATGGGCACTTGGCAAAGAACCGGAGAAGGCTCTTTTTTTCCGTTTTTGGACGGCAAAGGAGGCTGTGATCAAGGCCAATGGAACGGGCATTCGGGACCTGCTCAAATGCAGGGTCACAGACATAATAGACAGCCGGAATCTCATGATCCGGTTTCAAAATAAAACGTGGCAGATTGAAAATATGGTTTTTAACGGGCACACGGCCGCCGTTGTTTGCTCGAAACAGATTATCAACTGGACCATTCTGAGAGAGGAAAATTCATGTATTTAACGAGTTATGGAGCGGTTAGGGAAGTCACCGGATCGATGCACCTCATTTGTGGAGAAGAGGATCGCATTCTGCTTGATTGCGGCATGTTTCAGGGCAGAAGAAAAGAATCCGACGAGAAAAACAGGGTGATGCCCATTGATCCCGGTATTCTGAACAGCATTATTCTTTCCCATTCCCATATCGACCATTCCGGTCGCATTCCCCTGCTCACCAAAAAAGGATTCAACGGCAGAATCTATTGCACCCGAGCCACAGCAGACACCAGCGAATTTCTCTTAATGGATTCCGCACATATTCAGGAGTCCGACGCCGAATATCTCAATTACAAGACAGCCCGGTCAGCGTTAAGGCGCCTTCAGGGAGGATCCAACAAGGAAAGTGAAATCAAGAAAAGGCTTAAACAGGAAGGGCATCGCCTGAACGTTGCGGCCATCGATCAACTGATCAGTCAGTATAATCTCCAGGATATCAAACCCCTCTATACGGCTGCAGATGCTGAAGCAGCCCTCGGGTATTTCGAGGGGATTCCCTATCGTCATCCCGTATCTGTTGGAAAAAACACCACCTGTATTTTTTACGAGGCCGGCCATATCATGGGATCAGCTTTTACCCTTCTCCGCATAAGGGAAAACGGCAGGGAATATCGAATCGGTTACACCGGGGACCTGGGACGTTTCAACAAACCCATCATTCGGGATCCCTGCCTGAATTTCCTGGAAGAAGACAAGAATATTGACCTTCTCCTCATGGAAAGCACTTACGGAAACCGTTTCCATGAGCCGGTTGGGGATACCAAGCCCGCCCTGGCCAAAATTATTAACGAAACGGTTGAACGGGGTGGAACGGTCATTATTCCGGCCTTTGCGTTCGGGAGAACCCAGGAGCTGCTTTATGTCATCCATGAGCTCTATGATGAAAACAAGGTGCCCAGGGTACCGGTTTTTGTGGATAGCCCCCTTGCAACCAACCTCACCAGAGTCTTCGGAGAGCATCCTGAAATTTATGATAAGGAAACGCATAAGACCTTCCTGGAGAACGGTGAAAATCCTTTTGCTTTCAAGGAGCTGCGTTTCATAGGTTCTGTGGAGGAATCCATGGCCTTGAACCGTGAAACAAGCCCTCACATTGTGATTGCAGCCTCAGGCATGTGCGAAGCCGGCCGTGTTCTGCACCATCTGCGGTGGAAGATACACAACCCCGTCCATACCGTTCTCATTGTGGGGTACATGGCCCAGAATACTCTGGGCAGAAGAATTCTCGAGCTGGGGTCCGCCTATGAAAAATCGGGGCGAACCGGTTTGCCCCCGGTGGTGAAGTTGCTCAACAAGGAATATCCCCTGAAAGCCCGGGTGAAAAAAATTGGAGGGTTTAGTGCACACGGGGATCGAAACGATATGTTCAAGTTTCTAAAAGAATCGGGTTTGAACATCGGGAAAATCGTCGTGGTTCACGGCGAGGAAGACCAATCCATCGCATTTGCTGATTTTTTAAATGAAAAGGGATATCATGCGATTGTGCCCAAAATAGGCGAACCCATTTCTATAAAATAACATGGAATTGGAATCTCAGAATCAATTTCAGGAGAAGAACCATGGGTTTGTTTTCAAAAAAAAAGACTAAAAATGTTTTGGATGTTGAGGCGGTTCAGGAAAAGCTGCTCCGGAGCGATGAGGAAAAAGTATTTTATTTCAGCGCGGTTCGCAGCCTGCTGGTGTTTGTCAAGCAATTCCCCCTGCACCTCAAGGAAATGGATACCGAAGGCTTTTCCAAACACATCGACTCTCTCATGGAAGAGCTCGCGGGGGAGAAAAAGGTTCCCCAAAAGGAATCCCTGTACGATAAATCCAAGAAGAAAATTCTGGATTTTATTCAACGCTACAAACAATACCTGGAAGACCGGGAAAAAGAATTCAAGGAGATTATCGGGCTTCTTACCACGGCCATGGCGGATATTGGAGCGGATAACCAGGAATACCATGAAAAAATTCAGGAAAAAACAGACCGCATCGAAAAACTAACGGACCTGGATGATATCAAAATTATTAAAAATTCCATCAAGCAGGAAGTTTCTGAAATCAGAACCGCCGTGAATGAGAAACAGAAAAAGGATACCCAACAGATATCTCTGCTTTCTGAAAAAGTCAGCGTTCTTGAAGAGGCGCTGAAAAAAGCTGAATCAAAATCCCTGAGGGATGGCCTCACCGGAATTTATAATCGAATGGCTTTTGATCGTAAAATCAAGCAGATGATCGATAACCAGGCGGTGGGTAATGGTGCTTTTTCTCTTCTCATGATCGACATTGATGATTTTAAAAAAATTAACGACCAGTACGGTCATCCGGTGGGGGATCGCGTGATCCTGGCCGTGGTGAGAAAGTTCCTGAGTGTTTTTCGCACGGATGATTTCAGTGCCCGCTACGGAGGTGAAGAGTTTGCGGTGATTCTTGCTGCAACCCCTTTAAAAACAGCGATGAAAAAGGCCAAGGAAGTTTGCAAATCCCTGGCCTCCACCCGATATGCCGTTTCTTCAACCGGCGGACAAGAAATCAAAGTCACCGTGAGCATCGGAGTGGCTCAGTCTGCTAAAGGGGACACGGAAGGCACCGTGATAAGCAGGGCCGATAAGGCATTATACAAAGCCAAGAACACGGGGAAAAACCGCATGGTTTCCGAAAAGGAAATCTGACCCCTTTTCCTTTCTTGACATGGCTGCTAATAGCGTTTATTTATTAGATAGTTACGTTTAGCTGCTAAAAAGGTTGTACGAGGACAATGTGATATGAAGGATCCTCTTGATATGGAAATTGCCGGAGAAATCGATAAAATTTCCCTGGAAATAAAAAATATTTTAAAAAAAATAGAGACGTTTTTTCCCAAGGACAAGGACCCACAGGCGGAAGAGGAAATAAAAACTTCCAAGGAAAAACCAGAACCCTAATCTTCCTATTGCATTAATAAATATTTCAAGCTATTAACTTAATAAAATTCTTGATTAAGAAATCGGCGTTCATTCCAGGAGGCGAAATGGCTTTAACAAAAAATGAAATCGTGATGAAAATTCATGAACTGGGTTTTTCAAAAAAGAAGTCAATCGAAGTCATTGAATCTCTGCTTGAAATTATCAAAAGCAATCTTGAAAATGATGATGATGTCCTCATTTCCGGTTTTGGAAAATTTTGTGTGAAAAACAAAAACAAAAGGCGTGGCAGGAACCCGGCCACAGGCAGCGACCTTCTTCTGAGAGAGAGAAAGGTTGTTACCTTCAAATGTTCCGGCAAATTAAGAAAAAAGATCAACAGCCGTAAATAGTTACCCTCCCCTTGTGTCGGCCAAGGTTTTGGTAAAAAGCGGGCTCACCCACAAGGCTCTTCAACTGCTCATCCCCCATCAGGCAAACCACAGAACCATAGAGTCCGTGGCGTGAAAGATTTGAGCCCCGTCCGGTGTTATTTGTGTATCTCGTATAATTTCATCTTGCTCAGCAGGGAAGGGTGACTGATTTCCAGAAGCCGGGACGCCTTGGTCCGGTTTCCACCGGTGGCGTCCAAAGCCCTTGAAATCAGCCGTTTCTCCATGATCTTCTGGGCCTGCTTTACGGAAAATCCCTCAAAGAGGTCATCAATTCGCCTGGACCCGGTTTTGGCCCCCATGGTTTCAGGCAGGTGTTCAGGAAGAATAATTTTTTTCTCGGAAAGCACCACGGCTCTTTCAATGGCGTTTTCCAGTTCCCGGACATTTCCGGGCCAGGAGTGTTTTACAAGCATGCTCATGGCGCCCGGAGAGATATCCTGAATGTCGCGGCCCAGCTTTTTATTGAACTGATCTACAAAAAGATCGGTGAGAATTTGAATGTCCTCCACCCGGTCCCGCAAGGGAGGAAGCTTAATGGTCACCACATTAATCCGGTAGTATAGATCCTCCCGGAAATCCCCTTTTTTCACCTCATCTTCCAAGATCTTGGACGTGGCTGTAATGACCCTGACATCTATTTTTTTGGTTTTGGACCCGCCGATCTGCCGAATTTCCCTTTCCTGAAGGGCTCGAAGAAGCTTGACTTGTAGGGAAAGAGGCATTTCACCGATTTCATCGAGAAAAATCGTGCCGCCTTCAGCCTCCTCGAAAAGGCCGATTTTATCTCTATCCGCACCGGTAAAGGCCCCTTTTTTATACCCGAAGAGCTCGCTTTCCAGGAGGGTTTCGGGGATGCCCCCGCAATTCACGGCCACAAATGAGCCTTCCGATCTTTTTCCGTTAAAATGAATCCCCTTGGCGATGAGCTCTTTTCCAGTGCCGCTTTCCCCTGAGATTAATACCGTGGTGTCGTTCTGCCCCATTTTCTTGGCCAGAGCAAAAACCGCCTGCATGGACTTGCTTTTGGCAACCATGGTTCCAAATTCAAAGGTTTGTTCGATTTCCTTGACCCGCTCTTTCAGGGCGACGTTCTCCCTTCGAAGCTGTTCTCTTTCCTCCGCTTTTTTGAGAACCAGAATAATCTCTTCTGCATGGAAGGGCTTCTGGACATAATCGTAGGCCCCCATCTTTATGGTTTCCAGGGCTCGATCCATGGTGGCAAAGGCGGACATCATGATGACGGTGGTGTGTTTAATCAAATCTCCAGCCGTCTGCAGAAAGGTGATGCCGTCCATATTCGGCATTTTAATGTCACAGAGAATAAAGTCATAGACT
>Ga0180732_1001675_pt1 | contig 13060 bp, 24 predicted proteins | sample KR11_01MetaG_FD_148674 | JGI IMG/M metagenome (GOLD analysis project Ga0180732, IMG submission 148674) | Groundwater microbial communities from the Olkiluoto Island deep subsurface site, Finland - KR11_0.1 MetaG | ecosystem: Environmental > Aquatic > Deep subsurface > Groundwater | place...
TGCTGTGCAGGGAAGAAAGACTGCACAAATGGAAAACCATGCAAGTCAGCTCGACCCCTCAGACAATCAAGAGTCGACACAGAGGATTGTGTTCGGGCAATAAAGGCAGGACTGCCGTATCAGATATTGACCACATCAAGAGCTCTTGCCGCAGCAGGTGCGGTTGGGAAGGAAATGAGAGAAGATGAAAACAAAAGAAAAAAATAAACATGATCTCTTCGAGAGTCATGAAGCCAAGGAAATTGATTTTTCATGGAAATTAGAGAACAAATTGCTTGAGCAAAAGCTCAGGCAAAGAAAATAAAAATGTTAAGATGTACAGATGATAGGCAAGTGTCAATTAATTAATAAGGAAGAGGTGAATAAACAATGAATAAAATGAATAAAGAAGATGAATTCAGAAAAAAAGCAAAAAAACTTGGATATAAAGTCAGAGAAGACTACTCTGGTCGAGGGATGTTTGGAAGAGAATGTCCTTCAGTCACTGTGGATAATTATCTCGATTTCATGGCTGAAATTGGAATGAAAGGTCTCAAGGTAGATAATATGGGACTTCAATGGGTAGTATATACAGGATAAAGGTGAATAAAAAATGATAGAATTAGAACCATTAGTTGGTGATCATGTAGATAAAATACTTATGTCACTATACCCCAAAATATTTATGTGTGAAACACCAACAAATGAACCAGTTACTGTTCTGATTAATCATGTTCGTGTAATCATGATTGATATTCAACACGGAAAATTTAATAAATAAAAGGTGAATAAAATGAATATACTTATGATATTATTAGGATTATTAACAATATTAAATTTGATATTAACAATATTAAATTTAATGTTGGGAAATATCATTTGGATACTTAATTGTATAGCATTTATATTTTGTTTGTATGTGTTTATAAAAAGATCGAGATGAATTAAAATGGGAAGAATGATAGAACAAAGACCAATTTCTGGTCTAAAAGTAAATGGTGATTGGATTGATGTAACATTTACTATCAGGAGAGATGATTTTGACAAATATGTATTTGGATTCGGTAAAGATAAAAGATACACATTCGTTGGTTCTATAATGATAGAACAAAGAGATGGTAAATAATGTCATATAGTTTATATGAAATTGATACATTCTATAACAAACTTCTTGAAAAAGTTGATGAAGCATCTTCAATTGAAGAAGCAAGAAAAAAAGCAAAGAAGTTGGCATTATTATGGTGCAATTCAAAGAATGAATTACAACAAATTAAAAGTTCAAAAAATAGTAATGAATTGTGGATTGGTGAATCTGACTTTGGAATAGTGATAATGAAACATTAAATAAATATTTTAATTTTTTATGTGGAATCTAATTCAAACTAAAAAGTGGATTAGACACTATAAGTGAAATTAAAAAGAAGAGGTAAATTATGGATTCAGAATGGGAAGATATAACAGAAGAAACTGAAAAATATGCCGAAGAGCTTGATAGATGGATGGAAATAACACATGAAAGAAGTAGATTAAACATATACAAAGAAATTGATACATATCCAGTCAGCAATTTGGTTAAAATTCATATGGGTACTGTATTAATATCAAAAATTTATTTGAAAGGATTGTTAATGAAGAGGTAAATAATATGACTAAAATATGAAGGTGAATTAAATGGTAGATGTTGAGTATGTTAATGGTAAGATTGATGCTATAATCTTAACTAAGAGAGAAGTTGAGGAGATAAGTCAAGGAAAGATGATAGTTACAAATGGAATTTCTATTTATAGACGATAAATAAGTTATGAATAGTGTTAATAAAGGTGGTCAGAAGAGGTGAATAAATAATGTCATACACAGAAATAACACAAAAAGAATTTGAGTATGTTCTTTCTCATCTTGGGAAAGTAGGATATACTTGGGAAAAGCTTGATGAACCAAATGCAAAAGAAAATGTTTATATGGTGTCTATAAATGATATACACATTAAAGTATTTAGTTCTATCGTTGATGGTATTAGTAGGAATGTCGGAAAAGATGCAATCAGAGTAGTTGGATGGGATTTGCAATCTGACAGACCAATCTCTGCAAGTGAAGGTCGAGTTAATCGAACTGACAAATGGGCAGAAAACTTGAAATCAAGAATTCAAACAGTTGTTAGTAAAGTAGTTGATGTAAGAGATGCTCCAAAATGTAAAGTTTGCGGAGGAATGATGGCTGAGATGAAAGGTAAATATGGTAAGTTTATGGGTTGTTTGAACTACAAAAATCATGGAAAAGTTGTGGAAAAAGTTGATGAAAAGAATCCTGAATTTTGGGAGTAAATATGTCTGAGATGAGAAAAATAATAATACAGAAGGAATTGATATGTCCTTTCAAAATTTGTAGAGTATTTTCTTTAAGTGATGGAGAAGACAATAAAGAAATGGATGTGTATTGTGAATCTTGTGCATATATATGGGATAGAAAATCTACACTTGTTGGATATTCTGTAACTTTATATGAAGATTCTAAAGAATATAAAGAATATGAAATGCTGCACACACCTATTTGTGATGATTCAGAACTTAAAAAACTTCAAATTGAAGATATAATGACTGAAAGGACAATGGATGAATTATCAAATTTGGGAATTAAAGTTCATAATAATAAAGATATAATTGGTACATTCAATAAAAATGTTGCCGAAAAGTAAAGAAAAGGAGTAATTAATGTTAAAAGAGACATCGTACAACAGGTACAGAGGATGGAGTGTCAAACCTCCAGAAGATGCTATAGTAATACATATAACAAGAACATCTGGACATATATTAAGTCCTTCAATAGAATTATTAATGGCTTACAAGGAGAATAGAATAAAATGGGATCAATATGTTGTTCGTTACAAAAAAGAAATGAACAATGAAGTTTGCAGAGATGTGATGAAAAGGATTAAGGAAGCTTCAATAGAAAAAGATGTATATTTAGTATGTTTTTGTTGGAATAAAGAGAAGAGGTGTCACAGGTTTCTCCTTATAGATATGATAGAAAATCTGTGTGAATGGTGTGGAGAAATTAAGAAAGTATCAACTGGACTATGCGAAAAATGTGGTAGATTCAATCATTGTTAATTAGAATCTACTCAATTTTAATTTCTCTTTTTATGCTGTTGCTTTTTCACCCATATTTTATCACCTCATTTAATTTATTTATTTACATTTCTTTTTCTTATAAATGTCTTCAAGTTTTTTAAATCCAATTTGAAGTTGTTCCATTGATGTCTTTATTTTATGTAAGGTTTGTTTATTTCTTACAGATTCGCCAATGTATTCACACTCTTTCTTTGTCATATTTTATTACCTTATTTAATTTATTTATTTCTCCATTTATTTATTTCATGTCTTCTGTTTTAGTTACATCATTCAATCAATGATTTTTTAACCATAACAGCTTTATTGTGCATTATTTTATAACTGTTTAATATTTCACCTTTTGTTTCGCCAGATTCACCGTAATACTCATCAAGATTATGTCCTTTAAAAGTTATTTTGGCTCTATATAAATTATCTGCTGCATATCCTATTTCTCTATCTACTAATTTGATTAAAAATTCTTTATCTTCTTTATTTAATTTACATTTATCTATCATATTTTATTACCTCATTTATTTTATTTATTTATGTTGTTTATTTGTAGGTTTCTACCCATGTTTTATTGCTTGAGCAACTTTCTCAAACTCATCTCTGTCTTTTTCCGATTTAAATGTTCGGATTTCACCACTGCTCATTCTTAGTTTCTTTTTCCAATTTTGGTCATGAGATTACCTTATTTATTGTCTTATTTAATCAGAATCATACCATGATGGTTTACCATATTTTTCAAAATCTTCTTCTAATTTCAGAAGAATTAAATCAATCGATTCCTCGATTGTGAAACATAAATGAGATGAATTATAGAAATTTCCCATTTCTTTTTTTATGGATTTTTTTATTTCATCTTCGTCGCTTGTATATTTTGACAGTTCAGCTATTCTTTTAGTTAAACTGTGTATGCTATGATTTATCATGTTAGTTTTCGTCATATTTCCTCTTAACATTTATGTTTATTTGCATATTCTTTTGATATTCTATATATTTTCTTACGTCTTTCTGATGTTTTTTCTTTGTTCTTTTTTCCATATAATCTTGCTGCTACTCTGCATTTTTCTTTATCTTCTTCGGTCATGCAGAGACGTTGCTTTCTTAATTTATCAGTATGACATTTTTGACCTGATACCATGTTTTATACTCCTATATCAAATTCTCTGTCTGCTTCAACTTTTCCACGTTTAGACTTCTTTTTCTTAGGAAGTTCATAACATGGTTCATAATGGAAACATTCATCCATATACTTTGGATTTTTCTTTTGTTTTGTCATATTATTCCTTATTTTTATGTTCTTTACCAGTATATTTACATTTTTTACATTCTTCAATTGAATCAATAAAATTTGGTGGAATACATTCTAATCCTGTGTTGAAGTTTAGGTTGTGACCTAATGATGTCATTTTTAGTTTTATGTTATAACAATTTTTTCCGTATTTTTCTGATAAATATTTGTCTATTTTTTCTGGTTTAATTTCTGCATAATTTAGTAATAAACTTATATGTTCAGGACTTGCGTGTGCCCACCATGCACAACCTGCTTCTGGATTTGTAGTTGTCCATATGTTTCTTCTTCCTTTTTCAGAAACTTCTCTTATCATATTTCTAACCAAGTCTCCTTTTCCACTATGAGTTGTTACAAGTTTTTCTTTACCAAAGTATTTTAAAGCCAACACAATTTCTTTTTTTATATCAACTTTTGTTCCATATTTGCAGTAACCTTCTTTTTTTATTTGTTTTATTGTTTTATTAGTTCTAATTCCATGATATAAATTAAATTCTTTCCAATCTTCATATGGCATGTTTATTCCTCATTTATTTACATCCTTGTGTATATTGCCAATATTGACTTCTATCATGAGTTCCTTTTCTATAACTTTTAATCATTCCACATTTTGTGCATTTTTGATGGTTACCGCTTAAATCCATATAAATCCAATTATGTTTACAATTTGTCATATTTTATTCCTCATAAGGTCTTACAACTAATAATATATTAATCTATATAATCAATTAAAGTTTCATCTCTCAATCTTATATATTGTACATTGTTTAAATTTACTATAATTGGAGATTTTATTATTACAAGAACATCATCTTCTGTATCTGTTATCATTTCATATTCATCAGAATATTCTTCTATATCTTCATCTTTTTCATATGTTATTTCTTCACCTTGATACTCAAGTTCTTGATTTAAATTGTCGTTAGTAAGATAAGAATCAAATATCCAAGATAGTGGAACCTCAACTTCAATTATAAATCCATCTAATTCTGCAACTCCTCCTGCAAAATACCATGCAGCTTTTTTATTTGTTGTAAAACTTGTTAAAATATCACTTATAGGAAGTTCTACTTCTTGTTCATCGACACATAATTTATGCATTATTTCATAAATTTGTTCACTTGCACCACTTTCATATGATATACCTTCTGATGTATATCCACGATATAAAGTTATGTTATTTTTATATATAAGCAATTTTTTCTTTTGTTCTTCTGTTAGTTTGTTAAAATAATCTTGAGTTCTTTTATATTTTTCATCGATAATTGTATTAAGTGACCTTTTATAATCAATAAATTGAACTTCTAAATAATGTATTTCTTTAGATACTTCTTTATTATATTCAGAAAGTAATTCAACATACTTAGAACTATTTTTAGGAACTCCAAAAAAAGATGATTTAATATTTGAATTAAACTTTATTCTTATTGCCTCTTTCATAGGCTCTAATTTTGGTGATTGATTTGTTTGTGATATAATATTATCAAATCTGTCAGAATAAAATTTTTCATTAGTGTTCATTATAAGTCCTCACAACTAACACTGGTATTTCTTCAACACCCAATTCCATCGCAACAACTGCTCTATGTCTTCCTTCTTGTGCAAATTTATCATAATCTAACATTGGCATAGGCATTTTTGATCCTTCTAAAACTCTTTCTTTATATTTTTCTACTAAGGATTTTCGTGTGTCCCATATCATCATACGAGTTAGAGGATGCAATCTTGGTGGTGTTTTATCTATTCTTTTTGGATATGGTATATAATATGCTTCTTTTAAATAATCTTCTGGACTCATCCATTCTATTTCGAATGTTAATTTTTTATTTTTTTTGAAATATTTTACTACATTTTTAATTGTTGAATTTATCATTGTATCATAATATGGCATTCCTGTAGTTGTGATGTCAAATATATCTTCACCTGTTAGATTTTCTGGTTCTCCACTTTCACCATATAACACTACTACATAAGGAGAATTTATTTTTGATAAAGCATAATGTCTATGATTTCCATCTATAATTATATTCGTTTTTTTATCAACTAAAAGTGGATAGAAATCTTGTTCTCTAACATTTTCGTGTGTCAATTCTTCATTTATAACTTTTTGAAATTGTTCTGCTGTATATTCAGATGAAGCATTTTTATAATTATCACCATATTGAGATTGTATAATTGATGATAGAGGGACTCTTTTCAAATCAGATTCAATGAATTTTTTCTGATATTCTGAATTAAATTTTAGTCCTCTTTCTAATATTCCAGGTGATTGTTTATATATTATATCTTGAACATTAAGATTTGTTTGTGATAAATTGTTTATTTTATCTTCTAAAGTACCCAAGCTTCTTTTGATAACTTTTTCTATAGATTCTTTGTTTATCATAATATTACACTAAATACTTATTAACATGTTTGTCATAAGTTTCTTTTCCTAATATTTTAATTAGTTCATTATGTCTTTCTTCTTTATTACATTCATCAGAGTCAGAATCAACAACTCTAAATTTTATTCCTAATTCTTTAGTTAATTTTTGTATGTAATTATGAGAAATTGTTAGTTCTCTTTTATCGGATGAAGATTTTAAAATACTATCTCTATAATTTTTGTATAAAACAATTTCTTTTATGTCATCATATTCAAAATTTACTATACCATCTTTTCTCCATTCTAATTCATGTATAAAAATATCTTCTGGATTCATTTCTCTAAATATACAATTTATTTTGTTCTTTTTTAATAATTTATTAGCATCAAATGTAAATTGAATATGTCCACCAGTTTCATTACATTTACCTTCAGATAAAGAAACAAAGTTGGAACTCATTGTAGCACAATAAGTTTCTTTTTTATTTAATAAGCATGATGGTATTAGTTTCTTTTTTGAGAGTATATTTCCTACATTTGTATAATAATTTGTTCTATGATATAAATTAGATGGATAATAATCATCATCAAATTTTAGTGTGTAATTAATTTTATTTTCTAAAGTATCAAAGCTTTTATTGATAATTTGAGATGTTGATTCAGTGTTTGTAATCATATTTAACTTAATATTTTCTTTAGTTCTTCAGTTCTATTAAAGATTTTTGCATATTCATACATTGTTTCCATGTTATAATGTAATGGATTTGAGTTGTTATTATTACTCATTTCAGTCACAAGTTGTATGAAATCCTTTAATTGGTTCTCATTCTTTGACTTTTGTTCAAATATCTTTTCATATAGTGCTTCATAGTTTATGTTTAATTTATTTAATTTATTCATATTTACTCTTCTCCTATTTGTTATTTTAATATTTATCCAAATAATAATGCAAGACCTCCTAACTCTAATGGTGTTCCTTCTACCAAATCTTTCATTAAGTAATCTTCTATCCATGTTACTAATAATTTAATTACATCAGGATTTTGTACATAGTTTTCTTCGTATGGATCAATAAATCCTTCTTTTATTAATATATCTATATTATTTTCTATATCTACTGTTGTGTAGTTTTTTTGATATATCATTACTTGTAAAGCTTGAGCAAGATAATTATATACTCCATATGTTTTTATTATTTCTTTTAGAGTACGATTTTCTAAATTGTCTATATTATTTATGATTATATCTTCTATTGTTGATGTTTCATTTTCTATTCGTTCTTCTGATTCTACTGCTTCTAATTCAGTTGCATATGTAGTAGGAATTTCTTCTGTTTCTTGTAATGGATTTAAAATATTATCTTGTATTAATTGTGGTATTAAAATTCCTACAAACCAAGCATCAATTATTTCTTTTTTGTTTTCAGGAATTGATGCTTGATCAAATATTGAAGTTTGTGTAATTAAACTTGCATTATTTTTTATTTGTTCTGTTGAACGATCATGTCTTATTCTTGTGTATATTTCATCTACAAGTTTAGGATGATCAATATAATTAATTATTATATCTCGAGCATTATTATCTATTTGTTCTTTAGATTTTGATATAGATTCATAAATTAGGTTTTTTTCATCATCTTCTAATGGTATATGTTCAGGTTCTTCAGATATTTGATCTCTTATTAATAAAGCATCTCTTAATTCTGAAATTAATCCTACTTTAAACCAAGCTCTTACAGTATTTTCTTCTTCAAATGTACGTGTAGTATGTTCTGGCATGGCATCTCTTATTATTAAATCAGAAAGTTCTTCAATTTCACTGAATGATTGTTGATGTACATAAATTCTTAAGTATAAAATATCTGTAAGTTTGGTATAACTAATAGTTGTTATAACAGAATGTTGTGATCTTTCATTTAGTAATCCTACGGTTTTTATAATTGCAGTACGTATTTTGCTTTTTAGATTGTCTTCAGTTTGAGGTATTATTTGACTTGTAGTTATTTGAGGTTGAGTTCTTTCAAGAAGTTCAGGTATATTAGATTCTAAATCTGGAAGTAATGATTCTATAAACCATTTATATAACATTATTTTTGATTCGTCATTTAGATTATTCATTGAAACATCATCCAATGTTGACACAAAGAATGTAGTTCCAACTGTATTTGTCATATATTGTATTGATGATCTATTTACATATATAGATTCTCTTAATGTATCAGATAGTTTTCTAAGATGTATTGTCGTAAGAATTAAATCTTTCAAATTGTCATCTGTTATTTTTTCTATATTTTTAGTTACTATATTTGCAATAAAATTTATCTGTTGTTCTATTGCTTCACGTTCTCTTTGTAATTGTCTTTCTCTTACTCTTTCACGTTCTCTATTTCTATCTTCAATGTCTTCCCTTGCATCTTCACGTGCTTTTAGAGTTGGATCTTTCTGTCTTAAATCTGGAAGTAAACTATCCTTGAACCAATTATTTAAAGATTCAGTTGGCACATCATCAAATATTAATACTAATGAATCGTCTATTATAGACTCTGTTCTAAAATTTAATTCTTGTACATTTCTTTCATCATCATATATTCTTATTCTTAAATCTTTGATAAGTTTGTCTAAATCTATATATTTCAAACTTTCTTTTGTTTTATCATCTAATATTGATATATTTTCATTTATTATTTGTTTAATTATTGTATGTTGATCTTCTTCGAGTTTTTCTTTTCGTTGTCTTTCAGCTTCTTCTTTTCTTGCTTTTTCTTCATCATAAACTTTCTTTTTATCTTTTGCAATTTTTGCACTTGCTCTTAGCATTTTTATTTGATGCTTTTTTGAATAATCTGAAGTTGGATTTTCTGTTTGGAAATATTCTGAGAAATGATGTTCTGCTTTATTCATTTCATCTATAAATGATTTATTTAAATCTATTGCTGATATATTTATTAATTTGGGATTTTCTAAAAAAGTGGAAAATGGTGTTAGTTGAAGAAATTCATAACATTCATCTATAAATTCTTCATTGAAAATTGCATTCATTCCTTCATTCATCGATTCAAGTGCAGCATCATGCCATGCTTCTTTATTTACTAAAGGTCTTATATTTAGACGATAATCTGTTTGTTCATGTATAAATATCCCTAAATCATCTATTCCTATTGAAGCTTCTATATTTTTAGATTGTTCATATGCATAATCAGACATTCTTATTAGAAGATTAAATTTATTTTCTAAATGTTTTATTGGTTCATTATCAAAGAATCTAAATTCAATTAAGTTTGATGTCATGCTTGATAAATTTCCAATAAGATTATCATATATTTCATAAAATTGTTTGTTTAAAACTTTTTCTTTATCATCTGTTATGAAACTATTATCATGATATAATTTAAATGAATCACTTCTACGATAACTACTATTTCCAATATCTGCTTTGCCATGACCTCTCCAAGGTCCATTTTCTTTGTAATCTAAGTCTTTATCATTCCAATGTGCATAACTTGTATAGTCAGTTAAATTATAATTTTCGCTTGGGCTGTTTATAAATATTTCATACCTTCCACTTTCAGGTGTGAATATATCATATATATAAGCAGATCCTATAACTACACTTCCACTCGTTCTTTGTCTTTCAGAACCTTTTGTTTTAGAAGATGGTGCACCGTTAAGAGCAACATATATTGGTTGATACATTGTTACTAATCCAAGGAATAACCACATAAAATATTTCCATGTTATTGGATTGTCATGTATTGTTAATGGAAATGATATTGTTATGTGTGTACCACCAGTAAGTGTTGTGTACACTACTTTTTTATCATCACTTAAAAATGAAATAGTTCCATGATCTGGAAGGTAATATTTTTTCTCTGTCCAATCCCAAAATGTTTCTCTCATTCTCTCTAATGTATTAAATAATTCAGATGGTTTATGTAAAGTTGGTGAAAGAGCATGACTTGCAAATTCAAGTCTTTTATCACTACGAGGTGGTTTGATACAACTCAGTCCACTTGTATGATATTCAAATAAGTTAGGAATATCGTAATCTGATAAATCTTCCATAAATTTCTCTAAATTATCAGTTACAATTTTTTCACTGTGTGTATCATATAGTCTATTATTTTGAATACATATGTAATCTTTGTTAGGTATATCTACAATTATAGATTCAAATTCTATTCCATACAGTGCTTTAGTTCCTGGTAATAAGTCTTCTTCTTTAATCATAGATATTCCTTTATTACTAATTATTACTTAAGCATTTATAAGTTTCTTATATTTCAATATAAATTCTTCATTTATTTGTTCATATGTTATATTGAACGTTTCTGTTATTTCTGACATTAAATTATGAAATTGTAAAAGTTCATTGTAGTCTTGTGGTTCTTTATTGTAAAGATGTTTGTATAATTCAAATATCTTTACCATTTTTTCATCACTTATTTCATTTCTATCTGATATTGTCATTTATTATCATCAATCCTTTGCATAATTTTTCCATTGTTCCCATTTATCTACATCTTCTTTTGACCATTTATAAAGATTTCCATAATTTGTGACATTTAATTTTTCTTCTGCTTCTTTCTTTTTCTTTTCTTCTTCTATTTGTTTGCAGGTTGGAAGCATTTCTTCTTGTTCTAATATTCCAATTAATGTTCCATATTTTAATGGTTCACAAAGAAGTGCTCTTTCTGTATCAAGTAATTCTTCTGGGGTTAGTTCTCTTCCATATTTTGTTATTCCAAATTCTAATCCTCTATCTCTTCGAGGTTCCCAATTCCATTTATATGTTTCACTTAAAGTTGCTACACCAATTTCATAGTAATCTTCTTTAGATACTTTTTCTGTTATAGGTTGAACTTCTTCAAATTTATTATAAGTTGTATCACACATAAAATGTTGTCCTGTTATTGTTTTTGCAATTACTGCTATATGAGAATACCAAGGTCTATATATTGTAGATGGTATGTTTGCATAAGATAACATTCCTATTGCAAGAAGTGATTTTTCACCACATATTCCTGTTCTTGTATTAAATGTCTCAGTTGCATTTAAATATATTAAGTTTATTCCTTCTTTATTTAATCTTGATGCTGCAGCATGTTCATTATCATAATCTATATAGATTGATATCCAGTTACAAATTGCTTGTACAATTTCTTTCTCTGTTTTACTAATCATTTTTATATAATCAACTATTTTTTTAGCTTCAATTGGTATTTGAATAGATGAATGATTTTTGTGTGAATTATATATTGCTTCAACATCTCTTTCTTCTTTGTATGGATAAATGTCTGAACATGTTCCAGATTGTTTACAGTATTTCTCCCATTCATCTTCAACTGTAGATTCTATAATCGTTTGTTTTGAGGATGTATCTAATTGTGTATCAAATTGAATATTTTTAGATATGTCTTCAGATATTTTAGATGCTTTTTTGGTCAGTTTGCCAAAGTATTTGTCTAAAAGACTTTCGTAATTTTTGTGTTTATTTTTTTTCATAGTTACTCTATTATAACATTATTCAAAGTCACATACTCTTTCGCACCAAATGCATCTGAAGTCATTATCAACTGATTCTCAGGAACTCTATAATCAACAATAACATCATTTTCTCCAGGATTAAAATAATATTCAGCTCTTTGGAGAGAGGTTGTTAAATAAGAATTTTTAGGAATAAATCCTTGTCTATTCCATTCATCAATCCTTTCTTCTGGTTGTGCAGTGTATAATCTTATTTTTTTAGAAGATGCTTCCATCAATCTTTGATGAAATGAATAAAATTCATTAATAATTTCTGGAGTAATTCCTTCATCTATAAGAGTTTCTTGTTCTATAATTTCTAATGATATGAATTTCTTTTTCAATGGATCATATACATAAGTATCAAGTGAGAACTCATTTCCACGTGGAGGTGTTATATAAGGTCTAAATGCTGGAACATCAGTAATTTCTTCTTCCAACTTTATATATTTATCCTCACTCAATAAATCTATATCTAACTTTATAGTTATAAATTCAGGAGGATTAGCATTTCTAATTTTCTGAATAGCTTCTTCAGTTGCATCTGATTTAATGTATTTATATAACCACTGTTCGATAATGATTGGTATATGTTCAGAAGAATCTAAGTCTCCTAAGTAACTGGTGTCCCACCATTCTTGTAATGTGTCATATAAGATGTCTGGAGCTTCATCTAAGTGATTGATGTCTATATGAATATCCATATTAATAGATTTATAGTAATCTTTTCTGAATCTTATGTTTGGGTTATTTTCTACCATGATGTTTATTCCACTAATGATTTTTT
>Ga0180732_1001676_pt1 | contig 13057 bp, 7 predicted proteins | sample KR11_01MetaG_FD_148674 | JGI IMG/M metagenome (GOLD analysis project Ga0180732, IMG submission 148674) | Groundwater microbial communities from the Olkiluoto Island deep subsurface site, Finland - KR11_0.1 MetaG | ecosystem: Environmental > Aquatic > Deep subsurface > Groundwater | place...
GACTGGAATATAAAGCGATTCTTATATTTGGATTATTCTCGCTTGTATTATTTATGCCGCTGGAATTTGTGTCATCAGAATTTATATTACTTGGAACATTTGTTTCTTCCGCGTTATTTTGCGGCGGTGTTTGCGGAGCTGGGTTGTTTATATTAACTATCGCGTTTTCTACCGCTATATATAAACTCATTTCAGCTTTTGAAATTTCAATGATTCCAGACCATTTATAACCCGCTTTCCTAAACTCTTCCGCCGTTTTTATCCATTCCGCTTTGCCATTTTTTATCACATAAATTTTATCAGTCCCTTCTTCTTTCAGTAATGTATTTTCCGGATATTTAACAATTCCTCCATCGGGATATGCCAAAAACTCGTCTTTGTTTAAAACAATAATATCAGACCATTTGCTTTTCGTCGCTTCAAAAAGAGCAAGCGAAGTAAATTCTTTTCTTGTTTCATTTTCTATTTTATAGACCGCGGGAAAGCCTTCTCTTTTTATCAATGTTCCGTCGGGATAAATCATTATTTTTCCATCGGGATAGTCTTTGATTTCTTCCAAATTAAGAGAAACTATGTCGCTCCATTTATATCCTCTTTTTTCAAATAAAGTTATAGAAGTTATCATTCTTTTTTTGCCCGCTTCCAAAATATAAACAGCGGGATTGTCTGAAGACTTTATTAAATAGCCATTGGGATATAGAACTTTTCCGTTTGCGGGGTGATTTTCCATTTCACTGCTTGCGATGGTTATAATATTGTTCCACTTATATCCTAGTTTTTCAAAAAGAACGGCGGAAGTAAATTCTTTTCTCTTGCCATTTTGTATCAAATAAACCGAGGGAGAATCTTCCGTCTTTGCCAAAGTATTGTCGGGATATTTCATTTTTTCTCCCGCTGGAAAATGATTAAGCTCATCTTCGGTTATAGAAATTGCATTTGCGGGATTATATTTCAAGGCGCTCATCAGCTTGCTTGAAGTGAATTCTCTTCTCTGCTTATTTTCAATAAGATATATTTCATTCTTTCCTGTTTGTTTGACTAAAACTCCGTCAGGATAAATCATATCAAGACCGTCAAGATAAAAACTCAAAAAGCTATCTTCTTTTACATTTTTCCATCTATAATTCAAATATTCAAAAAGCTGAGCCGAAGTGAATTTTCTTTTCTTCCCGTTTTCCGCTAAAAACACATTTCCCTTTTGGTCTTTTATTAATTGGCCGTCCGGGGCGTATTTGATAATTTTGCCGTTCTCGTATATTTTCAAATCACTGGAGAAGACTTTTTTTATATCGCTTACCGCGAATCCCATTTTCACGAATTCTTCCCCAGTCATTTCCATCGCTCTTTTCTGTCCTTTTTCCAAATAGAAAACTTTTGCCGTGTCAAATTCCTGCAAAAGACTGCCATCGGGATGGATTACAATATTTTTATATTTATACATATCAAGCTGGGATTTTAAGATTGGTTTTATAGTTTTGCCGGCATAAGCAGTTGGCAAAGCATTTCTTGAATCATATTTTGTTTTATATCCGTCCTCAATAATATAAATAGCTGCATCCCCGCCGATTTGATAGGCGTAATTTTTATATTGCTTGGCAAGATTTCCCGCATTATCTTGAAGGATATTTATCTGTTTATATAATTCGTCTCCAGGACAAATTGTCGGAGTCAAGTCTTTGTGCCCCACTAATCCGTCAATATTTTTTCCGTAAAAATTAGTTATTTTATTCAGATCAATATTATTATTAGCCGCGATCCAGCCAACTAAATTCTCCAAAGATTTTTTGATCGCCGGGGCTATTGGATGCGATAATATTGCATTGTTTGCGCCATCAACATAATCTTGATATCTTCCCAGCACTGAAATGCCCACGCTGCCGGCATTGAATCCGTTGACATGCCCCGCCACAACTCCGTTTCCGCCAAACCTTCCTTCATAAATGTTTCCATTGGGATCTATTAAATAATTATAGCCGATGTCTCCAAAACCCATGTATGCTCCATAATCATCATACCATGTTTTTTTGCTGTTATGATAGGAATAAATATTATTAACCATATTTTTGTACTCCCCGCTTCCATCCGGATCGGAAACTAAATTCGAGCTTGCCGTGTGATGAATGACAATTTTTTCAACTTTTGCGTATTTTTCAGGCCAAATCATTTTAGATTCGTCGGCTCCCCACTGCGATCTAGTGATTATTTTCGGAACATCAGCGCTTGTTGTTTGGGCGAAAGATAAAAAAGGCGCAAAAAACACGCTTAGCATTAATTGCAAAACTATTATTTTTGACAATGAGGATTTTATTTTTTTAGGCATAGTTATTATTTAATATTTTCGCCTTCGGAGTATAAGCTTAATTCAATATTAGGAACAATGATAATATTTTCCCATTTATAGCCGCTAGAAACAAAAACTTTGGCGGTTGTAATCCATCTTTTCTTGCCATTTTCAATCAGATAAACTTCATTTCCCGATCCTTTTAAAAGACTGTCATTTGATTTTAAAACTGGATTTAAATTAGAAATATTTTCTCCGTCTGAAAATATATTTAATTCAAAATCCGTAACTATAACTAGATCTTTCCATTTGTAGCCGTTAACAGCAAAAATTTCAGCGGTTGTAATCCATCTTTTCTTGCCATTTTCAATCAGATAAACTTTATCATTTCCCATTGACTTTAGAAGAGAGCCGTTTTTATATGTTTCTCCTTTAGCGAGTTTTATGGAGAATGAGAAAGAATATTTATCAATATCGTTTCCAAAGCCGGAAGTTTTTTGATGGCTTATGGGGATTACGGTAACGGCGGAAATTTTCTTTTTTGCGTTATAAGCGTAAAAAGTGGAATCTTGCTCATTATTAAGTTGTAGCTCGCCTATCTCCTTTGTTTTATCGCTATAAGAAATAACAATAGGAACGGAAAAACTGCCTGAGTCTTGTCCGTTAAAACTGATTTTAATTCTGTTGCTTAGCGCGTAATTTTGATTGATTATAGCAAATTCATAATATTCGGCGCTCCAGTCTTTGATTGATCCTGAAATATTTTCTGTTGAGTTTGCGCTTAGTTCATAATTATTTTTAGGCGGAATATGTAAATTATTGTAGCTAAGATTCGGGTTTTGATATTTATATTTATCGTCTGGCGCCGCGCCGTTCACATAATTAGTCACGGTCCAATCGGTAAATACGGATTCAAAAGTGTCGTTATAATATAAATCCGATAAAGCTTTGTTAATGCTTTCAATCCCGATTTTATTATTATCCAGCATTCTCTTAAAAATATCTTTTCCAAACCGCTCCACCAGATATTGGGCAAAAAGATTGACTGAAGAATAGTCGTATATATTATTCTGCCACTCCGTAAGCGAATCAACGGGATTGGTTTTAAAGTTTTCAACTCTTGCTTTCAAATTGCTGATGGAATATTCGTCGTCATAGCCTATCGCGGTAGAAGCGTATTCCGATCGGGCTTCATTAAGCCAAATGTCATCCGAAGCGTTTCTTAATTTATTTTTATAATGCCATGTAATCATATGCTGGAATTCATGGGCGAGAAAACTTTTAATTCTGTGATTATTTATAAAAACCGCGTTTAAATAAATCATTTCCCTTTCATTGCTTTTTCCGCCAACCACATCGCTTTTTTTATATTCATCATTGGGATTGAAATATCCACCGATATTTTCTTTTGTTTTTGTGAAAAAAATCGTGATTCTGCTGTCGTTGTCAATCCCCGGATTCCATTCGGAACCGAAAATTTGTTTCATTTTCGGATATATCGTGTTTTCAAAATCATTCGCTAATAAATTCAAGCTCAAGTCAAATTCTTTTTTGAGATTGCTTGATAATCCATCATAATATTCTTTTTCAACATAAAAATAAGCATTGGAATTAATTTTTTTCAAATAGGCTTGCGCTTCCGAACGATCTTTAGAGTCATAAGAAGAGTCAATCAAAAATGTCGTATTTTCTCCAAGTTCAGCGGCTTTTGTTTCGGAAACTATATTGGAAATCGCAAAAACGGATATAATCGCGAAAAATATAACCACATAATAAAAAAACAGTTTTACCTTCAAAACCGCAGGCTCTTTTCTTGTATTATCGGCATTTATATTTTTTATGAAGTTCATTTTATAAAATTATTCTACGGCGCTTTAGCGCACGGTTCGCGAGGTTTTAACCTCGTAAGGTTAATTTGGTTAAATTTCGCGAGGTTAAAACTTCACGAACCCTCGGCTAAAGCCGGGTAGAAAGTGCTGCAAAAATATTTTCATCCAGAAACAATCTCCGCCTGCTCCGGATACCACGCGGGAGTTTCAACGGTTATGTATTCAAAGTTTTTTCCCTCCGCGGCAAATTTGTTTTCGGCCGGGACATAAATCGTGTCGCCGACTCTCATATCAAAAATTTTACCGCCGGCGTATATTTTCCCCTTTCCTTTTGTCACATAAATTATGAACTGACAGTCATGCTCTATAATATATTCATTTTTATTTTCCGGATGGCGGCCGTTAACTATCATATAATTCAATTCCAACAATCTTGATAAAGAAGGATATTTATAAATAACCTTTGTTTTCAAGTCAACTTTTCTTGTATCTCCAAATGTAAATTTTTGCGGTTTCATAATTCTTTATTTATTATTCTAAATTCAAGATTCATAATTCTATTATTGGAGCGGGTGATGGGAATCGAACCCACCTCTCCAGCTTGGAAGGCTAGCATAATAAGCCACTATACGACACCCGCGTTAGCTTTTTTAGTATATCAAATATAAAGAAATTAGCAAGATGTCAGACGCTGAAAAAGCTGTTAATTCTCAGCGTTAAAATTCCAAATACCAAAAATTTTGTCATTCTGAACTTGTTTCAGAATCTACTAATTGCTTCGCTGAATTAACCTATAAATCACAAATATTTTGAATAAAATCTTTGTTAGATATATTGTATTCTGCGTTTGGTTTAAATAAACAAAAAATAACTTTAACCGCAAGAAGATTCTGAAATAAATTCAGAATGACAATCATAACCCTCTAAATTCAGTTTTTACTAAAAATAAATTTTCGCTTACTTGGAAGCCATCGGCTTAAAAGCAATCTCTGATCTTTCTCGGATTTCCTTTTCCATAATATCCTTGTCTTTTCCATATTTGAGTGAAGAAAGTTGTTTTATAGCGTTTGCAATTTCTGTGCTTCCTTTTTGAGGAGGATAAGTTGCCATATTAAATCCTTGGCTTATTGTGCCTCTTATCATTAGTTTGACATAAGCATTAAAGTTATCAATATTTATCAAATCTTGCTCGCTAAAAACAGGAGTAAATTGTTTTGCTAAAAATTCAGCATCTTCCGGGCCAACACGGAAAGAAACTATTGTTCCAACATTTCCAAAAACGGATTTTTGGATTTCCTCCGGAAGCTGTCCTAAAAATTGATGGGCAATGTTTAAGGATAGTCTGTATTTTCGCGCCTCCGAAAGTATAGTTGAAATGCTGTCCGTGGTGAAATTTTGGAATTCGTCTATGTAAAGATAAAAATCTTTTCTTTCTTCTTGAGGCATATCAGTTCGGCTTAGCGAGGAAACCAGTATTTTTCCAACGATCACCAGCCCGAGCAGATAAGCGTTCATCTCGCCGATTCTGCCTTTGGAAAGATTAACCAAAAGAATTTTTTTGTTATCCATAATCTCTCTGAAATTTATGGAGCTTTTCTGCTGGCCGATAATCGGACGCATCGTGTCATTGGAAATAAACTGCGTGAGCTTGCTGGTGATGTAAGGAACCATATTCGCAAGCGCGGCTTCTCCTCCGGCCTTTTCCGCTTCTTTTTGCCAGAAGTTAACTACGATGTAATTCTTGCATTTAGAAAGCTTGTATTTTCTGAATTCCGGGTCAGAGAGAACTTTTGAAATCTCAATCAAAGTCGAGCCTGATGCCGGATCGTCCATAATCAAAAGCATCGCGTTTCTCATATACTGCTCAAACATCGGTCCGCCCGTCGCTTTCAAGTCATAAAGCTTGTCAAATATTTTTATCATTTCATTGATCACGAAAGTTTTCTGCTCCGGATATTTTTCGTCATATTCCAGAAGATTCAGTCCCATCGGTTTTTGCATATTGGACGGATCAAACAAAACCACATCCTCGGCGCGCTCTTTCGGCACATTACTCAGCGCTTCTTCTACGAGATCTCCATGGGGATCAATAACACACAAGCCTTCTCCATTTTGGATGTCCTGCCTGATAAGCTCTCCCAAGAATCCGGATTTTCCCGTTCCAGTCTGTCCGATTACATACATATGCCTTCGTCTGTCTTCTTTTTCTATCCTGACTATCCTATCATCTCCTCGATGTATATTATGCCCCAGAATCAATCCTTCATTCGGAAGATTAGAAGGAGCCGGAGCTTGTTTGGCTCTGAGCCATTTTACTTGCGGAGTTTCAGTCGTGGAAATCGGGAAATGAAACAAACTCGCCAGCTCTTCCGTGTTTAAAATTATCTTTCTTTTGCCGTCAAAATTCCGGAATATAAAATTATAAATCGTCCTATTCAAAAAACCGGCTTTATCAAAAAATGTTTCCGTGATTTTGAATGAGTTGCAATCGGGAAAATTAAATTGTGAAAAAGAATTTTCCAGCTCTTTCAAAAGAGATATCGCTTTCTCTTTTGTTTCAGCCGAAGCGATGAGCCGCACATTGGCTTCAAAACCGATTTTAGTGGATTTAGCCTCCACTGCTTTAATGACCTCGTCTTGTTGCGGAGTCAAGCTTATTCTTGATTCTTCTTTTTGCCGATTCTCAGTTGTTTTTCCTCCCGCGCTGATAATTCCCAAAAATTCTTTTATAATCTTAACTATAAAAGAAGGTTTTCCCTGCTCTCCGAACCCCTTTCCTTTTTGCATCAGTTTTATTCTTTCCTTGCTCTCGCTGTGCCATGAATTATCGGACGGCTTTATTACAAGCTGAAGAGCCGCGCCTTCTCCGATGGGAATTTTGCTGAACGCGTTCGTGATATTCGAAAGCGGATCGGCCTCCAAGTGCTGATATGTTTTGACCGGGAAAATATTGTTTCTTTTGAGCGTCATATAAGAAGCGGCGGATTCCCCTTTCGGCACAAAAATATTATAATCTTCTATTTTTATTATTTCAGCATCGGAATAAAAACTATGAATTTGCTTTTCTATGATGGATTGGAATTTCTTGGGAACCGACACATAGAAAAATATCTCATTGCTGTCAATCGGCGTGGCGATCTCAAAAGATAAATAGAAAGGGCCATAGACGATTTTTTTGAGCATTTCTTCTCTGATATTGCTCAAGCTGGCGAAAAGCTGCTCCATCACGGAAATATTTTCCTTGTCTTTTTCGCCTTTATTCTGCGCCTGTTCTTCCATTTTCTTGGGGACGGAAACGCGCAAAACGATCATATTCAAGGATCTGGTGATTTTCCCAGTATTGGAGAGTCTGGCTTTTATGTAAAGAAATGCCATTAATAAAAAAACTACCGCTATAATCAGATAGTCAAAAAATTCGATTTGAATAATGTAATTTGATAGTTGGATATTCATGTTTATGGAAATTAATGAAATTATAAATATTCTACCCGGCTTTAGCCGAGGGTTCTAAAGCTTTAGCTTTAAGCGTTTTTGAAAGCTCGCGATGCTAAAGCATCACGAACCCTCGGCTAAAGCCGGGTAGAATAAATTTTTAAAACATTATTTACAAAATTACTTTCCGCTCCGTCAGAGTCTCTCCGCAGAGGACTCTGACGAGAAAGCGCATCTATATTTTTAATCTTGCTGGAGTTCCGAGGCGGAGACTTCAGCTGGGCAAGGAGACGGATATTGATTATTGGGCATTGGAATTTGTTTGGTTATTGTATCTTGTGTCTTGGTTATTTATTTATATTTCTTTTAATCTTCCCTTCTCCACCAGCTCCTGATGAAGTTCGCCGATAAGCTTGTCGTGCAAGGCGTCCAGAAGATAGGCGTCGTTCAAGCTTCGGGCGATTTTTATGCTATGGCTGATTCCTTTTTCAAACGCCAAAAAAGAAAGTTTTTTCACCTGCCCCGCCGTGTCCAAATTTTTCAATTCTTCCATTTCTTTTTTTGCTTTTTTCTTGGCTATTTTTTTTACGGTTGCCGCTTTGGCTTGCAAAGAGCTTGGAATTGCGGGTGTCTGCGTTTCTTGAATATTCTCTCTCGTAATCTCCGCCTCTTTTTTTTGATCCGCGGAAACTTTTTCGCCCCAAGCTCCGATAGCCGCTCTTTTTTCCGCCAATCTTTTTTCCAGCTCTTCAATTTCTTGAAGGTTTACATTTTCATTTTTTATTTCAGGCATAGGATTTTGTTAATTGGTAATTTGTAAATTTGTAATTGGTAAGTTGTAATTTGTAATTAGTAATTGGTAGTTTGTAATTGGACAATTCCGCTGGCTTCATAGTTCTCGCCTCGAGGCTGTGGGGATTAATTATGAAAGATACAATAACCAAGATACAAGGATACAAACAAACTTCAACAACCAAATTCCAATTTTGTTTGATTATTGATGTTTGGCTATTGATTATTGTTTGGTTATTGTATCTTGTTTCTTGTATCTTTTCTCTATTTTTTTTCCTTGCTTCCGGCTCCAAACATCATTTTTGTTCCGGTAGCCCATTCCATCCACCCATCTATCTTTTTACTGTCTAAAATTGAATTAGCGATAAAAGCCGCGCCGAGAATTGGAAGACCGGTCGCAATTGCCGCGGTTTTAAGAACGGCTTGAACTTTTTTCTTTTTAACAGTGTAGCCGATTGCGCCAACCGCGGCTAAACCGACAGCCGCCTTAATGGCATTCTCCGCTGTTAAATAAGCAGGGACTGACATACTAGGCAGACCGAAAGATGATGCTAAAACTGCGACTCCCGCAATAACTCCGATTGCCACCAGCACCAAGAAAAGATCTTTTTTATTTTCTTTAACCCAATTCAACCATCTGACAAATCTTCCAAGCTCTTCCCTCGCCTCTTCTTTCTTTTCTTCCGTCATTATCTCAAATCTTTCCATAAACTTTTTGTATTCTTCAATCGCGTCAATTGTTTCTTGAAGCTCTTCCATTTCAATTTTACGCTTTTCGTGAGTTTTCGGCAAATCTCCAAAATTAATCTCTCTCGCCTCCAATAAATAATCAATTTTGCTCAAGCTTAAAATATCTTTGGTGATTCTCAAAAATCCAGACACGGCTTCTTTCGCCATCATTTTTTCGCCAATATTCAGCTTTGCCAATTCCAGATTATTTGGATCTATGCCCGCTTTTATTTCTCTAGCGATTATTTTTCTTTCTTCTATGCCGCTTTTCGCTTCTTTGCCGATTTCGTCCCGCAACTTCTTAAGCTCATCGCGGTTTTTAAGAATTTCTTTGACACTCTCTTGATTTATAAGCCTCGCGCCTTCTTTTGTTTCCACCGCCTCCCCCCTCTCCTTCGCCCTCTCTATTTCCTCCGCCTTTTCTTTTTCCCTCTCCATCAGCCTATCCCCCAACTTTTCTTTAATCCCAGCCTTTTCTTTCTTTGTTTTTTTATCTATTCCCCCTTCTACTGTTATGTTTATCTCTTCCTTCTTTTCCTCTTCACTCTTGCCATCCCACCCCCCCAGCCTTTCCCTTGTCTCATCATCAAACTTTTTTTCATTTACTTCTTTTATTATTTTATCAGCTAGTTTTTCATTTTCAACTTCTTCCGCGGTTTTCTCAGGTTCGGGAGTTTCCATTTCTGGCTTTGGTTCAAGTTTAGGCTCAGGTTTAGGTTCGTCAGACTTTGGCTCTGGTTCAACCCCAGTCTCTTTTGGTGATGAAACATTTTCGCGTAATCTCATTTTTCCCATAATTTCTTTATCTATTGCTAATAATCTTTGTCTATCTTCTTCACTTTTTTGAAACTCTTCTCTAGTTATATCACTTTCATTAAAGCCAACTATTGCGCATATTTCTTTTATTTTTTTGTCTATTGCTTCTAAATCAAATTTATTTATTTTTTTCTTATGCTCATTTTCTTTATTTCTCGCTTCATAAATCCAAAAGGCCGCTATTTCTTTCAACTTTTTATTGCTGCTATTTTTATATTCAGTTGCATAACTTTCAGCTATATTTAAATTACCCATTACTTCTGCAAGATATACTTTCTCTTTTATATCCTGAAAACTTTTCTCAAATTTATCAATTAAGCTCAGATCTATATTTCTTTTTTTAGCTTCTTCAATCTCTTCTTCTATTGATTCAATCCAACTTGTGGCTGTTATGCTTTCTTTTTTTATATTTTTTTCAGCCATTTCAATACCAAATTTTATATGGGAAACAAGTTCTTTGTCGCTATATTTGAAATGTTCTTCAATATATTCTTTAGAAATACCATCTGCTTCTTTCTTTTTCTCCGGCAATTGTTTTATCGGCTCAAAATCAATGCCCTCTTTTTCTCTTTTCTGAAGTTCGTTTTTGGCAAAAGAAAAGATCTCAGAATTTTCAAGCCCTCTTACTTTTAATTCATCAATAAAAAACCTAAGATCATCATTTGAAAGATTAAGCTCGCCGCTTTTTTCAAAGAGTTCCGTTGAGCTTTCTTCTGTTTGATTTGGTGTTTCAAATTCTGATTTCAACCTTTCCTTTTCCTCTTCTTCTTTCTTTTCAAAATCAATCGCTTCTTTTATCTTTTCAATTCTTTCTTCCAGATTTGCAATTTGGCTTGTGTCTATGTTTGCGTTTCTTGCTATTGCCAATTCCTCTTCAATTACTTTTAAATTAAGCTTTAGTTGAGCTGTGTCTGTGCATTTTTCTGTTTCTATCAGCCAATCACTTATAACTTTAATTTGTTCATCGGGGTCTATCGCCTTCTCTCGCTCTTCCGGTTTTTTTGCTTTCTCCTTGTCAATTTTATCGGGTTGTTTTTCTTTCGCTTCTGTTTTTTGCTCCGCAGGCTTTGGTTCTGCCTCTTCTTGCGACTTGCCTTTTTCCACATCAACAATCCAATCTTTATTAAGCCCCCGCTCTTTTACATCTGGCTCTTGAATATACATTTTGCTTTCCCCTTTTTTATTTTTCGTCCATTCTTCATAAGGAGGACGCAATGGAGCTCTGTCTCTCCCGTCGTTGTCTTTCCCTCCATTCCACTGATCCTGATTCATTTCATCTTTAACAAGCTTTTCCACTAGTTCTCGCGCGAATTTTGGCTTGCTTTTGATTTCTTTGAGAACTTCCAATGCTTTTGATTCCGGCATATATAATTCAGCGAATGTATATTGACCGCCTCTTCCGTTTATTTGATCTCTAAAAATAGATTTTTCGTCATCTATGGTTTTATACACAAACCTATACGCTCTCTCCTTCCCCCCGCCTTCCTTTATTTCGTCAAAATTCATATCTCTCATCCCCGTTTCAACTTGTATTTTTTCCTTTTTTTTAAAAAATGTTCCTTTTGTAAATTCTTTTTCGCCATAAACCTCTGTTGACACTGGAGAAATGGTAACAGCTTCATTGATCCCATTTTGTTTAAATTCCTTATCCTCAACTGGAAATTGATTAATTATAAATCCTTTTTTATATCCAATTTTTTCCCCGTATGTCTTGTAGACCTGACCAGTGTCATGAAAAGATGTCATAATTCCGCCTACTGAATTTTCAAAAACTTCTTTCAGCAGTTTTTCCCGTTCCGCTTTTTCTTTATCGCCAATATTTTCCACTTCATTTTTAAAACCGCTGATTTTTTCGCCAGCTTTGTTCATTACATCTTTTTCTTTACTGCGAATTCCTTCAGCTTCTGGACTATTATTGCCATTTAAACTTTCTTCTATTTCTTTATCATTACCTTCAAACTGATCCCTAAATCCTTCCGCCTTTTCAACTTTCTCCTTTCCAACTTCTTCTACTGTTTCTTCCAAAACTTCCGCTGTTTTTTCTCCTGTCTTTTTTATATCCTCATTTTTTGGATTTTCCATATTCATAATTTAAAAAATAAAAATAAACAATTTAACAATTTAGCAATTACTTCTCGCTTCTCTTAATCTTATCCCTAACCTCCTCGAGTTTTTTTTCATCGGCCAGCTTGATTGACCTTTCAAGCAATACCGGTTGCTTTTTCAGCAAAACTAAAATCTTTGAATGGAATTCATCATACAAATCTTTTATCCTTTTGATTTTTTCCTCATCAGTCAATTTTTTCATTTTATGGGTTTTAATTTGTGTCATTCCGACCGGAGCGCAGCCCTGTTCTTAAAATTTACAGAGTAAATTTTAAGAACAGGGCGTAGTGGAGTGGAGGAATCGCTCTAGAGCGGGCATAGCTTTGATAATTATTTATGTGTGATTAAAAGGAATCCCCATTCGGCTAATCGCTCAAGACAGGCTCTCGACTTCGTTTTGTCGCTGAGGCTCCAAAACTTCGCTCGGGATGACAAGCTGAATTCTCACGAAAAATATATAAAGCTAAAACCTATCAGCGAGACAGATCCTGAAATAATCCTTCGACTATGCTCAGGATGACATTATTCAAGGATGACAAAATGCTTGAAAATTGTTTCATTGAAAATTCAATGAAAATTGGAAATTGATAATTGAAAATTTACATCTTTTTGTCCTTCAATATTTCCCCTTTCACCAGCTCCGCTTCTTGTCGAAAGATTTTTTTGGCGTTGGCGTTTTTGGCAAGCATAAAATCTTCCATCCGCGCCAGATCATCCGCGGGAATTTTGTTAAACTTCTCCACCTCCTTATCATTAAATTTCTCCACGATTTTCAACCCCGCCCTTTTGCTGATCAGCTCCAAAACCCTCGTCATAATTTCCTTCTGCTCCTTCTCGGCAAGAAACCTCAGCCCCAGCGACTCAAACAAATCGTCTATAATTTTTTCGTCAATCAGTTTCATAGATTTTATTTTTATGGTTAAAAAATAATTTTATTTGTTGTTTAAAATTTCAATATTTTTTCCAACTTCTCTTTATCTTTTTCATTAAACGGTCCAATTAGCGCCAAGTTTAATTTCTCGTTTTTAAAAATATCTTTTGCCACTCGTTGAATATCGGAAACTTTTACTTT
>Ga0180732_1001677_pt1 | contig 13057 bp, 10 predicted proteins | sample KR11_01MetaG_FD_148674 | JGI IMG/M metagenome (GOLD analysis project Ga0180732, IMG submission 148674) | Groundwater microbial communities from the Olkiluoto Island deep subsurface site, Finland - KR11_0.1 MetaG | ecosystem: Environmental > Aquatic > Deep subsurface > Groundwater | place...
GTTTAAGCAATTTACCTGCATATCGTCTCCGAGTTAAAAAAAGTTCTCCGGCACTACGACAATGTCCCCTGGTTTTACAGGGACGTCTTTGTCTTTCTCGCCTTTTCTGGTTATGTCTGTTACCTTCACGGTTATGGTCAGTTCCTGGCCGTTTTCTATGCGTAGGACCTTAGTGCCGTTAGGCGCGGCCCCTTCCTTGAACCCTCCCGCCATGGTAATAGCCTCCAATACGGTGGTAGCCCTGTCCTTGGAAAGTTCGTACTCGCCGGGTTTATTCACAAAGCCCATTACAAAAACTTTATCCGAACGATAGTCTTCTATAAAGACGTTTACCTGGGGGTTGACCAGGTAATCTTTTTTTAAAAGCATGGTTATCTTTCTCTCTATCTCACCCACTGAGAACCCTTTTACCTGGATCTCCTCTAGTAAAGGAAACGTGATTGTGCCCTTAGAGGTGACCCTGGTCTTTGTGGTAAGGTCAGGCTGTTCATATACGGCAATAAGGAGTACGTCCCCGGCATCCACCTTATATTCATCGCAATAGGCAAGAGCTGAAAAGAAAATTAAAACTATCGTTATCGCAGCTAATCTGTGTAATCTTATTTTAATCTGTGTAATCATCTTCAAAATTCTGCCCTCGTTGTCAATGTGACCAGGTTTTCGTTGTAGTCATAGACCCCGAAATTGGAATCTCTCGTTATGTGTTCGGCATGCAGCTTAAAACTAAGCCAGGTCGTCATATTGGACTTTTATTTCAGCGTAAGGTGAGATTTCCGCGTTTCCTATTCTTATGCCCTGAGCGGCGCAAGAAAGAGGGTTAAAAACAAGGCTAATACTTATTTTATATTTTTTATTAGTCTAAATAAACCATCTTTTCCGCTTTAAAGTTTACAATTACTGCAGTGCAGATTTTGTAAACTTTCCATTAGCTTGCTAATCCTTTTATTAAGAATAGGGTTTCTGACCTTGTCTTTTGATTTGTCTGGAAAACTCCCCTTACAGCGCTTGTAATAGTCATTGTGCCTGGTTTTTTAACGCCTCTCATGCTCATACATAGGTGCTCAGCCTCAATAATGACCATTACCCCTCTAGGTTTCAGCTTCTTCATCACTATGCCTGCTATCTGGGTTGTCAGGCGCTCCTGGACCTGAAGCCTCTTTGATAATATTTCTACTATCCTGGCAAGCTTGCTCAATCCTGTAACTCTATTATTTCCAGGTATATAAGCTACGTGTGCCCTGCCAATAAAAGGCAAAAGATGGTGCTCACACATGCTATATATAGGGATACCTTTAATAAGCACTATTTCATCGTGCTTTTCACCTAAAAGCACCTCGAGCTCCTTTGACGGGTCCTTTGATATACCTGAAAGGATCTCCTCATACATATCAGCTACCCTTTGAGGCGTGTTCTTAAGATCTGCCCTGTCAGGATTATCCCCCACTGCCTCAAGTATCATCCTTACTGCCTTTTCGATCTTCTTTTTATCCATATTTTTAGCCTCCATTTATTTACCTATACAGAACTCTGAAAATATCCTGTCCAGGGCCTCTCCAGTTATGGTATGCCCTGTCATCTCGCCTACTGTCCCTATTGATGAACGTAAATATATTGCCACACAATCCATAGAGACTTTATTCTTAATAGCCCCTACAGCTTCTTTAATATCCGCGAGCGAGTTACGCAACGCGCTTAGCTGTCTTTCGTTTGATACGCTGGCCATGTCAGCTGCCGGCACCCTGCCTTTAAATATTAGTTTTTTTATAGCGTCTTCTACCTTATCTATGCCGGAGAGATCAGTAGCGCAGGTGTATATTACGGGCGATTCAGGAAAAACCTTTTTTGCATACCTTAGATCAATGTTCCGCTTGAGGTCTTTTTTATTTACTACTATTATAATATCATCCTTGCCTTTTATGCTATCTATAATTTCCAGGTCATTCCTGTGAAGCTTCCTGTTGTGATCCAATACCAATAAAACCAGGTCTGCAGTCTGTACAGATGACAGACTCCTCTTCACCCCCTCTTTTTCCGCAGGGTGTCCGCTTGCCCTTATGCCTGCTGTATCCACAAGGACCACTGGTATACCTTGAATATTAGCAGTTTCTTCTATGGTATCCCTGGTAGTGCCTGGCATGTGTGTTACGATTGCCCTTGATTCTTTAAGTATCGCGTTCATCAGGCTTGATTTACCCACGTTAGGGCTGCCGCATATAACTAGCCGTATGCCCTGTCGCAATACCTTACCCTCGCGGGCCTTTGATATCAGTTTTTCCATGTCTTTTTCAATGCGACAAAGTCTGGCAAGGATAGTGATTGTTCCTTTTTTTTCAACATCAGCTTCTTCTGAAAAATCTATAGAAGCCTCTATGCGGGCCAGGGTATCCAACATTTCACCCCTAATATCATGGACCTTTTTAGAAAATAAACCTTGCAGGCTATTCATGGCGGCACGGAGACTCAAATCTGTCTTTGCCCTTATTATGTCAATGACTGCCTCTGCCTGCATTATATCAATCCTGTTGTTTAAAAATGCCCTTTTTGTAAATTCTCCGGGTTCAGCCAGCCTTGCGCCACTCATCAAAACCAGGTCCAGTATTTTTTTTAAAGGCACTATGCCGCTATGGCAGTTGATCTCCACCACATCTTCTTTGGTATAACTCCTAGGGGCCCGCATGACAGTCAAGATAACCTCGTCCACTATCTTGTGCACTTTCTCAACGATATGTCCATAATGAACAGTATAAGTCCTGAACTTTGACGGTTTTTTATTATCTTTAGACGCAAAGATCTTATCAGCTATCTTTAGCGAATCCTTGCCGCTAAGCCGCACGATCCCTATGCCTCCCTCTCCTATTGGGGTAGAAATCGCAACAATCGTATCATCCAGTCTCAAACTATTCATATTTTTCATTGCTTAACTTGACACTTTGTGCATTACTCGTTTTGTCAAGTTAAGCGCTTCGCCTACAAGGAATAAAGAGCCTGTAACTAATATCAGGTCTTTTTTATCAGCCAGTTCCAGCGCCCTCCGCATCGCATCCTCTAAATTATTACTGCACTCAAGACCAGGTCTTGAGTGTGGAAAATTTTCTTTTAAATAGCGGGGGTGTGCGGCCCTCGCATTCCCTGATCTTGTCAGAATTACCACATCACAGGCGGCATCCAGTTCTTTAGAGACCCCTTTTATATCTTTATCGCTGGATACACCGAATATGCATATCAACCTATTATAGTTAAATATTTCTTTTATAGAAGACAAAACCGCTTTCATGCTTGCCACATTCTGAGCGCCGTCAAGCAGGATACAAGGGTCTTTCTGCGCAATATACAGCCTGCCTGGCCATGATATTTTTTCTAAACCACTCCTTATAGACTGTTCATCTATCTTGTACCTGTTAGCCGGTAAGGACTTTACCATAGCTACTGCCAGACTGGCGTTTTCTACCTGGTGCGCGCCTATAAGGTTCAGCTCTAAATCATTATACGAATAACCAGGGCCATTCAGGTTAAATACCATACCCTTTTCACCTGACTTTAATATTGAATATCTTATATCTTTCCCTATTTCGTATAATCCTGTGCCTTTTTCTTCACTGGCTTTTCTTATAACATCTATAACCTCTTTTTCCTGTGAAGCGGTCACAGTCACTCCTCCGCTTTCTGCTCCCCGTCCTCTGCCTTTTATAATCCCTGCCTTTTCCATTGCTATGGCGTTCAATGTGTTTCCAAGCTTATCAGCGTGTTCCATGCTGATATTCGTTACTCCGCAGACAAGCGGCTGGACTACATTTGTAGCATCAAGCCTGCCTCCAAGACCTGTTTCCAGAACAGCTATATCAACCTGCCTTTCCTTAAAATATAAAAATGCCGCTGCTGTGAGTATTTCAAAAAATGACAATTTACCTAAATATTTATGATCCCTGAATTTCTCAGCTACAGGTCTTATTCTCTCTATTAACCTGACAAATTCCTCTTTTCCAATTACCCCTTCAAACCCTCCGCCCTTTACCCTCCGCCCTTTACCCAAAATCCTAATCCTCTCCCTCATATCCAGCAAATGCGGAGAGGTGTACAATCCCGCGCTATAACCTGCCTCCTTTAATATATAAGCCAGAATAGCGCACGTAGAACCTTTACCTTTAGACCCGGCAACATGAACAGCCTTGAACTCATTGTGGGGATTTCCTAATTCATGGAGGAAGGCATACATCCTCTCCAAATTAAAACTAGAGGCATAACTATATTGTGGTATTTTTTCAAAATCTATGAAGGAGCCGACATACTCTAACACACTAGCATAATCCATTAAATTAATGGACTCTTCTCTCAATGTTTGAAGTGGCGCTTGCCTGTAAATACCATGCTTATGCCAGCCTCGTCACAAGCCTTTATAATGTCTTCATCGCGCATAGAACCGCCTGGCTGGATTATGCTGATAATACCAGCCTTTTTTGCCTCTTCTATGGCGTCCTCTTTTGGAAAAAACGCATCGCTTGCACAGGTTGAGCCCCGCGAGCGGCCGCTGGTCTTCCTGACGGCTATTATCATTGAGTCCACTCTTGACATCTGACCAGCTCCAATACCGACTGTCTTTGTGCCCTGAGACAATACGATCGCGTTCGAGCGCACATGCTTAACTATCTTCCATCCAAATAAAAGCGATTCTATTTCCTCATCTGTTGGTTTTTTCTTTGTAACTATTTTAATATCTTTCTGTCCTGTTATAAGCACATCTCTATCCTGTATTAAAACCCCGCCTACTACTTTTTTCAGGTCATAATCTTTTTCTATTCCCTTCAACGCGCCGACTTCTATCAATCTAAGGTTTTTCTTCTGCTTCAGGATTTCAAGGGCGGCCTTTTCATATGACGGCGCGATAACGCATTCCGTGAAACCAGCTGAAGCTATTGCCTCGGCTGTATCAGTGTCTACGCTTCTATTAAGACCTACTATACTTCCAAATGCCGATGTCCTGTCGCAGTCCAAGGCATCCACGTAAGCCTTTTTTAAATCTTTGGCCTGGGCCGCGCCGCAAGGATTTGTATGTTTTATGACGCTGGCTGCCGGACCCTTAAACTCCTTTACTATTTCAAGGGCGGCATCCAGATCTAAGATATTATTAAATGAGAGTTCTTTGCCGTGCAGCTGTTTTGCATTGCTTATGCCCACTACATTCACATTTTTATCTCTGTAAAAACACGCGTTCTGGCCGGGATTCTCACCATATCTAAGATCCTGCACTTTTTCGAAACTTAAATTAAAGATATCAGGAAATCTCTCCTCCTGAGACCCTAATTGGCCTTTTAAATAGCTATATATCGCCGCGTCATATTTATAGGTCTTCTCAAATACTTCAACGCCTAATTTAAGATGCAGCTCATCGGAAATAGCCCCTTTATTCTTTTTCAGGTCATCAAGAATATCCTTGTACCTTTCAGCATTGCACACAACTACTACATCCTTAAAATTCTTCGCGGCTGAACGCAGCATGCTGGGTCCGCCTATATCTATATTCTCAATAGCCTCTTCAAATTTAACGCCCTGCTTAGCTACTGTCTTCTCAAACGGGTAAAGATTGACGACAACCATGTCAATAAGCTCTATCCCGTGTTTTTTTACCTGCTCCATATGGTCTTTTTTATCTCTTAGCGACAAAAGACCCCCATGTATCTTTGGATGCAGAGTCTTGACCCTTCCGTCCAGCATCTCGGGAAACCCCGTATAATCAGATACAGGCCTTACCGTTATGCCCAGGCCCTGTATGAGCTTTGCCGTGCCCCCCGTAGACAATATCTCTACCCCCAGCTCATTTAATCCCTTAACCAGCTCTTCCAATCCGCTTTTGTCAGAAACGCTGATCAGCGCGCGTCTTATCTTACGCATCATTCCCCTCCCTTTTCTATTTCTCTTTCGGCACACTAAAGTGTGCCCTACAAAATTGTCGCAAAGGCCTTAAATATTAAACTTAATATTAATTACGTCCCCGTCCTGAACTATATAATCCTTGCCTTCCAGCCTCAGTGCGCCTGCCTCGCGCGCATTGTGAAAAGAACCGTGATTTATAAAATCCTCGCAACTTATGACCTCTGCCCTTATAAAGCCCCTTTTTATATCAGAATGTATTTTACCTGCCGCCTCGATCGCAGGCAAGCCGGATTTTAAGTGCCAGCCTCGCGCCTCCTTCTCTCTTGCCGTGAAAAATGTTATAAGATCAAGCTCTTTTGATATTGCCCTCGACACATTTTCCTTAAAATTATACCCTGGACCTAACTCCTTTGAGAATTTCTCTCTTTCTTCTGACTCTAGATCCATAAGCTCAAGCTCTTCCTTGCCAAAAAATTTAACACAAGAAATATCTTTTTGATTACAATATTCCTCGAGTCTCTTTATTTTATCGCCTTGCGTTGAGACATCGCCTTCTGGAAGATCTATAGCCGTAATCAATGGCTTCAGGCTCAAAAAAAACAAGCCGGATAATAACTTTATCTCTTCCTTATCCAGGCCTGCTTTGCATAAAAGTCCCCCTTCCGAGATAAAGGCCTGGCATTTATCCAGTATCTTCAATTCTCCGTCACAGTCAGGCCCTCTTCTCTCTTTTTGAAGCCTTGCTATCCTCGTCTGTATAATGTCAAGGTCGAACAGGATAATGTCGGTAAGTGAGTTTTCAAAATCTTTTTTCGGGTCATCGCTGAAAAAAGCCCCGGCCGCGCATATAAAAAGATCCATCTCCTGCAATTGGGACAGGTCCTTTTTGTTAAGGCCTGACACGGCCCCCAAATCAACAAATATAAACTCCGGGTATGTGATTTTTTTAGCAGAAACTATTCCGGCAATCTTTTCCAGGCGGCTGTCCAGGGCCCTAAAGACGCCTATATTGCCCGATATCTCTTTATTCCCTGATAAAATCCTTAATATCGTGGTCTTCCCGCTCTGAGAAGAACCGATTATACCGATTTTCATTGTAGTACTATACCAACGCCTTTATGCGGTTTTTAATTGCGTGACGACCTCGAATACCTCGCTCTCCTTGCCTTTTTTATCTTCGACCTTTAATTTCACCTTTACCGCCTTTGGAAGCATACCTTCTGTCAGATCAGAATCCCAGCTATCCTCCCATTTAATGCCATCATAATATGAGAACTCCAATTCAGAAACTCCCTCTGCCAGGATATCGCTGTAGTCCTGCGTCGAGAAATCATAATCCGGATCTACATCTTCATTCCGCATAAGGACTTTCTGATTTTTATCAAACCAGTATTCTATCTCTGCCAGTTCAAATATACCACTGGAAGTCGAGACAAAAGAAAGGAACCCAACTTCATCCTTTTGGCCTATAAATCTGGATTGGTCATTCTCGTTTAATACAGCTTGCGCGATCTCCGCGCTTATCCTGCCAATAGCGACGCGCGCGTTATGATAGCGCTCGCTTCTTGTTTCACCCTTCTGCCATGAACTCGATGAACTCTTAAAAATAGTAAAAGTCGAAGCCACGACCATAGCCAATATTGCCAGCGCAATAAGGGTCTCGACAAGCGTAAAACCCTGTCTCAACCTGATTCTCTTGGGCGCATGAGCAAAAGAATCTATCTGCTGATTTTTGATATTGGGGCGTCTGCATTTATCTAGCGACATAGGTTATAAAATCCTTTGACATTTTCTTTGAGCGATCCAACCAGCTTACAGTAACAGTAACTTTTCTTATATCATCATTATTATCAAGTCCGTTCAGATCAAGTTCATTTATGGCTATCTCCCATTCAAAATCGTTGTCTTCTCCGGCAAGCGGGATCTTGGGTGGAAGCGCTGTAATAGAATCAAATCCTGTCATCTTTATTTCCTCTATCTTATTCTGGGCAAGAAAAGCGGCTTTTGTAATCATGCCGGCACGCTGTGACGCCCTCAATCCTACAGGAAATATCTGCAATACCCCCACAAGGCCAACCGCCAGGACGCCTATGGCAATAATCAGCTCGAGCAGGGAAAAACCTCTCTTCAGTGCACAAGTGCACAAGTGCACAAGTGCACAAGTTTTCACTTGTGGCTTGTGGCTTGTGGCTTGTGAACTTATACCCTTATACACTTTTCTCATCCAATCAGCTTTGCTAGTGAGAATAACGGCATGAACATGGATATAACTATAAAACCTACGACAAGCCCCATAAATACTATAAGTATTGGCTCAAGAAGCGACGTCAGTCCACCTATTGCAACGTCAACTTCTTCTTCAAAATTATCAGCTATTTGAATCAGCATCTTGTCAAGCTGGCCTGTCTCTTCTCCAATATTTACCATCTTTACAACAAGGGGGGGGAAGGCCTTGCTTGCATCCATAGGGCCTGACACGCCCTCGCCTTCTTTTATGCTATCGCGCACCTCAAGGACCGCGTGAGCAATAAACTCATTGCCTATAGTATCCTTCACAGTCTCCAGGGCATTTAATATAGGGACGCCGCTCGTCAGGAGCGTCCCGAGTGTCCTTGAAAACCTTGCCACGCAAACCTGCTGTGTCAAGCCGCCGATTATCGGAATATGGAGCTTTATCTTATCCACCACGAGTCTCCTGCCAGGGCTCCTTAAAATGAGCTTATATAAAAATATTATCAAAACCGGGATAAGAGGGATCAGATACCACGCCTTTCTGGTCAATTCACTTGTAGCTATAAGTATCTTGGTAGGCAAAGGCAATGCGCCTCCCAGTTCTGAGAACATATTAGTGAAAGTAGGTATCACGAATACCATGAGCATGATAAGTATCAACACTGCCACCATGAGGACAAACGCCGGGTACATAAGCGCGGATTTTATCCTATCTTTCAGTTTTTGATTTTTATCAAGAAATTCGGAGAGACGCTTCAATATACCCTCGAGCATACCTCCGAGTTCCCCGGCCTTTATCATATTAATATAGAACTCAGGGAATATGCGCGGGAAACGTGAAAGAGACTCTGAAAAATTTGTGCCGCCTTCTACTTCGTTTGCAAGCTGTTTTATGATGTCTTTAAGCGCCCCCGCCTCTAACTGGTCATGCAGTGTTCTAAGTGACTTTACAAGCGGCAGGCCTGCGGCTATAAGAGTAGATAATTGCCTGGTAAATACTACGAGTGATTTTGTACTTACCTTTTTTTTGAGGCTTAAGGCTGGAAGGTATTTCAAAAGTTTCATTGCTCATCGCTTGACAATAGCATCGTCTATTTCTATGATAAAACCCTGCTTAATATCTTTTATATCAGCGGCTGAGATCCTATCCCTGGTCTGTATAACTTCTAAAGCGCCTATGCGCAGGTTACCCCTGTATACATCAAAGTTGTCCCCCATATTAACGCTATCCTGCTTACCAAGGTCTATCACAACAAAATTATGATCTCTATTAACAGTGATTATTCTTCCTTTAAATTCCGCCTGTTCACTTATGCGTTCAAGAGAACTGGAACGCGTAGTTGTCGCGCCGCGGCCCTCCCCCTGTAAGACTATGGGGGGCAATTCTACCTGGATAGGGGCATGATATGCCTCGGCCCTCAGCTCTCTTGTATTGCCAGCCTGTTCCGTAAGCGCGATTTTTAACTTATCGATCTCGCGATCTTTGTATTCAATCTCCCTCTCAAAATTCGATAACTTAGATAGGATCTCTTCTTTTTCAGCCAGTAATTTCGCGGCCTTAACAGAAACATCCTCAATTTCAGCTAGTCTGTTTTTTAGCAAGTCTCTATCTATCCTTATATTCTCAACCTCTTTTCTGCGCTGTTCGTTTTTGTCTTTCTCTTTCAATAGATCCTTGCTCAGTATTTCAGCGACCCTGTTGGAATCCCCGATCTTTTCCTCCAGCTCTTTTTTAGTCTCATTAAACCTGGAAAGCGTTACCGCCATATCCATATTTTCAGCCTTCAGTTTTTCTATCTCGGCATACCTTGGCTGCAGAGAATCTTTCAGGCGATCAAGTTCTACCTCCATGGTTATCTTTTCCTTCAAGACTTCCGCTAGGAAATTTTCAGATTCCATTTCCTTGAGCCTGTTCTCAAGATAGAATTTACCTTTTTTAACCCTGGCAAGCTCCTTAGTAAAATCATCTTTTTCTTTCACAAGCCTGGTGTATTTAGTTTCCAGGTCTTTATTCCTGGACTCCAGGATGTTAAATTCTTTTTCAGCATTCTCCAGCTTCGATTTTATCTCTACGTTCTCTTTATTTACCGAGGCGAGTTCACGGTTCAATCTATCCACGCTGGTCTTGAAAAGATGTTCCATGCTCACATATTCGTCAAAAAGCCTTTCCTTCGCAACAAAAAACCATCCGGCGCTAAAGCTGCTCAACACTACAAGGGTCACCAGTATCCACAGTATTGAACGAAGGGCTTTGTCCATATCCATTTCTCGAACTTACCCCCTGATGAGGGGGGAGCGGATTTCGCTTAAAGAATATTTATAATAGCTGAACTGGTACGTTTTTTACTTATGCGCTTGTGCACTTATGCGCCCATAGGTTTCTTAACTATTTTTATTATACCATATATCCTGTCACGGACAAACAATATTAATTCCTTGGGCTTTAAAAAAGTTGAGCTCATATCTTCGAAAATCATGTATATACTCGGGACCAGAAATAAAGTCAATACTGTCGAAGAAACCATCCCGCCTATCACAGTAATAGCGAGAGGGGACCATAGATTTGCCGATTCGCTTCTATCAAACGCCATTGGCAAAAGTCCAAATATAGTGGTGACAGTTGTCATGGCTATAGGTCTCAGGCGATCCTCGCCAGCCCCTAAGAGAGATTTAAATAAGTTATTACCCTTTTTTCTCAAAAAATTTATCCTGTCAACTAAAACGATCGCGTTATTAACGACGATCCCGGCAAGCATGATCGCGCCTATTATCACGCCCTGGCTTATAGGTTTATGCGTGATCTTTAACGCCAGGATCACGCCTATTGCCGCGAGAGGCACTGATATCATTATAATAAAAGGCTGCGTATAGGATTCAAACAAAGAGGCAAGGACTAGATAGACCAGAAAAATAGTTATCCATAAAACCCCGGTCGGAAACGCCCATAATTCTTTTTCATTCTTAATATTTCTCTCGTAATTTCCGCCTACCCTGTAATAATAATCCCTGGGAAATTCCATGTCAGATAGATTCGACCTGATCCTCTTTACGGCCTCTATGAGCGAATAGTTTGTTATCATGGCGGTTATATGCACCACCCTCATTTTATTCTTTCTTATGATCTCGCTTGCTCCTATCTGCGGGGTAAAATCAGCTACCTGTTCCAGCAATAAGGGGGCGCCTTCCTCGGAAAAAAGCACTAATTTTCTTAAGTCATCGAGCCTCTTTCTGTCCTCTTTTCTCAACCGCGATACTGTTTCTACTTCCCTCGATTCAGTATGATACAGCGTAGACCTCAATCCTCTTATTTCGGAATGAAGCGTTTCAGCAATATCCTTGGTAGTGAGGCCATATAAACCAGCCTTTTCTTTGTCTACGGCAATGGCCCATTCAGGGCGGCCGCTGATCCTTGACATCCTGATATCCGCAAAACCTTCTATGGTCCCCAGCCTGGTGGCAATAGAAATCGCCAGTTCCTTCAGTACATCATATTCATAACCGTAAAGATCCAGTACTATTTCTTTCAAGCCCTTTTCTTCTATCTCTGAAAAATATATAAATCCCCCTTTATATTTCTTTTCAAAGACCTGGGCTTTTTCGCGAATCTCATCTATAACTGCTTTTGTCTTGCGCTTTCTTTCGGTAAGGGGTTTAAGCTTCGTGTAAATTTTGCTCGACCATGGTTCAACCCTTGAAGTAAACGTCTTGACCTCCTGTATCTCTGAAAGTAAAAGCTCGATCTCTTTTGCCATCTGGTCCGTCACGTCAAGCTTGGCCCCTGGATCCAGTTCCACAAAAATAGTAAACCTCCCTTCCTCAGTGCCGGCCATAAATTCTCTCTCTGTTTTATAACCCATGAACAACACGAGAACTAGAACAATAAAAGCTATCGCCGCGCATAAATACCTTAGCTTGAGATCCGCGACAAGCAGTTTTCTATAGTATGTCCTTATGTCTACTGATATGCCTTTTTTAAACATAGTCTTCTTATGCCTGCGCGGCTTTACCGGCATAGCCTTTATACGGTCAGAAAGCATAGGCACAAGTGTCAGGGCCACAAATAGCGAACCCAAGAGAGAGTAAGTCACTGTCAGGGCAAGGCCGCTCCAGAGCATACGGGTAGCCTTGTTAACAAAGACAAATGGCAAAAATACTATTATTGTAGTTATGGTGGACGCGAATATGGCCAGCCCCATTTCTGAGGCGCCGCTAACTATAGCCTTTGTATAATCTTCTTTCCATGCCCTGGCAGAAGTATCGATCTTCTTTTTCTTCTTATCTATGTTATCCAGCACCACTATGGAGTTATCTACCAGCATGCCTATTCCCAGGGCAAGTCCGCTTAGGGTCATCACATTTATGGAAATCTTGTGAAAATACATCGTGATAAACGTGACCATGACAGAGATCGGTATCGTAACTCCGATTATAGCGATAACGCGCGGGTCTCTCAAAAACAATAAAAGCACCAGGATAGCGAGCATTGCCCCATAAAGAAGAGAGTTTTTTACGGCTTTTATAGCCTCTTCTATAGCATCAGCCTGGTTCAAAGTGGTCTTTATGAATATATCACTGTCCAGGTTTCTCTTTAACCTCTTTATCTCTTCCTCTATCCTGGATACGACCTGAATAGTGTTTGCTGTTGATTCTTTTTGGATATATATGGATACTACAGGTTCTACGTCTGTCCTCGCGTAGTTCGTGGGTTCTAAAAAGGAATCCTTTACCGTCGCAATCTCTTCAAGCTTGATGATTACGCCCTGGGGAGTAGCAAAGACTCCGATATTTTTTATGTCATCAAGGGATTTATATTCGCCCATGATCCTTATAAGGTATTTATCTTTGCCCCACTCAATATCACCAGCCAATAAATTAAGGTTATTGGCTCCCAGCACACTGACAACTTGCTCCATAGAAACAGAATACTGGTATAATTTATTTTTATCTACCTCGACCA
>Ga0180732_1001678_pt1 | contig 13049 bp, 27 predicted proteins | sample KR11_01MetaG_FD_148674 | JGI IMG/M metagenome (GOLD analysis project Ga0180732, IMG submission 148674) | Groundwater microbial communities from the Olkiluoto Island deep subsurface site, Finland - KR11_0.1 MetaG | ecosystem: Environmental > Aquatic > Deep subsurface > Groundwater | place...
GGGTTATAACCTAAGGGGGGTGACCAAATGAAAGGTTCTACCAGGAGGATACTGATTAGACTTGGCTGGTGGATACTGTATGCTATAGTGTTCACCATGCTAGGCATTTGGATTGGAATAGGACTGGCCACAAGAGGAGGTTAGAGTGGTTAGAGTGCTGAAGGCAGTATATGAGGTGACAGTCCCCAAGAGGAGGAGATACGCGGTGGGGTTGCTAATGGACTGGTACAGGAACAAGGAAGTTAATCCCGACATGGACCCTAGTTACAGGTTCCTAATAGCCAGAGACAGGCTCCTACTGTGGGGATGTACCCTCAAGAAAGTATGGGGATAGAGGAATAAGTTTCCACTTTGACAAAGAGTGATCGGGAATGATATAATGACATTAGATAGTAATAGAAGGTGGACAATAACCTAAAGGAGGTAAAGGTATGAAAAGGGTTCAGGTAATTTTCAAGGTAGATGAGACCCATCCTGAGATGATAGAGGCTCTTAAGGACTGTGAAGGTTCCATAAGCAAAGTCTTCGAGGACACAAACATGATCGGTTATCTCACAGCCGAAGTGGTCTCTGAGATAATAGAGGTGATGGTCTCAGATTGGCAGTAACCTGAGGAGGTGACTAACATGCCTAGAGATGATTTACCCGGAGAGGGTATAGCAAGAGTCATGTTGCTTGTCCTAATCCTAATGCTTGCTCAGCTCATAGGAATAGGTTGGGTACTTGGTCTCTTTGACAGGATGCTAAGTATGTGGTAACATAAGGAGGGAAAACCAGATGCCAGAATGTAAAGTATGCTGTAGACTACACAAGGAAGACCAGCCATGTCCACAGAGAGTTGCCAATGCCTACACGATGCAACCACAGGCTCTTGAGAAGCTTACGGAAGTTGACAAGAAGTGGATGGCAAGCAATCAGGTCAGTATCTTGGATATCCTAGAGGAAGAGTTAGCAAATCGTATGTGGTAACATAGGGAGGATAATCCTTGCCAAAAGTAATGGGGAAGTTCGACTTACCCCCACACAAACCTGAAAAGCGTAAGCTCTGTCTCCACTGTGGTAGACCTGTTCGAGATACTGTGGGGAAAAGTGGATACTGCAAGCGATGTATAGCCTTAGCGAAGGAGGTAGATCCACATCTTGAGCAATTCTAGGTCAAAAATGGGCTGCCTCGCGTACACAATATATATTAGACTACTTGTAGAGAATTCCGATGGTCTTATTTTTAACCTGGGATTGCCTAAGCTAGGTAGAAGGAGGTATTAGAATGGTAGAATGTTCTTATTGCCCTAAATGTGGTTGTGAGTTAAAGCTTGAAATGATTCAGGGTGACGTAGCTACTAATCACGAACATTACAAGTGCTCTGCTTGCGGCTTTTGTTGGGTAGTTACATACCAGAAAGGATATGTTGATTCTCTACTCCATATAGCGCCAGAAGAATAACATAAGGAGGTAACATCGTGGCCATTACAAAGAAGCCCATGCTCAGGCATGGAGGTCCAAGTGGAAACCTCATAACATTGGAGCCTAAATCCGATTGGGTTGAGGTGAGTGGAACTTGTGGGAAATGTAAAAGCACTGTATATCTCAAGATTCCACCAGGCTTGGTCTTATCCTTCCAAGGGTGTGACAGGGTTAGTTGTCCCAAATGTTTTCCCGACGTCAATACGAGATGGTATTACAAGTGAAGATCCGTTGTGCTTGGTGCAAGAGGATAACGGGTGATAAGCCCCCCTATGGAGGTAAGTATGACGAGGAGATTACGGATGGGATCTGTCCCTCTTGCTTGGCTAAGTACTTTCCTGAGGCAGTCAAGAAGACTAGGGAGAAGCAGGATAAACAACCCCTTTGACAATTAGGACCCAATATGATATAATAACATTAGTCTAAGTAAAGGGAGGTAAAGACAATGGATAACATCCAAGTAAAAAGGCTACGGGTCAGGGAACTTCTTCCACAGTATGGTGACCTAGTTAAGACTATTACTGTGGAAGAGGCACAGGACCTTGACTTCCAGAAGATGATTACTGTCCTCCCAAATGGCACAGTGGTCCATTCCTGGGATGGGCTCCTAGAGTCCATCCATGAGATCCACCAAGAAGAGGTTGACTTAATCCGATTTGCTCCTCTAGCCGGAGGGTAGAACATGCGAGTATCAAGTCTGGCTAATGACCTGGGAGTAGATCCCAAAGACATCAGAAAGTTTCTTCGCTCAGAGTATGGCCAGGTAGGTACCGGAGGTAGGTGGGATCTCAACCAACAACAAGTGAATCGAGTCAGGTGGAGGTTTGAGGGTTCTGGAAAGACTCCAAGAACCTTAGGGGCAACTGGGGGGAGTAATATCCCCCTTATTGTTCGTAGGCAGACAGGTCCCGACATAATTAACAAGGTCAATCTGCTTCGGGCAGAACCACAAGATATCCACATCAAGGTAGTGGGGTCTGATGACCTAGTATTCCATAGGATTATAAACAGTTGGGTTGGAAGAGGGGGGACCTCTACAGTAGTTCTCCTCTCCAATGGGGAGTTCAAGGAGTCCAAGGACATTAAGGATGTAAGCTTGTGGTTTCTAGAGTCCCAGTACTATTTAATCAAGAAGGGAGAGCGCTACTATGCCCACCATTCCAATTATGTGAACTGTCTTTCTGAGGTCACCATTCTACAGTGGCTCGTCCCTGTACTCGTTGAGAGGGCAGCTTCCACTGGTAGAGACGACACACCTCAGGAGCTCCTTATAAATGATTACGCTACAATGCTTGGCTCCAAACTTAGTACCTCTATTATTCTTAAATGGGAACATAATACTGGTAGAACAATCCAGGAGATGCCCCTGAAGGAATTATATGATCCCGAGTTCAAGATTCCAAGAGGTTACCAAGCTGATTATGACTTTAGGTTGGCCCTTTCCAGATACTTCGTCACCATAAATCTCCTCACAGAATACCCCCTCCGCAGCGAGGCCTTCAATGTAACCTTGGGTGAGGTATTCCGTAGGTTCCACATTGAGGTGGGCCAGAGGGCCGAGAACCTCAGGAGGGATGTGGCTTCAAGATTAGGGTTTGAACAGAATGGAGACAACTGGAGGAGGAGGAAAGACGGAGATGAGGTGGTTATATCCAATGACCTCAGAGTCCACATAAACCATAAGTTCGTCTGCATTGTGTCAGCTAAGTCAAGCCAGCTTCCACATGACGATGAGGTAGCTAGGAGGATGTTGACGGTGGCTACTGCTCATCGAGACCAGATATGCACTATTAGAGGAGAGGCTAAAGAAGCCCTCGAGAGATTATTCCCCGTAGGGGTAAATGGGACATAGATAACATAAGAAGGAGGTAATCAAATGACAGTGCAAATGAGAACGCGAGTGGAGGTTGGGAATGACATAAAACATGTGGTTACTGCTATGAACTCCCTATCTATTGAGGAGCTTGATGAAGTACTACTGGACATCTCGGGGGACGAGGGGTTAGGACCACTATTAGACCCAACACTTTGGGGTCATGGTGGTATGTTTGAGGCTTCCAGGCAGACTAGGAAGGTGATACGGGCTATCCGAGTTTTCAAAGTCGAAGTAAGTGGAATAGGTAACTTTTCCAGGATAACATAAGGAGGTAACATAATGGCGACAGTAAGTCCAGCGGTGGTAAGGAAAGCCCTCAAGGCCTACCAATCTGTCACTTCACCCGAAGATGGGATAAAGCTGGCTCTCGAGGAAGTCCTTAATGCGGTCAACAAAGGTCGAGGCTACCACAGACCAGTATGCCCTGCCTGTCAGGTGGAATTTCACCCTGAGCATAATGGAGTGGGAGTCCTTGATATGGCTGACTATGGTCCCGTGGATCTCTGGGAGGCAGACCTTTGGCAATGCCCAAAATGTGGATTCCAGATAGTATCCGGTTTCGGGGACAATCCCATCTCCAGCCATTACAAGGAAGATGAGTTCCCGAGGCTGGTTCAATCCTATCGAGACCACAGCATCGTGATTGAGAGCAGGTAGGTATCCACCTTTACAAGAAATGATCGTGGATGATACAATAACATTAGAATGATAAATATATACATAAGGAGGTGATAACATCATGCCAGAATGTAGCAACCCAGTCCAATGCCAAACTGCTTCCCGAGAACTCTGTACTTGTGCTTGTGGTGGTGCCAACCATGCTGAGCTCCGACAACTCCTCAATAACCCCTCTACTCAAGCTGAGGGAGAAGAGAAGCTAGCAGAGCTCAGGAAGGTACAGACAGAGCTGAAGAAGACCAAGAGGGTTGAGAGGCGAAAGAAGAGGGCAGATGCTAAGAAAGCCGCTAAATAACATAAGGGGAGGACATTTTTATGAACTGTCCTGCTTGTGGAGTAGCCCTCTCTCTTGGGGAGATACAGGAGTTTGAGGAGTATTCTCTAGTTGACAGGGTATGTGGCTATTGTCGCATAATCTGGGTGCTGAGACATGAGGGGGGTCTAGTAGTCTCAATTACTCAGCAGACTCCTATAATGGTGGGAGTAGACCCATCCAAATTCGGCTTTGACTATGTTTGTCCCTCTTGTAAGTATAGTAGTTACGTATCCTCCAATTATGGGACTCAAACTGGGTGGAGATGTTTGAACTGTGGGAGGATAGTCCCCAATGAGAATATTACACCTAGAGGTGAATTTCAGCTCAGGAGCTACACAGCCTCCTTGGGGTCTAGAAGGTCCAGAGGACGTGGGAGACAGAGGCAGGGAGCATCCACCTACCAGAGAACCCCGAGGGTATCTAGGCCTATCCCAGCTGGGGCAGTAGGTCTCAAGGATCTGGCAATTAGGTTGAAGGTAGACCCTAAGAAACTTAGGTCTTGGCTTCGTAAGGTGAGTTGGAGAAAGGGAGAAGAAGCTGGATCATCCTGGGTGTTTAGTCCAGAGGAAGCTGAAGAGGTGTCTAAGAACTTTGGGAGGTAACAAAAATTATCCAGAGTAACCAATCTCCACATATTTAATTTTCTCCCAATCTTTGACAATGAGGACTATTTATGTTACAATGAGAGTAATAGAGATTAAGAATCTCAAATCTTAAGAAAGGAGGTAAACCACATCATGGCAGAGGAAAAGGTAGAAAAACCCAAGGAGGAAAAACCCGCGAAGCCGGAAATGGTATCCTTGAAAGAGGTTGCCAAGAGGGCTGGGGTAGAACCTAGGGAGGCCAGGTCCATCCTGAGGAAAATTGCCGCCCGGGGTGAAGGAGAGAAGAGATCCCGTTGGGAGTGGACGCCCGGAGCTGTAGCCGGGGTGGTAGCTAAGATCAAGGCGGCCGTAGTTGAACGGGAAAAAGCCAAGGCATCCAAAGCAGAGGCTAAGGAAGAGGAAGAGGAAGAGGACTAAATAACTGGCGCCTGGGGGTGGTTCCGCAAGCCACAGTCACGATGACGAAGGTAGTAATGGAAGTCCTTGACCAGCCCCCAGGTTTCATACTTCTTACCCTTTAGCTCCAGATTAACCCTGATGTTGATTATTCGCATTGGGGTTAATCTGTCTGAGGTAACCTTGATTGACAAAGAGGACATATCAGGATATAATTGACTATATATGAGTAATATAGAGTATAAGAAGGGGTATTCATTAGTCCAGGCTTCTAAAGAACTTGGGGTAAACCGACGGACCTTTGAGAAGTGGAGAAATAAGGGGTTTTTGTCAGTTACTAAATTCCCTTCTGGAAGATACTTTGTATCCGAGGAAGAATTAGAAAGGCTTAAGGGGATTCTAAGTGGAAGACAAAATAGTTCTTAGCCCCAGTCGTATAAGGACCTGGGTGAGGTGCCGTAGGAGCTACTACTGGAAGTATCACCAGAAGTTATCCCGTCTACAAAAGGGGATGCCCCTTGAGTTGGGTTCAGTAGTAAGCGAAGTTCTTGCTGGATATTACCAGGAAGAGAAGAGCGCTAGGTGTCAGGGGCTTATTGACTCCCATCTTGAGAAGATCTTAGGTAATTCTTCATCCGAGTTCCTGGGTGAAGAACCCGATAAGAAGAGGAAAGATAATTGGAACAAGATAGTGAACATCTCCAGGAAGATACTGTCCACCTACCATGACTGGGCCCAATCCAAGGATAATTTTGAGGTAGCCCATGTAGAACTACCCCAGGAGGTGGAGCTCACCTCATCTGTCCACCTTTTAGCTATTCCAGACACTGTAGTCCTAGTAGACCCTGATACCCGTATGATCCTAGAGCATAAGGTGAGATACAAGTACCGACCTGGGGATTTCGGAATAGATTACCAGTCAGTAGGTTCTTGCCTGGTAAGTGGATCCATAGGTACTCTCTACAATGTTCTTGAGTATGGAAAGCTCAAGAACCATAGAAATACCATAATAAGATCTGGTGAGGAGCTCGACTACTTCAGAAATATGTTTATCCACATCGGAGAAGACATCCTATCTACTCCTCCAGAGTGTCTATATCCTATGCCTATGGGGAGGTGCTATTGCGATTACTGGGAGCTCTGTAATGCCGAGCAGACAGGTTTAGATGTAGATGATATTATTTCCGAACTCTACCAACATACTGCTAGTAAACTTCAAGAGAAAGAAGATACTGAGGGTGGGAAGAGTGAGCAAACTTAAAGAACTAAGAGAAGAATTGGGTATTCCAAGACGGACTGATTTTAAGGAGTCCAAAGTATCACTAGGGTTAAAAGTGTCCACAGAACTAGCTAAAAGAGCTTTGAAACAGGCAGATAAAGAGCAGATTAGTATGGCGACTCTTATCACTAAAGCATTAACTAAGTATCTAGAGGGAGGTGACAAATGACAGAGGAGAAGAAGGATGAGGAACAGGCTCCAGAAGAGCCTAAGGCTGAGGTTAAAGCTTCCACAGTAAAAACCCGAGGTCCTGATGACAAGATTAAGTATCTGAACATTTTAGTCCACGGTGATAGTGGAGTTGGGAAGACTAGGTTCGCTGGGACTATGGTAGAGGCTGGCCTCAAAGTTCTCTATATAGTCCTTAATGAGGATGAGCTCCTAACCCTCGACCAATGTGGAGTGACAGGCTATGACTACCAGATAATAACTAACTACGAGAAACAGCTCTGGCCATTATACCTAGCCCTTAGAAGGAACAGCCCAGGTTATGAGGGGGTAGTCCTGGATGGACTTGGTGATTTCCAACAGTCTGCAAAGGACTATGAGCTTGCTGGAGACCAGGGAGTTGGAGCTAAGTTCATGGAGGAGGCCATGAAGGGTGGACGTAGGATGTACCTCCAAAACTGGGGTAACCTCTTGGAGATGACCAGACATTTTCTGGACCCATTTCTGAAGCTCCCCATGCATAAGATTGTAACCTGTGTCTCTGAGGCTGATGATGATCCCAAGACAGGGAAGACCAAAGTATACCCTGGACTTCAAGGCTCACTACAGCAACTGATTGCAGCTCATTTCTCAGTGGTAGGTTATAGCTATATAGCTCACTGGGGGCCAAAGACTTACTACTGTCTCACTACTCAGCCCCATGAAGCTCTAGCTACAAAGGATAGAACTGGACTATGTAAGGTTATGACTAACCCAAAGTTCAGTACCTTTCTAAAGGCCCTAGATGGGAAGAAGGAAGAACCTAGTGAAATTGAACAGAAACTTGAGAAGGCTCTAGTTTTGAGGCCCCAAAGTTCATCAGTCAAAGTTGAAAGTAAAGACTGAAGGAGGTGATCTATGGAACCGTGGCCTAAGTATAAGCCACTACACCATTAGATTAAATGGGTGACCATTAGATTAAATGGGTGTAGGGTGGGAAAGGTTAAAAAATATACACACATAAGGAGGTAAAACAACATTATGGCGAAGGAAAAAGAGGAAGAGAAAATTGGAGGATGGGAGATACCTATCCCTGATGGAGCTGAGTTCGGAGGTCTTCCTCCAGGAGCTTACCTCAGTAAGTGCATAGAGGAGCCTAAGGAGAGTCTATCTAGTAAGGGTGAGCCCCAGACTGAGTTCCAATTTGCCATTGCTGATCCAGAGTACCCTGAGTATGTGGACCGTGAAGGGAGGTACTGGTGTTCAAGGAAGCCTAAGGCCTGGTGGAACATAACTCAGACGTTAGAGGCTTTGGGGGTTACCTATGAGATCGATAAGGAGAACAAGGTCTTCCGATTTGACCCCATGGACTGCGTCGGGGCCATGTGTAAAACAGTCTGGGCGGAGCAGGTCTATGAGGGTAGAACTCGGTCCAGAATCCAGAGGGTCATCTCAGTCAAGGAAGAGGTGGAGGATCTGGGTGGTGATGAGGTTCCCTTCTAGCCGGTTACTATGAAGCCGAATCCAAGAGAGTGGAGTGTAAGTATCTCATGTAGATGCTGAGCCAGGAACGGTGGGGGAGGCCTGGGCTCTCTTGGAATGTGGATAAGGTCCACACTGATGATGGCTAGAAAGGAGAATAAATCCATGGGAATTGAGAAAAGTGGGTAATAATAACCATGCCATCATAACTGACTTTAGCTCTCAGCAGGAACAGATATTCCTCGGGACAATGTTTGGGGACAGTAGCCTGCGCCGCCCAAGAAGTAATGGCCACAATATTGTGTTTAGAGGAGTACACAGGGAGGCTGATAGGGAGTATCTATTCTGGAAATATGAGATACTGAAATCTAGTGGAATTTTTAAGAGGCCTCCTTGGACTAGACTTGGCTATAGGAATGGAGTAGCACATCTCCAATGGAGATTTTATTCGAGAGCCCTTCCTATCTTCACTACTTATCGTAAAGTTTTCTATCCTGAGGGCAAAAAGATAGTCCCAAGAGAAATACTTAAAAAGCTAGAGCCCCTAGGTTTAGCGGTTTGGTACATGGATGATGGGGGTTTCTGGCCCGGAAGTTCATCTCGCCCCAATTCCCGCTGGGTCACTCTAAATACTCAAAGTTTTACCCATGATGAGAATACTATGATAAAGAATTGGCTCGATGAGAAATTCGGCTTTCATTTCCGAGTAGTTAAGACAGATGGGGGGACTGGGTGGAAACTAAGGTTGCCTGGGAAAACTGAGACTGAGAGATGGTTAGACTTATTAAGACCTTTTATGGTTCCTTGTATGAAGAGAAAGTTTATAGGGGCAGAATATGACGCAGATTATTCTACCTCTGAGGAGGGATTAAGTGTCCACTGAAAAGTTTGTTGATGGGAGAGGGGAAAAATGGCAAGGCTGGATGGAACAGTTTCTAACTTATGGTTGGGTCCGAAGGCAGTTAGATAGTGGAGACTTCCTTTTTTATTCATCCGATAACAAGTCCATCGGGATAGAAGCTAAGACAGTAGACGATCTTACTTCCCGCCTTGGTGATGCTCGTAGGGAGTTATCCCAACTTATCGACACAGTGGACATTCCTATTCTCTTAGTCTTCAACAGATGGCAGCGTCGCTCCAACGACCTCCTCATTGGGGGTCAACAACATCTCACATGGGGTCACCTCTGGAACCTCATTCAGACGTTTCAAGATTCAGGTCTACGCTTCCAACTGGCAACGTCTAGGGAGCATGCTTTCCTTAGGATAAATCAACTTTATGCTTATTATCAGAAGGGGGAGCATGAATCCACCCTAGTAGCCAGAAGGGCCTCCACAGACAGAAGGGTAGCCAGTCTGATGCCCGTGCCAGGCGTCTCGAAGAAACTTGGAACATCTCTTGTGAAGAACTTCAAGAGCCTACGAGCAGTGGCTAATGCTAAACGTTCTGAATTGGAGCAAGTGCCCCTGATTGGGCCTTCTAAAGCCAGAGTTATTAGTGATTGGTTTAGGAGAGAGGATCCTTATAAGTGAGGGTGGGATCTTCTTTGACTATTGGTTAGTATTGTGATATAATTAAAGTATAATCAATAAGATAGAGAGGTAATCTATCATGCAAGATCCACATGCCAAAGAGAAACTCCGTCTTTATCAACTACTCTCACAACATGATGGTTGGGTAGACACTCTTAAGGAAGCTCTTGAGGCGGAAAAAGAGGGGGAAGAGAGATATCGTGAAGCAGGATACGGACAGTATTATGGTTGGGAGTGGTTTGAGTCCCATACTCCAACCCCTACCCTCCACAAGATGGTGACTGAGAAGATCCTTGATATCACCCTAGCTACTCGTAGTGGTACTCACTTTAGGGTGAGAGATTCTGAGCTGGTTACTGAGGTTATCAAAGCGTTAGAGGAGCCCTCTCCCGAGTTACCCCCTAGTATCATTCCTGACAATCTCTTTGACATTATAGTGGGGTATGATAACATCAAAACTATCGTCAGGTATGCTATTGATGCTGAGAAACCTGTTCATCTATGTTTCTCTGGTCCCCCAGCATCTGCCAAAACGTTATTCCTAATGGAATTGGCTCGTTTACCTGAAAGCTATTATGCCCTGGCTCAGACCACTACTCAAGCGGGATTAGCCAATCTCCTCTTTGTTTACCAACCGCAATTTCTTCTCATTGATGAGGTAGAACGTCTCTCAGGTGAGCATGTTGGTGTACTTAACTCTCTTATGGCCACTGGGATTATCTCCGAGAGTAAATATGGAAAGACCCGCTCTATGGAATTAACTACTAAGGTCTTTGCGGCCGGTATCAGGGTTAATATATTACCTAAGGATCTTATGTCAAGATTCACCAAGTTGAAATTCGATGCTTACGTGGAAGCAGAATTCATTAAAGTTGCTACCAAAGTATTAACATCCCTCGAGAAATCCTCGGAAGAGTTGGCTGAGGAGATAGCCAAGTCAGTGTGGGCTCAACATCAGGAAAGTTCTGACATTAGGCAGTGTGTCCAGGTCGCTAGGTTGTGTAGCGGTGACCCAGAAAGAGCCAGAGAAATCTTAAAGATCCTGAGGAAGCAGTAACAACAAAGCCCTCAACTTAGTTTAATTCACCTAAGGAGGGCTTTGGTAATTTTTAGGATCCTGGCCAGGATTCTAAGAGCTTATTATTCGCTCATCTTCGCAATCCAACCACGGGCCCAACTCGCAGGATCGGGCGAGCGGTACTGGGCGGCGTTGATGCCAGCCTGGTAATTGGCCTTCCGGGTTGGGCCAAACGGAGTGGCACTATAGCCAGCAGCCATTCGTCCCTTAGCTGCATTCCAGGAACTGGCCATAGACGAGCTTTTCGCGGCCAACTTAGCCTGTCCTTTCGAGGCCATCTCTTGTAGAGATAACATTAAGCTTATTCCTCCTTTTTAATATTTTTGAGTTAATTGGTGTCGACCTCACCAGAAGCTTCTATTATCTTAAGCCACTCTCCACCTTCCGCATAATGTCAATTGCGGTCTTACCTACTACTTTGTCTACTCCCTCTAGAACTTGGGGCAGTGGAATCTTTCCAAGAATCCCTCCTTTAAGTAGTGACCTCTCCTGTTGTGTGGCTCCTCTGGTTAGTCCTGCAAGTGTTAGCGACAGTAACGGTAGTAATGCCATTTTACTTGCTCATCTCCTTTATATAGTTTTGCCCTATCTTAAGAGCCTCTTCTCTTGTACGACTATGATTATCAGCTACCTTAATCCCCATCTCAATGAGATTTGGATCGAATCCTTCTAACTTCATCTTCCTTCTGAAGTCCCAGTCTATCTCTTCTTTGTCCTCTTCCTCATCCTTTTCTTCATCCTCCTCTTGGAGGAATGGGGGTCTTGGGAAAAAAGGTGGTAGCCTTATCATTTCATCTCCACTTTCACTGCCGAAAATCCATTACCACTCATTCTGGCAATATTCTCTGCAGCTTCCATTGCATCTAATTCGCTGTCTCCATATACGGTACCCAGATGTTCCATTGAAGTTCCCCTTAGGATGTAGGCGTCCCACTCATCAAGATTCTCCATCCCCATTACTATCCCTCTAGGGACTGGCAAAAAGGGCGGAGGTGCGGGTATTAGAAAACTTGGTAGTCCAATCTGTTCCCAATTCATAATCCTCCACCTCCTGCTATTATTAGTCTATCATAATATGATCTCAGTGTCAAGGTAGAGGCTGGGAATAAAATGACCCACCTGGTTTGACAAGAGGTTCCAAGTGTGGTATAATTATTATATAAGATAAATAATAAGCTATGGTGTAAGAATGGTTATTAGTCCCAAAATAATTGAGTTTCCCATTGAGGAAGCTTATCTTAAAACATACAAGCTCCGCTTTGCGCGGAGAGGAGCTGAGACGGTTGAGGTTTCAGTACCAAGAGACTTTATTCGTAGAATGGCTAGGCAAGTTGGTCTTTCTATGAGGGAGTATGTGGACCAGTACCAGGCCATAGTTTACTTTGGAGTAGGGGATGAGCTCCTCTATCGGTTTGAGAAGACTAATAATAAAAGTTAGTAAGAGCTAAAGGGGTAATCTACCTAATGGAATTAAACATTCCTTTTGGTGCGTATACCGGCCTGCCTACTCCCTTTGGAGGCCCTTCCCTTGAATGGGAGTCAGAAAACCCACTGCCTGAGGATGAGTACTCTGATGATGCTAAGTTCAGTGTTCGTAATGTCCCTATAATAGTGAACGAGATTACCTACCATATCAAGAGGCTACTACTCAAGGAGTGGCCTAAGAGCACAGCTAATGTACAGAGGAGACTTCTAACACTGGGGATACCGATAATCGAGAACTCTGTCTTGGATTTCCCAGATTTAACAACTAAGAAAGATAAGGCACTTATGCGGTCTACTGTTACCTCGATGAAGGAAGTGGTTTTGAGGGGGGAAAGGAACTACCTCTTCGAATTAGGACCACATCATGAAGGACCACAAACTATCTACGCTAGGAGTAAAGGTCAGGTTAGTATAGTGAAAGGGATAGCCGAAGATTTGGGTCTTCACATAGGTAAGGTGGTTATATTATGTTTGGTGGCAGGATTAGCTCAATCATTGGATGAGAACTGGGTCCCGAAGCAGTGGAGGGAGAGGTTTATCGAGGAAGTTAGGGACTTTATAAAATGGCTTAGAAGGTCATGGGTATAGATAAACTTCATGTAATATGGCTAATATATTATGTAAACCTAGATTCCCTGATTACAAAATTACGGTGTAATCATATATAGTATAGTAGAATTGGGAAGAGGTTTCTAATGGCAACTAGTTTA